>Ga0105096_10000236_pt1 | contig 17027 bp, 12 predicted proteins | sample PPLLak3cmMay2015_FD_87036 | JGI IMG/M metagenome (GOLD analysis project Ga0105096, IMG submission 87036) | Freshwater sediment microbial communities from Prairie Pothole Lake near Jamestown, North Dakota, USA - PPLs Lake P7 Core (1) Depth... | ecosystem: Environmental > Aquatic > Freshwater >... | reverse complement strand
TGATAATCCATTTGAACCCTTCCAAGCCTTTGCGTAGGTTTAAACGTACTTACTGGCTCTTGATTCAACGCCTTGTATTTTCTATACTGGTCAAACAAACCGCCTACGCCTTGTGCTGTATAAGCGCCAGAAGCCAATACGTTTGTAGTGCCTTGTGCTATATCTCCCATCAGTCCTCTTTGCTGTTGTGCAAAGTTAGCGAATTGATTTTGATATTGTTGCATTCCCATCTGGTCTGCGAACTGATTTTCTTGTGAACGCATACCGATAAGCTGGTCAAGCTGCTGCTGCCTACGCATTCTAAGCATCTCATCCTGCAATACAGCGTCTCTCCTGCCCGCATCGGTGTTAGCAGCCTGCTGCTGCATCATAGCGCCATAAGTAGCGCCACCAAGCTGTGAGGCTACCTGACGTGCTTGTTCGGTGCTGCGTGCTGCCGAAGCATCTGCCTCTCTGCGTAACGCAGGGCTGCCTAACTCAGCTTCTCGCTGCGCCTGACTAATCCTGCCCGACAATAACTCATTGCGTGTAGGAAGCGGTGCTGTGGGCTGCTGTAAGTTACGTAGACGACGCTGTGCCTCTCTCTGTTGAAAAAGACTCACACCCAACATACCCAAGCCGATTGCAGGCTCGATAAAGCTTGCTGCTCCGAAGCCGCTGTTATCCTTTGGTGCTATTCCCTCTAAAAATTTTGGTGGCATTACATGAATTTTAAATAACCTGTGGTTGGTGCTACGTTCTTACGCATAGATAACAATCTATCCTGCTGTGCTGTTTCAAACTGTCCTTCAAACATATCATCTAAACTCTTGGTGACTTGAAACTGCCCGTAGCCAAGCATCTCGTCTGCCTCTCGCTGTGACTGCTCTTTCGCTTTGTTGCCGCCTACAAGGTAGCCAATGCCACTTCCTAATGCACTGCCTGCTGCCGCACCAATAGCCGTTCCCAATCCTGGGATTATACTGCCAAGAGCAGCGCCAGCAATGCCGCCTATCTCCCCTCCAGAACTCATAGAGCGCTGTTTGGCTTCGCTTGTAGCATCGTCAACATACTGCTGTGCATTAAAGTCTGCAAATGGATTCTGTGGCATCATGGTCTAAAACTCTTTCTGAATTGGCTAAACACACTATATATTCTTGCTGCTACGTTTGTCTGACTCCACGACAATCGGATAATGGCATACATACCTCGTAGCCTTCCGCCTTGCGTCGTGTCTCTTATAAACGGTGCATACGCTTGTCCGTTGCGGTAGTATATCTCCGTAGTCTGGTTGTTCGTAGTCTCGGATGTCTGCTGCTCGTTAAAGGCCGTTACATTGTAGCTTGTAAACGGCAATAAGCTATTGCTGCCTACTATGGCGAATGTCTTAGGCTCGTCAGGCGCTTCGTTGCTTACAAAGTCTATGTACGCTGGCTGTGCCGTGCTGCCCAACAACAACTGCCCAAAAGTAGCCGCCTCACGCATCTTGCCTATCTGCAAGGTAACAGCACTCCATCCACCGCTGTAATAGTTAGCGTTAAAGTTTGTGTGCAGCAGGTACGACACACCGCCTACACCAACCACAAACGATGGCAGCGTGTAGTTCTTAGCACTTGAAGCTACGTTGTAGTCCATGGCGCTTACAAAGCTGTCTATCTTTGCGTTATACCTAATCCAGTTCATAACAGACAACGCTACGTTTGCATTTGAGCGATAGCCAATGATGTGCACCTCTTTGGCAACACTATCGTAAGATAACGATAAACGTCTTTCAAAGTAATTGTCTTTGCTGCTGAATTGGTCGTTAAGAAACTTGTCTATCCTTCCTTGGCTAATTAGCTTTATGCCATCGCTGACATTCAGCAACATACCATTTCTGTTGTCAAGCACAAACACGCCATACTCCGTGGATAACACGCACCTGATGTTCTGCGCACCATAGGTGATGCTTAGGTACTTAACCACGTTGCTGAAGAACTGTCCGCTTTGTACGGACAATACCGTGCCGCCTTCGTCTTGGATTATGTTCTTGCCTACAAACAAGTAGCGTATAGCACGCTCTTGCACTGCAATAGGCTCGCTGTCGTTAAGCAGCACAAGCCTTGTCACGCCACCATACTTCTCTTCTAAGTCGAAGAAGTTAAGCGCCCTAAACCTACTATAACCATCGTCGTTGCTCTGCGACACACGAGCATCGGAGAACAACAGCCTTGCTGGAAACTCTTGGATAAAGTTTACTGTTTGGTCTTGCGAGAAAAACGCTTTGGCTGTATTGCGGATGCTGTACCCGAAGTTGTAGTCGTAGAATGCAGGTGCGGTGTAATCCGATATGCCGTCATCCTTTACTGGAAACCTATTGTTGTCTGAGATATATTGAGCGTTACACTCCGCCTCTACAAACATACGGATAAACTCAGGCTGCTGCTTTGATACGCCTGCTTTGGCGGCATTGGCAGAGCCTGCTGGAGGAGGGGTTGTGGGTACAGCGCCCCAGCTTACATTGTCTTGCCCTGCAACGGGAATGTAAATACGAGGAATAACGGTGTTGTCATTCACTCTATACGTAAACTCGCTAATCACGCAGTCACCACCCCATACGTCAATCGTTATATCGGTAGTGTCTGTTATTGGAGCATAAGAGCCTGTCCAGATGTATCTTCTGGCAGCATTAGCAGCGCCATACCTAAAGTCCGTCTTGCCCAACTCCATGTTTACAACAAACATAGCCTGTGCTAAGTTTACGTTCTCTCCTTCGCCCGTTAATCTATCTACAAGAAGAGCGGGGAGCGACACGACAGTGCCCGCTTGGCTTCTGTATGCAACATTCATGTCTGTATTGTCATACAGCCTTTTGCTTATAGTAGCACCTGCGGTAAGTGGCTCTGCAAAATAGTTAGACCACAACACTTCTCTGCCCAAGTAAGTTAATCCAGTAGGGTCGTATAGTTTTGAGATAGGCGCTAACGGGTCGAGTATCTGTTGGTTTATTTTGACGGCCAAGGTACGCTGCGGGGCAATGTTACCTAAGAATAAATCCCTGCTTGCCGTAGGTATAGATGGCGTAGTCGCCTGCTGCGTTACAAGCGACTCTCCTGCCACCAACCGCACTGCTTTTGCCCCTAAGAAAGAAGAGGCATTGCTGTCTAACGGCACTAACTCGGCATTGTTGACAATAGGGTAAATTTCTGTTGCCCTAATTGCATTAACGTCAGTTAAATAGGTTTCGGCAGTATATTTATATTGACAAGCAATCGTGTCTTGTATGCGAGGGAATATAACGCTTACATAGTCTCTTGCAAGACCACTAGTGGGGTCTTCTATCTTGTGGCTACTAATTGTGCCATCGTGAAAGTATTTAGACTTAGAAAGGCATTCATACACCTTTGCCCCTGCCGCATTAATCTGCGCTGTCTTTGTAAAGGCAGCAATATCCACTAACGATATGTCTAAGTCCTGATTCTCAGGAACGCTTTGCAGCGCTACGCCTAAGTTATTGGCAACAAAGTCTACCGCAGGCGCAAATGCTACGTCCCATCGGTTGTCAACCGCCCCAGTCACAAAGCTGACAGTGTTTACTTGGTTTCTAAAAGAAAGCGCTTGATATGCGGGAGTTCCGTTGCTCGTAAGGCCTTGCCATATCATGTCTCTCGACGTGCCTAACTGCAATATCTTTGGTGCTAAGTGGTCAAAAGCACCTACTCCGCTTGACCCAATAGGGTAGTCGTTGTTTACGCTGTCCGTGTTTTTGCCAGGCGTGCATACGCCCACGACATTGCGTGCGTGTACTAAAGGAGTTTGGTAAAGGACATTCTTGTCTCTCTCCATCCTCACTACCGCAACGCCCACAGCCCAATCAGGGTGTGTTGTGCCGTCAATAACAACCTGCAAGCCCAATGCTTGTGCATCGCCATCGCTATCTAAAACGCTATAACCAAACTTGTCTCTATTCACATACTTCCAGTCAGCACTTGCGCTGTGGCTGTAAGCATTGCCAAGACACTTGCGCAGGGTAACATCCGTAGGCGTTAACGTGGGCAGTGCCTCGTAGGCAGCAAAAAACAATGTATTGCTACTTCTTTCATACACATCGTAATACTTAAAGTCAGGAACAGAAGTAGTTCCGAAGTTTATTCTTAAAACATCTCCCGTGGTAAAGTCAGCAGCTCCTGAAAGCCCAGTTATTTCTGAAACAGCAAGCGTAACAGAAGCGCTATTAGTGCTGTAACCACTGCCAAGGTCATTGCGCTGTGTCAGGCTTGAGATAGTATAATTCGTAGCCGTAGGCGTAGTGCGCTTAAACTCTGTAAAGTCCAATGGCTTTACAGTAGACCAGTTTCCATATCTGTCAACGTAAGTCAAGCCGTAGCGGTACACCTCTTTTCTAAAGTGACCAACATACCTTTGGCTATCGTCTACGTCTGCGTAGTCCACACTGCGCTTTATGCTTACAGCGTTCTTTAGAGTGCCGTTAGCATCAGATAAAAGCATATCAAAGTATTTTACACTACCAACAATTACCCTGTTGTTTGTTTCTACAATCGTTTCTACCGTTTCAACAGCAGCATCATCAACCACAATCTCGGTGACAGGCAACTCGTACTCCGCCTCTGCACCTGCATAGACGATTACGTTGGTGTTGTCAATAATTTCGTGCGTTGACACAAACGCCACCTCCTGCGTTATATTTTCCCCAGTGTTGTTCTTTATCGTTGCGAGTTCAATAACGTCGTAGAGAGTCTCCTCGTCGTTCGTAACGACAACATCTAGCTCTATTGACTTGTCTGTTACCTCGCCAACTGCACCGCCATAGACTACGCCTTGGTTTTCGGGGATGATAGGAATGGGATTTGTAAATAATGACCACTTGGTAAAGTTACCAATGGTTGTGTTTTTAAGTCTGAATGCAAACTGATATGTGCCTGCAAGCAATGTGCCTGCAAGACCTACCTCTGCGTTGTTTATGGTGCTTGAACTTGCCTTTAAGCGTGGCACTGATAGCTCATCTACGCTTGTGTAAGTAAGATATACGCTGTCGTCAAGCACAAATCTGCGCTGCACATTAAAGCCATCAACAAAATACACAATAGGAATGCCTCTATCTCTGGTAACAATAGCATCAATGCTGCCGCCAATAGGAAAGTCTAAGCCAGCAGACAAAGGGTTGGCGTCTCCGCCTACCACAGTAAGAGCACCTGCTGCGCAGTCGTACACAAAGATTGTGGACTTCGACAATATAGTCGGGCCATTTACAGATAGGCCCGCTGTGAATATCACAATGCAGTCTCTATCAATGCCACCAATAACGCCAATGCCTTGCGTAAAGCCAAGGATGTTAAAAGAACCATCGGGTGTCTGTACTGGATTACCTCCCGTAGGGGTAATGCCCTGCACGGTAGGGGTCACTACTTGAATGCCTTGGGCAATAGACTTCACCTGATTAAAGATAAACTCATCACCCTGCGCCACAATATCCATGTTATGCGCCCATCGGTAGGTGTTATCAGGCTGTATAGACGGGCTAATATCGCTATTAATGCCCTTAAAGAACCTTTGGGGCTTCTTTAGATTTGCCATTATACGTTCTCCCTTCTAACGTAATGCTTGCGGTTTAGTCTTTTTTGGTTTGGCAGCATGGTCATCCACTGCTGTATCATCGCCTCCATCTCAGGCTTGGTAGCTGCATTGCGCTGTGCCACAGCGTCTTGCTTCATTCTAATCCATCTACGCTCGCTGTAATCTACCTCGCTCATAGGTATCTCCTGACGCTTGCGGTTACGCAGCCTCTTGATATACATAAACTCTATATACGTACTTACAGCACGGATGTAATACTCAGGGATAAGCGGGTTGTCGTCTCCGTCAACAGGGTAGCCCCAATACCTAAGCACGAGTCTGTTAAAGCCATCGGCAGTAACATCGCTGCTCAATACAAAGTTATTACCTTGTATATTCACGTAGTAGTTCTCCGTGTTTCTGTATATCTGGTCGTCGTTGGGGATGCTCTGCCAATACGAGCTATCAAACATAGGGTATGCAAAGTCCTGCGTGCCATTTTTCTTAACAGCAATCTCATCGGGGTATGCCATATCGCTTGGCACGGGGGCGAGACCTGCGGTGATGACTATCTCGGCAGTCTTTAGGTTTACATCGCTTACGCCAATAGAACGAGTAGCCTCATACGCCCAATCGGTAAAGATAGCACGGTACTCGTCTTGCTCTAAGCCTAAGTTTATCATGGCATTAGCCACGGCTTCGTATATACTAACGTATCTCATTAGGCTTCTTTGGTTTGTTCAATGTTTGTCATTTCGTAAAACTCCGACTCTCTAATCGCTATGCCTGCAAGCTGCAAGGCACGGAATAATATTTCGGGGTGGTAAATAGCATCTACCTCGCAGGTTTGTGATGAACTAATATCAAAAGGAGCAGGGGTGCGTATTAACTCTACGCTTATCTCGTCTGCAGCAACCAATGGGGCGCTCCAGAAGATTTCCCTATCCTCAGCAGAGCCATAATTCTGCCTGATTGTGTAAGTGGCATAGCGCACGTCTGTGTTCTTGCCAAAGCGTAAGTTCTTGTATATGCTGTTTGAGCCAAGCTGTGTGCCTACAAACTTAGCATTCCACTGCGGCACTCCACCAACAACATCTGTTGGTAGCGTTACGTTTATAATCTTGTATGGGTCGGCAGTAACTTCGTAGTCACCGAGTATAGCTGTGGACAACTGCGAAAACAAAATCGTTTGCGGAGACTCAATAGCCGCTGTTAATATTAAGTGTAACTGGCTCAATCCCTGCACCATAGAGTTCTGATACGAGAACTCAAATACATCGTTGTCCTTTTTCTCTTGGTTTCTGCGCTGCGGAAACAGCAACCCATCAATAACGCTATACTGCGCTAAGTTTATAAACGACTCTTTCTCAGGGTCGCTAAAGTAGTCGCTGCCTACCTTGTCACAGATTAGGTCAAATAAACTATCAAATTCTGCTGCTGTCATGTCGTAGTGCTTCTATATGCAAACAAGCACATAGGCTGCTATGTTACAAAACAAAAAAGGGCTACACATTTCTGCATAGCCCTTTATGAACAATTAGCGATTAGCCGATTATACCACCCTTGCCACGCTTAGGGGCAGGAAACTTAGGTGCAACGGCTTCTTCTTTGTCAATAGCAGCAACCTCTTCATCCTGCACTACCTCCAATTCTTCGGAAACATTTACACGGGTAGAGATAAGGCGCAACGTCTCTGGCTCTGTAATCAAACGTGCCACAGCATTGTCTTCGTTTACACCGATAGTCAAGCTACCAAAGCGTAAGCCGCTGTTTGTCTTCTGCACAATGCCTTCACGGATAGCGGCAGCAAGCAAGTAGCGGATTTTAACATCTTGACGTGAGCGCTTAGATAAGTCGAGGTACTTCTGCGGGTCTCTCTCAGCCTGCAAGATGATAAACTCTAATGCCTGAGCGTCTGTGTCTTCGTTGTAGTAAGCACCGAACATAGAACACATCTCGTACAAGTGCGTGCCTTCAAGCTGCGAAGCGTGGGCGATAGCCTTGGCACGGAGTACCTTGTCTGCTGTACGTACCTTTGCTTCTCTCTCCAAGTCCACAAGACGATATACGGGAGTGCCGTTGTAGTTGTTGCCACCAACAAAGTTAGGGTGCCCAACAAGAAAAGCATATAGCTCCGTGTTCTCAACAGGTAACATCAAAGGATTATCCTCTGTGATTACAATGTTTTTCTTTAGCGCCTTGCCTTCATAGTTGTATTCTTCACCAATACAGTGCTTCTTGCCGTCTTTAGTCGTGTAGGTGTTAAACCAAAAGATACCACCACGATTGGGGAATCCGTTTTCATCACGTACTAATTCAAAAATGTGATAGTCTTTAATTTGCATTGTGTTACTTTTTGCCATTATAACGCAAAGTTTGCTTTAGTGTTTAAGACCTATTCATATAAACAAAAAAAGAGGGAAGCATTGCTGCCTCCCTCTCTACATTCAGGTAATCAATATTAGGCTGAGTGCAAGATACCGAATGAGTTCGGCATACGCAACTGCAATCCAATAGAAGAGTACAGCTCTACGGTAAAGCCGTCCAATGCGTTAGACGCTTGGGCAGGAGCACCAGTAGAAGATGCAGTGATACCGTTGATTTCCTTACGGGTGAACTCCAAGCTGTTGCCATGCAAGTCAGTCTTAAACTTCAACTCCAACAAAGAACCGTTACGGTCAGCACCCATGTTCAAGAACACGGCAGCGTTGTCCCAGTTGATACCACCACGCACAGGCGTAGGCAATACACTCTGGTCAGCAAACGGATAGTACAACTTAAAGTGGATAGTCTTGTCCATGAAGGTATAAGACTGCAACTTCAAGCCTACAAGGCTCAAGCCTGAGAACGCACCGTAATCCACAGCGCCAGCGAGTGAGTAGTGACGCAAAGCGTAAGTAGCGTCCTTGAAGAACTTGCTACCGCACATTACAGTAAACTCAGTGGCAGGGCTGTTGATACACATCAAGCGAATCTGCTCAAGGATGTCGGTCTCAGCGACAGTGCCGCTAAAGTTACCTACAACACCACGGTTTAAGATACGTGGGATGATACCATTACCGCCTTGTACAGAAGTAGTGCTGATGTTGGTGTCAGTCTGCTGACCGAACATTACATACATCTCACGGTCAAATGCCATCTGCTCCATGGTCTCCATCTCGTTGATGAAGTAGTAGCGGTCTTTGCCGTTGTACTTCACCCACTTCACGTTGCCAGCCTCAGTAGTCGAACAAGTGATGCTACGACGCATGATAGCCATTTTCTCAGTGAAGGTCTGCTCTTGCCATACACGACCGCCTGGGCTGTTGCTGTATTCCTTTTGCAAGTTGTAGTGGTGTGCGAAAGCATCACCTGCTGCCAATGCGAAGTTACCCGCAGTCAGCTTGCTTACTACTACGTCTACGTCAGCAGTGCTCTGTGTCAAAGACACTACGATACCAGTCTCGCCATTCTCGAAACGAACTACGTCGTTTACAAGTAAGTTAGTGGTAACAACAGTAGTGGCTAACAACTTAACAGTTGCAGTGTCAGTAGTGAGGTTAGAAGAACCTGCACCGATGGTGTAAGACTTACGGAACTTAGCCTTCTCGAAATACTGCCATTGGTCGTTCTTTACAGACTCCTTGCGGCCAATGCGTCCGAGGATGCTGGTTGTGCCGAACTGTGGGAAGTTGTAAGTGATAAAGTCTGCAATATCTGGGTATTGCAAATCAGAGAATACGTGCGACTTGGTGATATTACCAGTAGACGCTCCGTAAAAGTCTTGCCCTGCGGTATTCGCTGGGTTATTAATTGGTGTAAATGCCATTTTTTTTGGTTTTTAAAAGGTGGGTTTTAAAGAAGTTGTGCTTGCCCTTTCTTCAACGCCTCTTGATAAGTCAATTCTTTCTTTGGAGTAGCATCCGCAATATTGCGCTGCTCTTGCGGCTTAACATTTGTGATTGTCTTCATCAACTCTTTCTTGCCTTCTGTTTTGGCATTCTTCTTAGCGACGTCCACAATGGCATCAAACATTTCCAGTTTATAGGCAACCTCGGACATCTTCTTGAAGTCAGGCTGTCCTTTCTCGTTGAGAAAGTATTTAGCATTGAACTCCGTAGCGTTGACGCCTTGGTTGTACGTTGTAAGTAATTTGGCAATCTTCGTTCTGCTCTGTTCGGGTATCTTCACACCACCCACCGCAGACACCGACTTAACAGCTTGCTCTACACTTGTATCAAACCATTGCTGGTACTCCTTAGCTTGTGTCTTAATCTTTTCTTTTTCAGCGCCCTGTTTGCTTTTAAAATCTCTACGGACTTTATCTGCATGGAACTTTAGCTGCGCCTCGGTCATCTCTTCTACAAACGCATTCGCATCATCTTCTCCCATTGATGCCCTTACATCGTAAAGGACAAGGGTAGCGTCAGGGAAAGCATCGTAGTCAACTTCCGAGATAGCAAGGTACTGCTGCCAGTCTCCACCTTGTCGTGCTAACTCATTCGCTTCTTTGAGCATTGGGTTAGCAAAAACAGTTTCGACCTGAGCCTTAGCCTCTTTTAACTCTGAATCAATAGACTTGACTTTATCAAAGAACTCGTCGATAGACTTAGCCTCTACCCCTAACTCTTGCAGCTTATCGTTGTATTTTGAAATAAACTCATCAGGCTGCAAACCTGCTTCGAGGTCGAGAAGCAAATCTTCTTCATTGGTGCTAACATCCTCAACAACATCAGTGTTATCGGCTTGCTCAATATTTTCTTCTTCTTGTATTTCTACTCCCTCTGCTCCCTCGGTAGGGTCATCTGCCACCTCGTTTACAGCTTCGCTTACAGCTTCGTTTGCTACTTCGTTTACAGCTTCGTTGGCTGCTTCGTTTGCAGTAGCATCTGGCTGCGGGTTTTGCTTGTCTAAGAACTCAAAGAGTCCCTTGTCCTGCTCGGCAATAGGCTTTTCAGCCTGTCCTTGCACGGCATTCATTGCTTGTTCAAAATTGTCCATAATTGTTTTTTAGCTACCTTTTTGTTCCTTGATAGCCTCAAGTAAAATCTGCATCTCTGCACGCTGACTCTCCATCATAGACTTAAAGGCGTTGTTCTGCTCGTTCGTAGACTGCTTTAACATCTCCTTCATTTCCATTAGCTGCGCCTTGTTTTCGGAGCGCCCCTTGTCGATAGTAAGCTGAGATTGTACTTCGGCTTCTTTCTCAACAACGTTTTGCTCGGACTGTTGCGCTGACAATGCCTGCTGCTGCTGCGCCATCATTTGCTCCTTACGTTCCTGCAACGCCATAAACTTCTTGATAGCCACTTTAACGTCTGGCTCGTACAATAAGATAAGCGCCTCTTGGATAGGTAAGCCGTTAGCTTGAATAGCAAACATCACCATCTGCTCAAACTTGCTGCGGTCGTTAAGGATGCTGTCCTTAGATACGCTGCAAAAGATAGCGTAGTCCTGCAAAGGTATATTCTCATCAACGCTGATAACGTCAACGCCTAACTCGCTGATAACAGCCACATACTGCTCCTTGATGGTTTCCCATATAGTCTTGATGTAGTTGGCGTAGTCTTGAAACAGCAGGTTCTCGAATGACTCAAAGGCTTGGAACAACGGCTGCGTGATAAGGCTCGACTGCATCATCGCAATCTGAGTAACGCCCACAAGGTCGCCTGACTTCTGGAAGCCACCACGAGCATCGTTAATACCTGATACCTTGTCAATCTCTTGGTCTATGTATGCCGCTAAGTTTAAGTATAAAGTGATAGCACTCGTCAAGCCCGTGTCAATAGTAGGGAATGGGTTGCCACCTGCTGGGTTCTCTTCTCTTCCTGAGTTAACAAAGGCAATACCGCTAATCTTCTGGAAGTACATAATGTCCTGCTTGGACACGCCTTCGGGTAAGTACCTTGTATCGTACACAAAGCCCTTGCGTCCTGCTGTGGACATCTCAAGCTGGATGGTGTACATAATCAAGTCCTTAAACTCCTGCAAGGCACGTAGCTCCTCCGCCTTGCTCACGCTGCGGTAGTTAACGTACTGCGGTGATACGCAGCTATAAGTAAATCTAACGGTAGACATATCGTCCACGCTCTCACGCAGTTGATTTGTTAACTCGCCCCAGTTCTTAACGTACTGACCGCCAATAACATCTGCCTTACGGATAGTCTGTATATTGCGGGTTTCGATATACGCACCTGCATCCTTCTCCTTCTGAGTAAGACCGCCCTTGTCCTTGTCGCCAAGAACCTTAACGTGCTCATTGCCGTACTTGTCTTTGGTAACCTTACAGCGTAGCTGCTTAATGTCCTTCCACTGCGCCTTTAATACCAAGCCGTAGTTTTGGTTGTCAATCATAGTGTATGGCATCAGCCACTCGGTGCTGCCAGAGCTATAACCATTCCACAGCCATGTAGATGGATTCGTTGCCGCTGTTTCTAACTCCTTGAGCGTCAAGCCATACGTTTCCGCAAGCTGCGCCAAAGGGACATAATCCCATTCGCCACAATACGAAGCAGTAGTAAAGAAATCATCGTCAACATAAGGGTCTATGATAAACTTGCGGGGGTCTACTCTGCGAAGCTGCGTTCTGTTGTTTAGAACCTCCTTGACACACACGGCTCTACCCGTGATAAATACGTCCCTACCCAATGTAAGGCGTATAGACTTATAGCGGGTTTTCTTTACCTCGTAGTCCAACACACCCTGCATAGCAACCTCTATGGTTTCTTTGTATGAAGAGCGCATATATAAATCCAGCTCCTCTTCGCTGTATGGGATGTACTTGGTAGGTGGTGGCGGGAGCATCTGCCCCGTAGGGTCTATCTCTGGCATTATCTCAGACATAATCTTATCCGACATAATCTTGTGCTTCGCCTTCATCTTGCGGTTGACGGCATCTTTGTTTATGGTGTTTACATTCACCTTAAACTCTTGTGCGCTTAACTCTCCCTCAAGTAAGTTAATCTTATTACGTATCTTGTTGTAGTTAATCCATACCGCTGGTAGCGACTGTCCGTTTGCTGACTCCTGCAAGAAGTCAAACTTATTGTCTATCGTAGCATCACCATTGTAAAACCTCATGCAGCTATCCATTGTAGCGTAGAGGTTAGGGTAAAAGCCGCTGCCTATCGTTTGGCTTACAATAGTCATCACACATTCCTTATGGTAGTCCTCGTCCTTTAAGGAGTCTGCCTTCCACATATTCGGAAAGGAAAAGGACATCATAGAATCTGACATATATGTTTTTTATTAGTTTCTGACAATGCGCCCTGACTTATCTCTCGTGTAGCCTAAGCCCATAAAATCGTTGCCATCGTCCTTATTGGCAAACATAGATTTCTGTCTTACTGTTCGCAAATTCAGTAGCGTCCAGCCCCAAGCATCTACTCTGTCAAACTTTCTACCCTTAACGTGCGGGTTAAACCTCGCAAGGTCTAATAGCAAGTCCACAAACTTATAGTTTGTAATGTTGGCGTTTATATCATCGTCCTCCATTCCTATGAGCAACTGCTTTGTCTGCTCGTCCATTACCCCGCCATACTCCTTTACCCTTGAGCGCACCACGCCTGTTTTGTCTGCCTTCTTAGGCCTGCGTGCAAGCAGGTGCATATAGCCATTCTCTTGAAACCACGTAAGCATCCTTGCTCTGTTTCTTTCGATAAGCACCGTGCAGGTAGTCCCGCCAACGGAGTAGTATTCGCACGCCAAGGCGCACTGCTCGTATGCTTCGTTTATGTCGTCGGGCTTTGCCGTGTATTGGAATACCGCACCTACGGCAGCGTTGTAGTCCTCGTCTACCATTCCCTTGGCAATAAAGAACGATACGTCCGAGCCATTGGTGGTAGACACAGCACCATCGGTAGGGTCACTGCCTGCGGCATACACAAAGCCTGCCTGCGGTTCTTCCGCAATGCGGCAGTTGCCATCCTGCTGCGGCTTGAATGTAACCGAGCCATCGAGGTTTCTGATAAAGCTACCCTCTTTAATAATCGGAGGGTCTAAGTCCAAGCTGGCTATCTGTGCGTTTATAAGGTCAATGTTAAAAGGGGTTTCGCCTACAATAACAAACGCCTCCTCTGGGTCGAGTGGGTACTGCACTACAAAGTCGTAGTACCTGCGCATAGAGATGCGCTTCTTCTTCTCCCTCTCGTCAAGGATATAGCGTATGCCCTCGATTATGTTCTCGTTGCCAAAGCCATCGCTCTCAATCTTAAAACCTGACCATCCTGCTGCAAAGTATCTCTCCAATCCGTACTCCTCTGCCTTGTACCAAAAGGTCTTGAAGTCATCTCCGTTTAATCCTATGTCACCCGCTGTACCTGCCAAGATAGGCACGCCCTGCTGCGTAATACCATCGTCTGCTGCTAAGGCAGGAAGCATATACGACCAGTTTTGTTGTAGCTGACCTGCATCCCACTTTCCTGGCTCTTCATACACCACCATGCGCAATCCCTTACCCTCAAACGAGGTAGGCTCAGGGCTTCTGCCAAAGATAGTGCTGTTTAGCCCTGCCTTGCGGTAGCTGCCATCCTTTTGCTTTATGCGCTTGGCAAACTCCATCCTGTCCTGCGTGTTGCTTACCGTGCTTGCCCGTAAGAAATCAGGGAGGTTGTCGTAGCCAGTCTTGAATACCTTGGAGAAAAACTCCTGCATATCCTTCTCTGTCTTAGATGTAAAGCCTATGTCCGTGTACCTATTGTGCATGGCAGTGGCATACATAGCATTGGCAAGCGAGTAAGACTTACCCCAGCGTCTGCGTCCCACTAAGATAACGCCTTTGCCCCTATTGTCGGGGTATAGCCCTTCGGGGTGTTCGCCATACAAGCAAGACTCTATGAGGTTAAAGAACTCGGAGTTGCATCGCCTAAACTCAGGGGATATGATGCCACCATTCTTAGACTTCATCTTCCAGTAGTAGGTGTACAGATACATCATTCCAGATATATCGTTATGCCCATGGCGTGTCCTGCGTATCTCCTCCATCTCCCACTTTAGCTGCTCGCTGCGGTTGGAGAAGTGTGGTATCTTGTGGTTAAAGGGCTTGTAGGTGCTGCGGTCTATACTTTCTATCTTGTCGAGGTATCTCTTTATGTCCTCGTCTACATCAAAGGCTTGATTATAGAGATACTCTACTACCGATTGCTTAACCGCCATAGTTGTCTATTGTGCTTGCCCCATCGTCCGTTGTCATCTGCATATCCTCAATATTCAGCTTGTCGTTAATCAAGTCTGATATTAGCTTGCGCTGCTTGGTGAGGGAAACAAGGGAGTCCGACAGCTTCTTAAACTCATCTGACTCTAACTTGGCAGAGTCCCTGAGTCGCTTGCGTATCTCGTTTAGTGCGGCATCTAATGCCCCTACGGACTCTCGCTCGTTGGCGATGCCCTGCATCTCGTAATACGCTGTTATGTATGCCTCGCATCCCTTGTCGCTCTTTAGCCCTGCGTCTGTCATCGCTGCTTCTTTGCGCTGTAAGTCGGGGAGATTGCGGTATGGGCTTTTCCAGTCTGCATAGAACGCTACAAACCTAAACTGCTCATCGGTAATGCTCTTAAAGGCAGCCATTGAGGTAAGGTGCGGATTGCTTTCGAATACAGTTTCTTCTGAGTTGATATTGAACAACATAGGTTTTATTTGTTTATTCAACGTATCTTTCGTAAGTTTGTTAAACTTAATGTTCCATTAAACAAACAACTATGCCAATAAAAGGCGAAAGCGTGTATCTACCCTATAAAGAGCAGATACAAAAGTGGAGAGAAGAGGGGTTGTCGATAAGAGGAGTTGTTGCAGAATTAGAAAAACAAGGTTTAGATGCGTCGTTTACGGGAGTGAGATACTTCTTAGTAGAACACCTTGGCAACAGCAACACCAATACATTCGAGGCTAAGTTAGAAGAAGAGGGCTTTACGCCCCCTGAGAACTGGTCGCACGGATGGCTAAAGACAAAGCAAGCCTCTATCTTTATTAAGAATGACAAAGGGCTAATGCCTATCGAAGATGTCTCCGAAGTCATCAAAAGAGCAGCAAACGGAATAAAGGAGTTAAGACTCCCCGAAATCAAGTCCGATAACGAAAAGGCGCTACGAGCAGTTATATCAGACGCTCACGTTGGCATGAAGTCAGACAGCAGAGATGCTATGTTTTCTTTTGAATACAATGAAGATGTATTTAAAAAGCACCTATCTGTTTTGTTTAACTCTATGAAAAGCAGAATAGACGCACACGGAACATTCGACCAAATAATCATTGACGACTTAGGCGATGGCCTTGATGGCTTTGATGGGGAGACTACAAGGGGAGGGCACAAGCTGCCTCAGAACATGGATAACAAAGGGGCGTGGGAGGCTTATGTATCTGGAAAGTTAGAAACGTATGTTGCTATTATAAAGCTAAATGCTGCAAGGCATTATGTGTTTAGAAACGTAACTAACTGTAATCATAGCGGAGACTTTGGCTGGACTGCCAATATAGCTATTAAAATGGTTATAGAGAAAATGTTCCCCAGCGTTGAGTATCTTCTTTTGGACAGACCGATTGAACACTTCTTTTATGGAGACCACTGCTTCATGCTTACTCACGGAAAGGACAAGGCATTAATGGTTAGGAATTGGCCTATACATCTAACAGACAAAATATCAAACATTGTCCGTCAATACATAGACCACCACGATATAAGAAGCAGGTTTATACACCTTGACAAAGGAGACCTACATCAGTCAGGGTATGCAAGAGAGCCTAAGTTTGATTACAGAAACTTTATGTCTTTTGCCCCACCCTCTACATGGGTGCAAAGTAACTTTGGGGTTAGCTACTGCGGGTTTTCCTTGCAGGTTATCCCTAAGTACAGCAATCAGATAGAGCATACAGACATCTTCTTCGATATGAAGAAGGTTTAAACAACAAAGCCCCTACACATCGTAGGGGCTTTTCTTTTGCCTTTAGTTCTTAGAGAAGAACCTCTCTCTGTCTTGCTTTGCGAAGCGCAGCCCATGGCTTAAATCAAGCATCTGCACCTCTCTCATAGCCCACGCCTTCTTACACCGCATTACCTTCTGTACGAGTGGCACAGCGTAGTCAAGCCACTGCTGGTGCTGCTCAAAGTTTATCTCGTAGTTGCTAAAGTATTCTAAGTCTTTGTATGGGCTATCGTCTTCTACAAACTCCTCTAGCGTTCTGCCTACACCCGCTATCTCAAGCTGCTTGTTTATCAAGTCATACGCAAGCTGCTTTAGCTTATCTTTTCTGTTCATCTCAATATCTCGTTTAATGCTTCAACAACCTTCTCTACGCTCACGAATGCTGCGGCAGAATAGTTTCGTGCCTCCCACATGGCGTATGGGTTTTGTACGTACATCTGCGACTTCAGCAAGTTTATGTTCTGCGGGTGTCCGAACATCTTTGGCTCTGACCTTGAGAAGATTGCAATGCCTCTCTTTTTGCAGGTGAGCGTGGCTACGTGCTGCAACCAAGTATCTACGCTTATCCATGTGTCGCATTTGTTTATTAACTCTATAAC
>Ga0105096_10000235_pt1 | contig 17067 bp, 17 predicted proteins | sample PPLLak3cmMay2015_FD_87036 | JGI IMG/M metagenome (GOLD analysis project Ga0105096, IMG submission 87036) | Freshwater sediment microbial communities from Prairie Pothole Lake near Jamestown, North Dakota, USA - PPLs Lake P7 Core (1) Depth... | ecosystem: Environmental > Aquatic > Freshwater >... | reverse complement strand
GATTCCCGTAGGTTAAGTGAACATTCTTACAAACAATTCTGTTTCTGAATTCTTCAATTTTATTAAACCCACCGAATGACCAATCGCCTAAATGAATTAGGATATCATTTTCACCCACTACCTCGTTAATGTTATTAACAATAGTATCATTCATATGATCAAGTGATTTAAAATCACGAGTCAAATTCTCTGCTGCATTCCACCTTGTGGTTGCCCGGCAAATATTAGCATGATTGTAGTGAGTATCACTAGTAAAAAATAAGTTTTGACCTTTCTCTAATACTATTTTCATAACTTTTATTTATCTAAATATACGAAAAAAGGCCTACCGAAGCAAGCCTTTTCTCATAAATGTTGTTTAATTTTTACTTTAGTCGGTTTCTGATTTCTTCCAAGGTGGTTGTATTTTCAAACTGACCATCTTTATAGATCGTTTGTAATAATCCCATACCTTCAGTTCTCCAATCTACCCTATCGTACAACTTGATGTCTAAGTTATCATCCTTGCCTACAAAAAGTAATCCGGTTGCTGATTTTTTAGTACCGTCATCAGTGATAGGATCTTTAAAAATCTCTCTACCTTCAGGATTAAAATCACCTGCAAATTTAGGTTTATTAACTTCTACATAAGTTGCTTTCATAGCAAATCCAAATGTATCTCTAGTGTTATACTGATAAGTAAATGAACCAACGCCCAATACAATGTTAGTTGAAGCAAATCCTTTTGCTTCTAGGCGCTTACAAATTTCTTCGGCTCTGTCGATTGTGATTGAATCACCGTAGATTGCTCCGATGTGGCTGTCAAGAACTTTGTAACCTTGTTCGTTGACCGTACCACCGAACACATCCCAAAGTAATTCAATAACACCTTTACCTTCCGGAGAACCCGTATGTAATGTTGATTCAGAACCACAAATAATATCAACTGGATCACCACTATCAGGACGAATAACTAATTTACCATCACGAGCCATAATTTCTTCTTTCAAAGTAACTACATGCTCAGTACATACTTTCCACAAGTCCCAAGTATCAGATACAACTGACAAGATACCTGTCGGGTATGTTTCTAACAATCGACGGAATGTATCAACCTCATCTTCTTTACCTCCGGCACACATTACACTATGTTCGGTAGCATTTACAGAACCGCAAACCATATCTGTAGCACCGTAGTACTTTCTAGCACCGTAGATTGTAGGTAGTGAATCTGAACCTAAGAATGAAGTCAAGTGACCTAATCCTGAACTAATAACTGCATCAACTGAATCCATACCTCTCATTGAGAAGTCATGACCCTGCCAATCAATAAACCATGCTCTTTCTTTATCTGTTTTCTCCATCCATTTGGTCAACACTTTGCGGTATTGGTGAGCAATAGTAGCAGATGTCATTGGTTTCCACAACAAGTTAGACAAGATAGTCTCCAGGTAATTTGTAATCCAGTAAAAATCTGGATGTGTATTGTAGATAGTCAATACAGGAACTTTCATAGGTACTTTAGTTCCTTCAGACAATGCTTTAACACAGATAGGCAAATAACCTAAATCGTGTAATGCTTCAAAATGACTTACATCATAATCAGTACCTAAGTACATAGACAACTCACGTTTCATTTCACCGCATACTTCCTCTTTAGGTCTAGAAAAGAAGTCGTTTTGAAATGCTTCATGCAATTGCTGCATTACCATCTGTGTACCAAACACAACTACTTCATTGCATCCTTTAGGAGCGTATTTATTTGAACGTGGTGTGAAATTTGAATAAACCAACGTAGTCCCCTTTGGGTATTGTTGGTGGTGGCCTGTTTTGTAACCGTCTGTTAATAATAATGGATTCATAACTTATTTTTCTTTATAACGTGAATATACGAATAATTTCTAAGAAAGCCAAATCTCTTTTAAAATATGTTACTTTGTTTCACTAATTCGTTATCAATATCTTTATAAGAGTTGGTTGTATAAATCTGTTCAAAGTATTTACCTAACTCATCAAAACCAGCACTAAAAATACCATGAGTAACAATTAAATAAAGTTTAGCAGTTGGTCTGCTTTGTTTCATTACTTTAGCTAATTCAGTAAACGTTCTGCCACCATCACAAATATCATCAATAATAATGTACTTAAGGTCTTTATGTTGGTCTAATATAGGAACCTCAGTTCTAAGAATAGTACCAGTTTTTAGATCTCTAACTTTACTGGCAGTAATAATATTATCAATATTAAACTTTTGAGCTACATCGAATATCTTTTTATATGCTCCAGCATCAGGACTTACTAAACATACTCTATTTCTAGCTCCATCTTTATTATCAATTTGAGTCAAAGCTTGTTTAACCAAATAATTGGTTGGTAATTTAACAAAGTTATTTAAACATGCTTCTAATACATCTGAATGTGGATCTAATACTTCAACAGTTGCAAAATCTAATGAATTAACAATAGGGCAAATTACTTCCTTTAAATAATTAACACCACCCAAACCAAACTTACGGTCCGAACGTGAACCTAAAAAATAAGGAACATAAAGGTGAATTGGTTTAGTTGTAATGTTTCCAAGTGCTTTAGTTGCACAAATTAAAATTTCTAAATCAGAAAATGAATTTAATCTTGTTGCAATTCTAATATCATCTGTAATATTAAAAATATCTACTAAATCAACTGATTGTTGTCCATCAGGAAACTTATTGATTTTGTATTTAATGTATGATTTTTCCTGGTTTACTAAATTTAAATGTAACATAACTTTCTATTACACTAAATATACGAAAAAAGGCTCACCGAAGCAAGCCTTTCCTCATAAATGTTTTTTTAATTTTTTACATATCTAATAGCTTACGCCATTTTTGCTGTACTTCCCAAGTGTTACCTGTTACATACTCATTGATTTCGGCCATTGCTTTGTTTACATCTTCAAAAGCAATTTCTTTACATCCTACTCTAACAACACAACCTCTATTTAGAAATCTAATGTTGAGTTCAAATTCTCTAAGAGCTTCTTGGTTAGACGGCCTCCATTCTTTTGTTTCCGGTGTTTTTGCTTCTTGCTCCATTGATTCTCTACCAACGGTTAGTTCTTGCCTCATCGCTTGTTCTAAATCTTGATCTTGCATATTATCTTTATTTATTTAATCCGTAAAATGTATTGCTACCTTGGCCCAACATTGTTTCTGGCAACTTGCCATTCCATTTGTTGATCCATTCAAGCTGCAACAACATGGGTGTAATTGTTTGCTGCTTCAAACGATTCGCTTCAGCTTCTGCTTTAGCACTTGTCAACATTGCTTGAGCATTACCAGCAGCAGTTGCTACTTTAATTTTAGCTTGTGCTTCAGCAGTTTTAACTTCGTTCTCAGCTCTCAAAGCAGATTGTACTGCATTGTTCTTTGCTTCAATAGCTTTCTTAAATGTTTCTGGGTAAACCAAGTTTGATGTAAATTGAGCTAAGATAAATCCTTCGGGTAGTAAATGACCTTCTAAATTCTTTCTAACTTTATTTTCGAACAATTCACGATTAGAAATCAATTCATCAGCAGTATAACTATTTGCAACAACTCTAAATGCATCATAAACAGCAGTTTTCAAGAATCCAGCTTCAATAGCACCTAGTTCAACACGGTATTTAGTAAAAATGTAAGGTACTTTTTCACGCTTTACTGAGTAGTTTAGTAGGGGTGATACGTGGAATTCTGAACCATCCTTAGAGTTAATTACAAATGACTCATCGCTGTCTTCAATCTTTCTGTACTCTTTGTGCTGTACGAATGTTGGAAACTCAACAATCTTAGTTGTGAAACGGTTGTAAAATACCCAACCAGTTACTTCGGTTGCATTATCTACTCCCTTACCGGTACCAATCAAATTAACTTTGATACCTACGTGACCTGCATCGATTCTTTCTAAACCGATAATTGCGAAACCTGCTACCACTGCTACTCCGAGCATAATAGCTACTTTAATTATTGTATTCATTTTTTATTTGTTCAAGTTTAATTTTTCTCTTTGTGTTTTTTCAATACTTGTTTTTGATTTTTTAAGTAATTTACTAACCAAATAATAATCTTTACTAAAGCGAGTAATGCATCCTACTATGCTATTTTCCCAACTGTATGATCCTGTAGTTATTACTTCATAAGGAAACCAAAACATATCGCTCCAATGCTTTCTGATTTCAATTTTACCCATGATAATAGTTTGTTCATCTGTATCAATAATAAGTGAACCAAGATCAGGGTTAGCAGCTGCTTTATCCATTAATTCTTTAATCAAACCATCTTTAATAATTTTTTCTTTGTTTCCATCTAGTTCAACATAGAACTGCATCAGGTACATTATAGTAAAAACCAATACACCTACGAATAATAAAATAATTAGTATCATAATTTTTAATTTAAAATTTTTCGTTTAATAAATTTAACAGTAGCATATGCTGCTAATAAATTAAGCATTGCTAACCAAAGTAGTATTAAGGAGCCTAAAGCAACTGCACCTGTGCTTGCCATGTTAATAAGAGGTAGCGCTATTCCCATAAGCTCAGCACTAACAAATACTATACCAACTATCATTGTTAGTATGTAGAAGGAATAGAATATTTTCTTCATCATACTCTAAATATACGAACAACAATCCGTAGTAGCAACTTAAAGTTCTACTATGTCGTATATTTTTGTTCTCAGTAGTTTTAGATCTCCTTGCTGAGTAAGTAAAATTGTATTTTTGTAATGCTGCCAGTTAATTCTGAAGTTCGTATCAACGATGCCTTCGTTGAGGCTCTTAATCAATTCATTCAAAGCATTGATTGTATAGAGAGTATTTGTCTCTTTTTTCCTATGAACTAGGATAGTATTCTCTGGAATGTTGTTGATGTTAGGTTGATCAACATTATAAGTACAAACGTACTCGTCATTGCTCTTAATATGTAGAACAAAAATTTTATTATATAGAATAGTGTACTCGCTCGTAATCTCCTTTATGAAGGAATCCACTTCAGTAAGTGGCACGAATGTACAGAATAATTTGTTTTGCACGTCTCCGATGTTGCTAGTTTCTCTATCATAAATATCAAAGGGGCTGTAAAGTGTCGTAGTCTGTTCCATAACTTGTTTTTATCTTTAAATTTCTATCGTTAAATACTTGTAATATTTGCTTAATCTTATCTTTATCCTCTTTAGCAGTGTCTATAATAAACGCGTCGTACACGTAAAGTACTAATTCACTTCTGCTGTCATTAATAATATACAGAATTTCTTTCAGTAAGGCAACGTTATTGTAAGTTTCCCAGTGTTGAATTGTATAATTAAATAACTTCTGTGGGTTCATATTAGGTAAATCACTCTGCTTAAACATCTTTCCTGTTTGCTCAACAGTGTATTTACCTGTCTTTATAAACGTACTCCAGATCTGTTCGATAAGCTTCTGAGTTAATTGAAAGAATTCAAAGTCTTTATATTGATCGAAAATATGCCCGTATAACTGTTTAAATACCAATCCTTTTGCTTCTGCTCGATCCATTCCATACTTAGCTGCAAAATCTTCGTAAATATCCCCTGTTGGTGAATTATAACCAACCATCTGTCCAATCAACGTAGGATGGTAAGCAGTCAAGTCAATCTCCAATAAAAAATCGTTTCTTGGTACAAAAACCGATCTAGAACCGTTTTCCTTAGGCAAAGCAGCAAAGTTTAAGCTGTTAAACGTGTTGGAAGGTCGGCCGGTAGTGGTATTGAGGTTGTATTGAGTGAATGTATAAGAGTTATAGCGGGATAGAAAGGGTCTCTTTAAGTCAAAGTATCTTTCGAAGGCACTATTAACCTTCAAGCCGTTTCTTTCTATAAACCAGAATACATTAGACAAATCATCGTGGTATTCGTTTGGAACATACTTCTTAATTACTGAAGCATATTCCTCGAATATAATCTCACACTGCTCAAAATGCTTTACTATTGGAATTACTGAATTAAGATCCTCTTCTGTATGGTATCTTTGAGAAAAATAACTGTGAGCATGGGTCTGCTTTTTTACTTCTTTATACTCAAACAAGTTCAGATCGTAAGTATTTGTACCAAAGTAAGTATGACTTAATGCTTTTTTATCCGGAGTAAAGATTTTCTTAAACGTTCTTAAGTATTCTTTAACCTGCAAAGGATCAAACTGTAATGCTTCCGGATGAAAGTAGTTAACTAAGAAGCCTTTCGGCTGGGTAACATCTCTAAGGTATAAACATAACGGAGCATAAATGCCTGGATGCATTTCCGGATGCCTTTGGACTGGAAGTACGAATATTTCCGGTCCTAATTCAAACTGTAACTTATCAAACTGCTCTTGAGTCTCTATTAGCCAAAACATAACCTTTGACTAAATATACGAGATTTTAATGTAGAATCCTACTTCTTATAGAACTTAACATAGTCTTCTTGTAAGAATCGGTCGAAGCCGAAAAGCTCTAAGTTAATAATTCTTTTCTGAACAATGTTTCTATTTGTTTGGTATACTTGAGGTTCCTGCCCTGTTAGTAACCAAGGAAGTGAAAAAGGAATATACTGTTCCCAAAAGAATTTAGGATCTCCGGATGCTAGGCTATCAAACTGTTGTTTATCTAACTCTAAGTAAAGATTCTCGTTTGCTTTCTTGCAGAAGTATCTTTCGTATTCTCCAATCTTATAATCATTCTCATCAGGGATAGGAGTTATTCCGTAAGGTAAGAACCGTACTTGGTAGTCTTGAGCCGTGTATTTTTTAATAGCTGTATACTCGTTAACTACCTGCTGTTGAAATACTTGGTAATTAACTGTTGGTTGGTTTTGAATATTGTAAGAACTTCCACCCGGTCTTATATTTGGAACATCTAAGTTAAAAGCAACTCCAACCTGCTGGTATTGAGTACCAGCGTTTGTTTCGTTATCTCCAAAGGGTAAAATCTCTCTTGCATTTGGATCCTGCGGACCTACTCCTGCAAAATACTGTCCGGTTGCAATTTCATAATAAGGACCAGAATAAGGTTGACCTGTAGCTCTGTCGATATACTCCCCGGGATTGGCAGTTAATCCTGTTTTGACGTAATGTTTAGGTAAGTATGCCATAGTCTTAGTAGTTTGTGTCCATTAATAAACCGCCTTTGTCGTATACTTTTTGATCAGTTGTTGATGGGTACTTAAATGTAAATCTTCCACTTCTGGTTCTAACTGCATTCATTAAAGCGTTAAACTGTTCTCTGAATAGTTTTTTATGATCTGGAGATAATTTACTTAGGTCTAATTTGTTTTTCCAAACAGCTGGGGTTATATTCTCGTTAATTAAGCCTCTCATTCTAGCTACTGCTTCGGTAGTATCGTCAAAGACACCTGTAGTTGCTTCTAACAACGGTCTTAAGTTGTCGTACCCATCTCTAAGTAACAGTACCTCATTTAATAATGTAGCATATTGAATATAAGTAGCTCTAGAAGCTAATCCTGGATCTGCAGAAGGTAGACTAGATGGGTTTGCATATTCAACACCGGTTCTTTCTTCAATGTACTTCTTCCCTGGTACTCCGTAAACTTCAATAATGTAAGTATCGTTCGGTGCACCGGCTGGGTAGATTGTATTAAGAATATCCCGCATTGCTTGTTGTGTAGATCCTGGTTTGTTATCTAACACCCCATCTCCATTCCTATCTACTTGACTTGCAATACCTGGTAGAATACATCCGTTACTATCTTGGTATGTTGATCCTACGTGTATTAAAATACCTGCTCTATAAGGTACATTGTCTAATCTAAGAACACTTCCTAAACCTGGATTGTTATTTGCTTTAGATTTTGTAAAGGAATATCTTCCTGGAGGGATACAACTTGTGGTTGCACTATTTCCTTTCCACAGTAACTCAACTGTTGTGAAGCTTTGTGCTAACTTATTACCTGCATTATCGTAAAGTTCTAAAACTCCTAATGTCTGACCGATGTTTGGCGATCCAGGAGTGGTAACTTCTCTTTTTCTCATTAGCTTTAATCTTACCGGTCCAGGAGTATTTGAAGGATAAACAACTTCTCCGGTTGGTACTGCAGCAGGTCCTGCCACTCCTGTTGGTCCGGCAGAAGCTTTAACTCCTCCGAAGTCTTGTGTGCTACCTAAGGTAACTACTGTATTTGGTACTGCAACTGTTTCAATATTGGTTGTCCACTGATTATTTTCAATCCTATGTGAAATTCCTTTAATTAAGAACTGTAAAGTTGAGCCGTAGTTGTACGGAAGGAAGCTACTGTCAACTGCAAATTGCTGATAAATTTTTATTCCTGATATTCCGTTAACAGTCATATTAAGGTTGATAGGTAAAAATCCTAACATCCCTGTAGCTGTGTCTGTGCTAACTGCGGTAGCTGTTTGAGCAAAAGTTAGCATGTTTGTCATTATGCTACTAAACTCTGATATCTTCTCTTCATCCCACGTATAATCAACTAATCCCTGAATGTAATTTAGGTACTCTTGTTGAATACTTACGTAGGCTTTCCCTAACTGAGCTTGTTCAGCTGCTTTTGCATCCCTGTCAGCTTGGGTTTCCCCTTGGTTAGTTTTAATAGGTAAGATTCTATCATCCAAACCTCTGTTCCATTTTGAGAATGCTGTAGCATCTTCACCTTTGATGTATCCGTTAGCCTGTGCACCAATTGTGATGGTTGATGCTAATGCATTTGTAATTTCGGTTTTAATTCCAAAGTCTCTAACAAAAGATCCTTCTGTTTCTGGATTAAGTCCGTAAAGCTTAATTATGCCGGTTGTGGACGCTTTAGGTTGACGGGAAGGAATAACTGCTTCCTCAACAATATAAAATCTTCCCTCTTCGGCATCGATTGTAGGTTCTAGTTTATTTTGACCCCCTAATGAACTTTGTATACCGTTACAGATTGATTTTAATAAATCAAAAATAGGTACTTTGTTATTACTGTCTTTTAATCCGTTTATTTCCTTAAGTATGTATGCCATATTAACATACACGTTCATTAACCTCCCTGCATCCTTAAATGTTGGATCTTGGAAGATTGCTTCATCTGGAATTTCTGGGAATATTTCTCCTCCAGCTGCATTAAGTAACTCTACCGGAGTTCTAACAACGCAGATTTGTGGGTTAGCAGAAACCGTATAAGGTGTTTTGTATATAAGATTAGTTGCAGGATCGTTATCTAAAGTAATAAGCGGGTTCTGTGCAGTAGCATCTACATAGATCATATTTGTATCCCACATGTACTGAAGTAATGCTCCAAACCTGATATAAAAGTAAATTTCATTACTTTCTGCATTGTAGATTTTTATTGCATCATACTTTTTATACCGACCTCCTTTAATCCTAAAAGGATTGGCAGTATCTAAGGACCTACACCTAAAGTTACCGTTAGTTGTAGATTTAACTAAATCTTGCCTGATATCCCAGAATAATCGACCTAAAGCACTAATATTCTTTAGGACATCAATAACTGCAAAATCTGTTTTAGCATCTGCAAGTTTTGCTTCCTGATCTGCTTTAGCTTGTGCTTCTTGCTTCTTCTGTTCTTGAGTTAGTATACCGCTAGGATTATCCTCCGGCATAACATTCATTTTAAGAGATTCAATAACATCTCCGTAACTCATTATAACCAGAGTAATCTCATAAGATCCATCTGCAAGGAAGCTCCAAGTAAAGTTACTCACTCTTCCGAAAATTGCATCGTAGTTAGCAGAGGTATCTATTTTTTTCTGTTCAATATCGATAAGTAACTTAGCTTGATCACCTGCGTATGTGTTGTTTAAGAACTTAGATGTTAACGTATCTGTGTCCTTGAAGTTTCTAAAGTTTCCGCTGTTATCGTAATATAAACTGTTTCCAAATTCAATGAATACTGAATATCCTATTCTTAGGTATAGTAGGTCTAGTAATTCAAATTGCTTTCTATTGTAAGCTCTTAGCTGTATTGTTGATTCTCTAACTGACCCTCTGTTGCGGTTCTTAGTTTCAAAAGAAACGATACCTGGGGCTGGTCTTGGACCTTGTTCGAAATCAAAAGCAGTATATGAATCTAGTCCTCCTAGTACCGATCCGTCCTTTAAAGTACCTCCAAATAGGCTGTATTTTCTAGCTATGTCAGGATCTTTGTATGGGAACCTTTCTGGGTATTTAATTACAATAGCCGATGTAAGCTTTATCCAAGCTGAGTTTGCATTTTGCTGTAATAATTGTAGATCGGATCTCGGAGTAGCTCCAAGCTGTTTCTGCCTCTGCTCTATCTGCTCGGCAACGTATGGTCTAAAACCTTCTCCTGTAATGTTCCCCATATCACAAGTTTATTGCATTAAATTCATTAACTACTTCAGTTGGGTTGTAAGGTATTCTTATTTGATTTCCCGGAGGTGGTATAAGCGAGTTTTGCTTTAGTTCTTGGTTTGCAGTTGAAATAACCCACCATAGTGAACTATCTCCGTAGTATTGCTGGGCTAATAAATCAAAACGGTCTCCAACGGTTGTAATAACGTAAATATCATTTTCGTTCAAAGGTATTTCCGGATAACGAGAAGTTCTATAAGCTCGTTTTCCACTATACTTTGTTTGTGGTATGTTTTGGTATCTATCCATTAACTGTCGTAGTTATTATCGTACCCACTATCTAAAGCAATATACCTTTGAGGTCCGTTTCCTAATCCTGTAGTTGTTACAAAAGATCCGGCTCTGTTTTTCTGAACTTCTGGTATGAATCTGTGAATCGGTGTGAAGTTAAAGCTTGATACTTTAATCATGTGAGGTAATTCTTTTACTAAATCATCCCCTCTATTTGTAGGGTCTGAAAAGCCTTTATCGTTGATTCCTATTTCCCAAGTTGATTCTTCTGTTAGGTCGTAAGTCAACCCTGTAATAAATCCGGGCTGGTTGTAGAAATAACCTCCGATGGTCAACTGTACTAACACTCCTCTCATAAAACCGTTGTTGTAATCCGGTGCTAATGAAGATGCTAGGTAGTTAAGTTTTTTATACATTGGAATGAGCTCTTCTCTTGATTGAGCGTATACTGTCCAAGATAAGGAAACTTTTCTATCAAAGCCATTATAAGTGTAGAAATTTTCTCCTCTACCAACATACTTGTGTGCCTGCCAATCAGAAGTAAAGTTATCGCTTATGTTATTTAAAAATGCTCTAAAATGAATAAAGGTCTTAACTTGAGATGTTTGAATCGTTTGTGAGTCAGCACTTGCTGCTGTGTTTGTTCCATTTGAATCCATTACTGCAATTCTAAATTTAACTAAATCATTAACGTCTTTTTCATTATCTTTAGCTACTGTGTCGGACTGGTATAGAGGTAGGGCGTTTATTTTGTCTAACGCACCTAACCTATTACCTGTTATAATGTCTTTTTTACCTTTACTGTAATCACTTACGTCACCTTTCAGTCCAGGATTTCCTAAGTGAACTCTTTTTTCAATATTCTGATCTGTATAAGAAGGAGCTAATACGTTAGCACCCACTGCTTTTGCATCTGGGTTGTTTATGTTTCTTAACTGCTTTCTAAAATCTTGAATATTTGCACTTGTTCTATAAGAAGGTGCTTGCTGTAACTGTTCTTGTGTATAAGTGTAGCTCTGTAAATTAGGCTGTGCTTGTGTTTGTTTATTAGCTTCTGATGTTGGCTTTGTAAGGTCTTCAGTTCCGGTAAACGGAGTTGTACCCATTGCTTTTTCCCTAGCCGATGGTTTGTTTCCTTCGTAAAGTCCGTCTGGTGTTATGTTAGGTATAAAAAGACTAACATTTTCATCAGTATTTAAATCAGAAATAATTGCATATCTAGAGTTTTCAGTACTGTTAATTCCTGTAACTCTATCTCCCTTAGGTGCTGTTTTAGGGGTAATTAATGTGTTTGTTCCTCTAGAAGCTCCAGGAAAGTCTGCTTGTAAACCTGCAGAATTAGAAGCTCCTAATAACTCATTAAGGCCTTTAAACCCGTTGATTTTATATAAGCCGTCTGTTAAATTGAGTGTAACACCTGTTCTTATTGTTCCTGATGTTGTATTATCTCGGTTAATACCTGTTCTTTGCTCACCTGGAATGGTAATTCTGGTTTTGCCAATCCCTAAAATAGATCCAGGTCCGCCTGGGTAGCTGTATAGAGTATTATCTAATGTTGGGCTATTAACAAAAGTATTTGTAAATCTTAAAAGCCTGTTGTTGGCAAGAGACTTAATGCCGGGACTAAGGAAGCTACCCTCTACTACATCTGAGTATGTGGTTAAACTCCCTACACTGCCTGGGATAGGATTTTTACCAAAAGTATTGAAGTGTAATCCTTCAGCATTAACTATTGCCTGAGCAATTGTACTGGTCGGTAAATAAGCACCTTGGTTTAGACCCTTGGGACTAGCTTGAGTCTGAACGTTTTGCCTGGAAAGTACATTCTGCTTAATTGTAAAAGCAGGTCCTTGGAAGGTATCCGGTGTTAATAATAACTTAGTTAATCTAGAAGCATCATCTGCAATGCTTTGAAAGATTAAAGAACCACCACGGGTTAAAACATCTAATCCTCCTGTATTTCCGACCGCATCAAACCCATCAGGTATAGATTTTTGGACAAACGGTTGATTGCTTGATCCTCCACCTATCCTGTCCTTAGAGTATTTTAAACTCTTCAGATCAGTTTTCAGGTCGATTAATCCCATTACTTAGGTAAGTTGTCTAAATATGGATATTTTCCTGCGATCTTTGGTGTTAATCCGTCAAGGTCTAACTGTGATTTCTTAAGATCTTCAGGGTAGTTTGAAACCTGATCGTATTCAACCGGTTTTTTACCGTCTAAATCTAATTGAGATCCTGCTAATTGCTTAGGGTAGTTGGTTACTCCTCCAATATCATAATAGCCGGTTGGTGTAGCTCCATCTAAATTAGTTAGTGTAGATCCTTGAGTTTGTAATTTTGATAATAGTCCCATTGTTTATTGCTTTATTATAAATATTTAGTTATTGGAGTTTGGAAGTTCCCATACTAAATGCTGTACCTGCTTTGGTGCTGTCGATTCTAACACTGCCTTCTTTTGTTAAGATCTTACCTAAAACATCTTTAACTGCTTTCAATTCTGAAATCATTGGTGCAACATCTAACGTAGCCGTTCTAGTCTCTCCAGAAGTTCTTCTGATGTTTGGTGATACTGCGATTCCATCTCTGGCATCTGTGATTGCTGTTGCTCCAAACTTATCTGTGATGGTGAAAGGTCCTTTTCCCGGTGCTGTAACTCCGTCTTGCACTGCTTGTGCTGACTGTGCTGACTTGCTTCCAGATGATAGTGCACCGACAATTGCGGCAATTCCACCTATGATAGCAACTGCAGCTAGTCCAAACGTTAATGCTGAAGCTACTCCTGCTGCACTTATTGATGCTGTAGCTAAAGTACTAGCCATGATTGCCAAACTTCCAATAGTCTTAGCTAAGGAAATAGCTCCAATTAATCCAACCGTTGTATACAGTAAAGCAGCATTACTTGCTAAAGATGCAAATAATTCTAACACTGGGGTCAATGCATCAGCTACTTTTGTAACTGCTTTTTCAAGTCTCTGTTGAATAGATACCTGTTTTGCAGCCTCGTAGTTCTGTTCTCCGTAGATAGCTTTAAACTGTTCAGCACTTAGATTATTTAATTCCTGCTGGTATAGAGTCTTTCCTAACTGGTCAGCGGTCATACCTACTGCCTTAGCTGTAGCTTCTTGCTGAAGTCTGTTCATTTTGGAATACTCTAATGTTGAAATGTTTTGAGCTTCTAGTTCTTTTGCAAGTCCTGCTAAATCATTATTTAGGGCAAGCTGTCTTGCTTTTTCTAAAGTTAAATCCTTACCTGTTAGTAATTCAGCTTCAAGTTCTGCTGTTATTGAAGATTCAAACTGTAGTAAATTGTCTGCAATTCCACTTACCTCATTTAAAGTTAATCCAAGGTTCTTAGCCTCTGTTACTGCTTTTGCTATCTCAGATGTATTAAATGCAAATCTTGCACCTAGATCCTTGGATACGTTAGCAGTCTCTCGTAAAATGTTACGAGCGTTTAACGCTGTTTTGTTCTGTAAGTTAAAAGCATTAACTCCTTCATAAGCCTGTTCGGCAATAGCCTGTACACTTTGTCCTGCTATGGAAGAATTAGCTGCTAAGTTTATTGCTTCTTCTGAAGATAATCCTAACTGGTCTCTTAGAACAGTTGCACCGACAACGTTTTTAGAGCCTAAAATATTTCCTTGTACTCCTAATTGGTCGGTAACCTGCTGTAATGTCTTTAATAGGTCAACGTTGGTTGCTAAAAACTCTCCTGATGATACTGCTGCAACGTTAAGGTCCACAGTTAAAGCGGTCATTTGAGCTTTAGCATACCCCAATGCTCTCCCTGTTTGAACCAATTGGTTGTTCAGGTCAAACATTTTCTTTACTAAAGTTCCAGCAACTGCAGCACCTAATACTAAAGGATCTGTTAAACCTTTCTTAAGGCTGGTAAATAATTCATCTCCTAATAACCTGAGAGAGTCTAATTTTGAGAAAGTTCCTTGTCCGTTTTGCTTAGCTTCTTGTAACGTCTTTGTAACTTTAGCTAAAGCTTCTTTTGCTGCATTCCCTACGCCTGGTATTCTTCCAAGAAACTCTGCTAGTTTACCAGCTGCTCCTAAACTTTCTTCTAGTTTTTCTTGAATAACTAGTTCTTTTTCTCGAAGTACAAGTTGTTTTCGAAGTTCTTCGGTGTTTGTTTTCGAGTATAGTAGCTGTCTTGCTTGAGTACCTAAAGCTTCAACGTTTGTATTTAATAAAGTTTCTTCTGCAGCAATTTGTGCTTGTAGTCTTGATAGCTTAGATGCACTAATTTTTCTTCCTTGTGCAGCAGATTCTAACATTTTAGCTTCTTTAGCAGCTAGTTTTTCAACATTCTGTAAAGTTTTTTCTGCTACTTTTAGTTTATTCCTCTCTTCTTTTGTTAGGGAAGAAAGAATTGCTTTATTTTGTAAATCAGCTTTAAGGATTAACTCCTTATTTTTGCTGATTTGATTTGTAATCTCTTTAACTGATGATAACCCTGTCTTTTGGTTCAGAATAGCATCTGCTATTTTCTTATTTGTATTTAATAAGTTCTGATCAAAGGTAGTTTGTCTTGTTCTAATACCTAGAACTTCTTTTAATGACTCAACAACACGTACAGAAATATCATAACTCTCCTGCTGTAGGTTTTTTCCTTCTCTTAGAAGTCTATTTTCTTCCTGTAACAGTTTTATTTCTTCCGGAGTCATCGTTTATATGTTATAAATATTTGAGACTCCAAGTTTTACTTATACTCTACTTTCCCGGGATTCATCTTAAAGGCTTCCATTTTATTTACATTTCCTGAGGAATCCATCAAGGATGTACTGTTACCTTTCTTACTTGCAGCTTTTGTTTGTTCGTTTTGTTTATCGTAATATTCTTGAATTCTACTGAAAGTAAATTTCCTCAACCATAACGGCATATTGTAGATTGTATTATAGTCATACCCTCCCTGGCCGTGAAACACTATCTCATGTATCTCGGAAAACAAATTCATCCTTGCCTGACTAACTGTCTCAGGCGTCAGGCCAAAAAAAGGAGATCCCCACCGGTATAGCTACCGGAGCGTTACTTTCTTCTGGATAAAAATTTAAATCTGTGTCTGGTTGAACTTGAGAAATGTAAGTTCTTAAAGCTCTAGAGTCTCTAGCAAGTAATCTAGTGTCTACAAACTCTCTGATAGTCTTAGCTTCTTTATTTCCTTCTACCGATGTAATCATGTACTTTAAACGAGTAGAAAGCTCAGGACTTGCATCTTTACTGATCTTCTTATATCCGTCTAACTCTCTTTTGATTGCTTCTTCGTCCTTATGTGTTAAGATCTTGAAAGTTATGTTTGTACCTGTGCTCGGTAAAGTAAACTTAAACTCGTTTACTCCTGCGGTAATTAGACTTTCATCGAAAGGTTTATTTTCAATCTTGGATAAGTCTACACTGTAGGTCTTTCCGTTGTAGGTAAAGCTGTAATCTGCTCCATAACCTAAAACTCTGGCTGCAACTAAAACTGCATTTTTGTCTCCAACAACTAAATCATCATAATTTACTTTAGAAACAATCAACGATTTTAAAAGTCTATCTAAAACTGTTCCATTCTCAATGTAAGATTGGTTGGTTAAGATATCTTCTTCTTTTGCAGTCATATACTTCATCTCAATTTTACCTGAGGATAAAGGATTTGATTCTGGATAGAGAAGTCCCTTAGAGGGTAATTCTACTATTTCGGTAGGCATGCTGAATTCTGACATATACTTCTTGTTATAACTATTCTTTTATAAATATATATAAATCTGATATTTTAAAACTTTTAATAATAAAAAAGCCCTCTCTAATGAATAGGAGGGCTCTTTCTTTAAGGTTATTCTTACTTAGAAGTTCAAGATACAATAATCCATTCCGATGGTCAGGTTGATGTTCTGTGCTTCTGCATCAGTATCCCAGTTAAGATCGGCAAACTTGGCAGACTTAATGAATGCTCCTTTAACGATCCATTCTGAAACGATATCACCTACAGGACCTAAGATGTCGATAGTCAAGTCTTTCTTGTAGAAGTCACTGTAACCATCTCTACCTGTTACTGATTCGTGGTGAAGACGTACCCACTCCATTACGGCTTGAGCACCAGAAGGAGTAATGGGATCGTACAAAGTCATTGAAATATCTGACCATGCGTTTCTGCCCTTTACTTTTCTGTATACGTTAATGTGGTTTAACTTGATTTCCTCAGCAGTTACTTCAATTCCGGTTACACCTTTGATGAAGTACGAAGGAATACCATCCACATACATTATAAATCTATTCGCTACTTTGGGTTCAAAGGCGGTGAAGAAGATTTCATTTGGATTTAATACTGCCATGTTATATTATGTTTATCAGTTATAAATATCTATTAAGCTGGGAATGTAGCTCCTGTTGGTGTTAAATTAAAGTCAAGGTAAATGAATTCAGCAGTCTTGGTAGGCTGCAAGTAAATCTGACCTACTAACTGGTTTCTGTCGATTACATCAGCAGTGTTGTTAGAGTCATCCATGATTACT
>Ga0105096_10000234_pt1 | contig 17104 bp, 13 predicted proteins | sample PPLLak3cmMay2015_FD_87036 | JGI IMG/M metagenome (GOLD analysis project Ga0105096, IMG submission 87036) | Freshwater sediment microbial communities from Prairie Pothole Lake near Jamestown, North Dakota, USA - PPLs Lake P7 Core (1) Depth... | ecosystem: Environmental > Aquatic > Freshwater >... | reverse complement strand
TTCCTCTTCGACACCGAGGAGGCGATGGTGCGCATCGACATGTCCGAGTTCATGGAGAAGCACTCCGTGGCGCGGATGATCGGCGCGCCCCCGGGCTACGTCGGCTACGAGGAGGGCGGCTACCTCACGGAGGCCGTGCGTCGCCGGCCTTACTCGGTGATCCTGCTCGACGAGGTCGAGAAGGCGCACCCTGACGTCTTCAACGTGCTGCTGCAGGTGCTCGACGACGGTCGCCTCACGGACGGCCAGGGCCGCACCGTGGACTTCCGCAACACCGTGATCATCATGACCTCGAACCTCGGCTCGCAGCTCATCCAGGAGATGGCGGGCGAGGAGAACTACGCGCGCATGAAGGCCGCGGTGATGGAGATCGTCGGCCAGCACTTCCGGCCCGAGTTCATCAACCGCGTCGACGATGTCGTGGTGTTCCACCCGCTGGCACTGGAGCACATCCGTGCCATCGTCGACATCCAGGTCGGCTACCTGCGGCGACGGCTCGCCGAGCGCGACATGCAGCTCGAGCTGGACGACGCGGCGCGCAGCCTGCTCGGCGAGGCGGGCTTCGACCCGGTGTACGGCGCCCGTCCCCTCAAGCGGGCGATCCAGCACCAGCTCGAGAATCCGCTCGCGCAGGCCATCCTGCGCGGCGACTTCGGGCCTGGTGCGAGCATCCGGGTGACGGCGCGCGACGGTCGGCTGGCGTTCGAGACAACCGGCACGACGGAGACGGAGCCGAAGCGCCGGCGCGCGTAGCGAGACGCCTGCCTTGGCGGCTGGGACGGCGGGATCCGACGTTCGGGATCCCTCCGCTGGGACGCCGTGAACCCATCCCTGGGGGCTCCGGGCGCGGCATCCATGCCGCGCACGGCCCCGCAGAGGGATCCCGAACGTCGGATCCCGCCGCCCGCAGGCAGTGCAGCGGCGTTACGCTGCGAACGGGGACGCAGCGCCGGCACCGGCAACCGTATAATCGCGCGCCAGTTCAACAGGACCGAACAACGAGCCATGCCGATCTACGAATACGAATGCCAGAAGTGCGGCCACACGCTCGAGGCCCTGCAGAAGTTCTCCGACAAGCCGCTGCGCGAGTGCCCCGAGTGCGGCAAGCACCAGCTGAAGCGGCTCGTGTCCGCGCCGCTGTTCCGGCTCGCGGGCAGCGGCTGGTACGAGACCGATTTCAAGTCCGAGAAGGAGCGCAAGCGCAACATCCTCGAGAAGGGCGACAAGGAGCCGGCACCGGCCGCTGATCAGAGCGCGGCCAAGACCGAAACCGCCAAGGCCGAACCGGCCAAGGCGCCCAAGGAGGAGGGTGGTGCGACGGGCAAGTCGCGCACCGCGGCCAGCAAGCCCGCGAGGTCGGGCGCGGGCCCGAAGCGGAAGCCGGCCGCGAAGCCGGCCGCCAAGCGCGCGCGCAAGCGCTGAGGAGCGAAACGAGTGACCAGCGAACTGCCCCTGGCGCCGGGCGCGAACGATGCCAGGGAACCGAGTCCCGCCCGGACGATCCGCAACTACCTGATCGGCGGCCTGCTGGTCTGGATCCCGATCCTGATCACATTCTGGGTGCTGCGCTTCCTCTCCGGCATCCTCGACCAGTCGCTGCTGCTGTTGCCGCCGTCCTGGCGACCCGAGGCGGTGTTCGGCACATATGTGCCGGGCGTCGGGGTGGTGCTGTCGCTGCTGGTCCTGTTCCTCACGGGCCTGCTGGTCAAGAACCTGTTCGGCAGCCAGATGGTGCGGGGCCTGGAGTCGCTGGTGAGGCGCATTCCTGTCATCGGCGCCGTGTACGGCGGCGCCAAGACCTTCAGCGAAACGGTGCTGACCGACAAGGGTAAGTCGTTCAAGCAGGTGGTCATGGTCGAATTTCCGCGCAAGGGGATCTACAGCATCGGCTTCATCACCGCCCATGAACTCGAGGAAGCCCAGGCCAAGACCGCGCAGGTGGTCACTTGCGTGTTCGTGCCGACGACCCCGAACCCGACCACCGGATTCCTCGTGCTCGTGCCCAAGGACGAGGTGACCTACATGGACATGACGGTCGATGAGGCCTTCAAGATGCTGCTGACGCTCGGCGTGGTCGTGCCGACCTGGAAGAACAAGCCCGTGGATGGTCTCCTTGCACCGCCCCCGGGCGGCCCGTAACATCCCGGCCCTTCTGGAAATTCCGGCCCCGGGGCCCCGGCAGACCCGCCCCGTCCAACATGTCCATGCGCACCCATTATTGCGGCGAGGTCAACGAGCACCTCGTCGGTTCAACCGTCTCCGTCGCAGGCTGGGTCCACCGGCGCCGCGATCATGGCGGCGTGATCTTCGTCGACCTGCGTGACCGCAGCGGCCTGCTGCAGCTCGTGTTCGACCCCGACGCCGCGGCGATGTTCGCCGAGGCCGAGCGCGTCCGCGGCGAGTGGGTGCTGCGCGTCACGGGCACCGTGCGACCGCGTCCCGAGGGCACGGTGAATCCGAACCTCGCATCCGGAAAGGTCGAGCTGCTCGCGACCGCGATCGAGGTGCTCAACCGCTCCGAGCCGCTGCCGTTCCAGCTCGACGAGGAGGTGCGCGAGGAGACCCGCCTCAAGTACCGCTACGTGGACTTGCGGCGCGACGTGATGCAGCACCGCCTGCGCCTGCGCCACGCGGTGACGCGCGCCATGCGCGAGTTCCTCGACGGGCACGGCTTCGTGGACGTCGAGACGCCGATGCTCACGAAGGCGACGCCCGAGGGCGCGCGCGACTACCTCGTGCCGAGTCGCACTCAGGCCGGCAAGTTCTTCGCGCTGCCGCAGTCGCCGCAGATCTTCAAGCAGCTGCTGATGATGGCGGGCTTCGACCGCTACTACCAGATCGTGCGCTGCTTCCGCGACGAGGACCTGCGGGCCGACCGCCAGCCCGAGTTCACCCAGCTCGACGTCGAGACCTCCTTCCTCACGCGCGACGAGATCACCGGCCTGATGGAGGGCCTGGTGCGCGAGCTGTTCGACAAGGTGCTGGGCGTGAAGCTGCCCGACCCGTTCCCACGCATGAGCTACGACGAGGCGATGCGTCGCTACGCGTCCGACAAACCGGACCTGCGCGTGCCGCTCGAGCTCGTGGATGTCGCCGACCTCGTGAAGGACAGCGAGTTCAAGGTGTTCTCGGCGCCCGCCGCGGACCCGGAAGGCCGCGTCGCCGCACTGCGCGTGCCGGGCGGCGGCGAAGAGCTCTCGCGCAAGCAGATCGATGACTACGCGGCCTACGTGGCGCGATACGGCGCGAAGGGCCTCGCCTATGTGAAGGTCAACGACTCGACGAAGGGCCGCGACGGCCTGCAGTCGCCGATCCTCAAGTTCCTCTCGGATGCCGCCGTGGCGGGCCTGATGGAGCGCACGGACGCCCGGACCGGCGACCTCGTGTTCTTCGGCGCCGACAAGGCGAAGGTCGTCAATGACGCACTCGGCGCGCTGCGCCTCAAGGTGGGCCAGGATCTCGGGCTGGTCGAGGAAGGCTGGCGCCCGCTGTGGGTGATGGATTTCCCGATGTTCGAGTGGGACCCGGACGGCAAGCGCTGGGCGGCGATGCACCACCCGTTCACCTCGCCCGTCAACGACGACGCGGCGGCACTCAAGGCCGACCCGGGCGGGGCACTCGCCCGTGCCTACGACATGGTGCTGAACGGCTCCGAGATCGGCGGCGGATCGGTGCGCATCCACCGCAGCGACATGCAGTCCACCGTGTTCGAGCTGCTCGGCATCGGGCCCGAGGAGGCGCAGAAGAAGTTCGGCTTCCTGCTCGAGGCGCTCAAGTACGGTGCGCCGCCGCACGGCGGCATCGCCTTCGGCCTCGACCGCCTGGTGATGCTGATGGCGGGCGCGGAGTCGATCCGCGATGTGATCGCCTTTCCGAAGACTCAGACCGCGAGCTGCCCGCTCACCGACGCACCCACCGAGGTGTCGGAGCAGCAGCTGCGCGAGCTGCACATCCGCGTGCGGACCCCGGTCAAGGAGTAGGAAGCAGGGGCTTTCACCTGTTCGTCTCCAGGCATCGAGAAGTCGGTGAATGCCCCCCGTACTTCCGGCGAGACCGTCGTCCTGGTCCACGGCCTGTGGATGAACGGGCTCGAGCTCTCGATGCTCGGCCAGCGGCTGCGTCGCGAGCACGGCTTCGACGTCCGCACTTTCACCTACCCGACGATGCACGGCGACGTCGCCAACGTCTGCGCCGCGCTCGCCCGGTTCGCAGCCGAGGCCCGCAGCGGCGGACGCGTGCACCTCGTCGGGCACAGCCTCGGCGGAGTCATGGTCCACCGGACGCTCACCCAGTGCGCGGGTAGCATCGATGGCAACGCCGTGCTGCTCGGCGCGCCGCTGAACGGCAGCAAGGCCGCGCGCGGTGTCTCGACCTGGCCCACGCTGCGACCGCTGCTCGGGCCGCACGTGCTCGCCGAGCTCGTCGCGCCGTGCCAGCGCTGCTGGACGGGCGAGCGGCCGCTCGGCGCCATCGCCGGTACGCTGCGGATGGGCACGGGCCAGTTCTTCGCCCACTTCGACGAGGAGAACGACGGCACCGTCGCGGTGAGCGAGACGCGGGTTCCCGGCCTCACCGACCATCTCGTGCTGCCGCACAGCCACTTCGGGATGCTGCTCGCCTCCGACGTGGCGGCGCAGGTCGCATGCTTCCTGCGCGAGGGCGCCTTCCGCAGGCCGGCCGCCTGAAGGCCCACGCGCTCCGACCGCGTGTGCCCTCCTCAGCGGACGGCGCGGCGCCGTCGCGCGAGGCCTGCAGCCACCGCCAGCAGGCTGAGCCCGAGCACGCCGATCAACGGCAGCGGTGTCGCGGTCTGCGGCAACACGTCGATGATCGGGTACCAGGGCCGACGTCGCGGACAACAGGTGTAGTTGGCGATCCGCGCGTCGCGCGCTCCACGGCTCTCCACGGGTTCGACCGCGACTGCTACGGGGGAGCGATCGGCGTCGACCGCGTTGCCGAACACCTCCAGCGCGCGGTCCTCCGGCACGTAGATGCGCAGCGGCGATCCCACCGGGGTGTCGGGCGGCAGGGACACCACGGCGGCCCCGCCGATGGGCGCGGCCGAGCCCGGGCTCAGCACCACGTCTTCGCCCGCGCCCCGGAACCTGAACACCAGATGCTCCTCGTGGATCAGGCGCAGCTCCGCACTCATGAGCAGGTAGCGTCGTCCCTCCAGCGACACGATGGATTCGCAGGCGGCACCTGCCGCCGGGTATCGCTCGAGCAGCTGATCGTGGGCGCGCATGCTGTCGCAGTCGCCGGCGCTCACACCGAGCGCCGAGGCGGTGCCGACCGGGCCGAGCAGCAGAGCGGTCGCGAGGATTCTTGCCAGTTGTTTCATTTGAGCTCCTTGCGCAGCTCCGCCCGCACCACGTAGCGCTGCGGGGCGCGCCCGATGAAATCGAACGGGTAGCAGGTGACGAGCGTGAGCTCCGGGACGTCGCCCGGCCACAGCACGACCGTGTCCGACGGATCGGTGATGCGGATCTCCTCGATCACGTAGCGGTAGCTCGCGTCGCGGGTGTCCACCACGATCTCGTCGCCGACCCGCAGGTCCCTGAGCTTGCGGAAGTAGCCGTCCCGGTGCGAGGAGACGCTCACGTTGCCGGGTTCGCCGAAGCGCGGCGACCCGGCGATGCGGCCTGCGCCGCGGGTCATGTTTGCCTCGCTGGTGCCAGGGAACACCGGCACCTCGAGCCCGACGGAGTGGATGCGGATGACGGCCTCGGGCGTGAGCGGCACGTTCCAGCGCGCCTCGGCGTACTGGCGTATGCGTTCGGCCGACCAAGCCGACTGGTCGGGCGGGGCGTGGCTCAGGCCCGCGTGCGACGGCGCGTCGGTGCCGGGCGAGGCGGCCAGTGCGACGCCGAAGCGCGACTGGTCGAAGGCCGTCAACGCCAGCCGGTATCCCGCCTCGGCCCAGAGGGCCGCGGCCAGCCAGACGAGAACGAGGATGAGTCCGAATCCCCAGCAGCAGGATTCGAGTCGACCGAGCGCCCGTGGTGTGGGTCGGCCCCGGTTGGGCATGGCACTCTCCGTGTGCCTACGTTACGCCTCGGCCGTGGCTGCCGCAGTACGTATCGCTCGCCCGGCCGCAGGCGCCGGGCGGCGCTCAGCCCGGCTCGCTCAGCGGGTCCTCCAGCTCACCGACACGCCGTAGGTGCGCGGCGGGGCGAAGATCGAGAATCCGTTGCCGAGGAACGGGATGATGTGGGTCGGGTAGGTCTCGTCCGACAGGTTCTTGCCCCACACCGCGAACTCGAGGTTTCGCTCCTCCAGCAGGTACGCGGCGCGGGCGTCGAGCAACGCGAAGCTCTGGATCTCGGTGATGCGCGCGTTGGCAGCGTCCGACGCGGGCGCGCCCGTGTTGTAGGCGATCTCCGTCCGATAATCGTCGGTCCACTTGAAGTCGGCCCGCAACATCAGGCTGCCGCCCGTGACGGCCCAGGTGTACTGCCCGAATCCGCCGAAACTGTACTCGGGCGCGCGCGGCAGCTGGGCCCCATCGTTCGCCCCGCCGTCCACCTCGGCCTTGAGCCACGCGACGTTCAGGCCCACCTCGAGCCCATCGGCCGGCGCCGCGAGGAGCTCGAACTCCGCACCGTAGTTGGTCGTGTCCTCGGTGAAGGTCTGCAGGCGCAGCTGCGGGTCGAGCCGGAAGAGTTGCAGGTCCTGGTAGTCCATGTAGAAGAGCGCGAGGTTCGCGCGCAGCGTGTCCTCGAACCACTGGGTCTTGGCGCCGACCTCGTAGCTCCAGACCTCCTCGGGCGGCGTCGCTTCGCCGACGTTCTGCACGACGTTGTTCTGGCTCGGGAAGATGCCGGACTTGAATCCCTTGCTGATGCTCGCGTAGAGCAGGTTGCCGGCGCCGGTGCGGTAGTCGAGGCCCAGTCGGCCGGTCGTCGAATCCCACGAGTCGTCGGCCTTGACGTCGTAGGGCTGGCCCGGGAACAGCGGGATGCCGGGCGTCGCGTCGGTCGGGTCGTTGTTGCGGCCGATCTGGTGGGCGTCCTTCTCGTCGTAGGAGAAGCGCAGGCCCGCCGTCACGCTCAGCTGGTCGGTGAACGGATAGGTCGCCTGGCCGAAGGCCGCGTAGGTGGTCGAATCGACGTCCTGGACGAACGTCACGTCTCCGCCGGCCGCCGGCAGCAGGCTGAACTGCGTGAGGAAGCTCTCCTCGCGGTTCACTTCCTCGGTGAACCAGTAGAGGCCCGCGACCCATTGCAGCCGGGAGTCGGCGGGCGACGCGAGCCGCGTCTCCAGGCTGTACTGCTCTGCGTCCTCGTCGGCGACGTCGCGGTTCTTGAGCACCCAGCCATAGGGCGGAGGGAACGGCGGCCCGGCGTTGCCGAAGGGCTTCAGGCCGTCGAGGTCCTCGTACCACGCGAGCTCGACCTTGCGCCAGGCGCCGAGCACGGTCCACGAGCCGTAGCTCGCCTCGCTTTCGAAGCGGGCGGTCAGGCCGTTGATGTCGCGCTCCTGGAAAGACTCCGGAACGGAATAGGATTTGCGGACGTCCGAGCCCGCGGGCCAGATGCGTCGAAGTGCGCCGAGCGCAAGATTGTTGCCCGCCCCGACCTGTCCGGTGTCGAAGACCGGGAAGGGCACGCGGGCATTGCCCGCCGTGTCGTCCGTGACGAAGTCGTAGGCGAGCAGCAGGCGGCTCGACTCGCCGATGCCGAACAGCAGTTGCGCGCGTGCGCTCCAGTTGTCCTCGTCGTCGAGCTCGTCGCCGGTGATGATGTTTTCCGAAAACCCGTCGTGACTGCGATGGCTCACCGACAACCGGCCTGCGATGGTGTCGGTGAGTCCGCCGTTCAGCACCGCCCGACCGGCCAGGCTGCTGTAGTTGCCGGCGTCCAGCTCGGCGCTGGCGTAGAAGTCCTGGTCGGGGCGCTTCGGAATGAAGTTGACGGCGCCGCCCGAGGTGTTGCGACCGAACAGCGTGCCCTGCGGGCCGCGCAGGACCTCGACGCGCTCCATGTCGAACACGTCGAAGGCCGCGCCGCTGATGCGGCCGATGTACACCTCGTCCTGGAACACGCCGACGGTGGGGTCGCCGGCGGCCGAATCCGAGTTAGAGCCCACGCCGCGGATGTAGAACTGCGGCTCGCCGACGTTCACGCGCATCATGGTGAAGTTCGGAGTGCGCATCACGATTTCCTCGATGCGCCTGATGTTGGCCCGCTGCAGCGTTCCCGAGTCGAAGACCGACAGTGCGATCGGCACGTCCTGCGCACTCTCGACGCGCTTCTGCGCGGTGACGATGATCTCCTCGAGGCCGCCAGCGCGCTCCGCCTGCTGCGCCAGGGCGATCGGTGCGATGACGGCGGCGCCGGCGGCGGCCATGAGGCATCGCGTCACGGTGTTCCGAATCAGGCTCATCTGGCATCTCCCCCGTGTTGTGCTGACTCGTGTCGGTCAGGTAGCTTGCACTGGCAGACTAGATACAGCAGTCGGGCGCCGTCGACAATGCCCTGCCCGGTGCGAGGTGGTTCCATGGCTGAGATTCACGTGTTCGACGCGATCCGCACGCCGCGTGGCAAGGGCAAGCCGGACGGCTCGCTCGCCGGCGTTCCGCCCTGGGAGCTCGTTGGGCAGCTCGTTGCTGCGCTGCGGGCACGCGGCGCGGCGGCGGCACTCGAGGCCACGGACCGACTGGTGCTCGGTTGCGTCACCCAGGCCGGGCCGCAGGGTGGGCACATCGCGCTGCTGTCGCGCATCCACGCCGGCCTGCCGGGCACGGCCGTGGCCGTCACGGTCAACAACTACTGCGTGTCCGGCATGAGCGCGCTCGCGGCCGCGGCACGCGCGGTGGCGAACGGCGAGGACGCGCTCGCGCTGGCCGGCGGCGTCGAGTGCATGTCGCAGTCGCCCTTCGAGGCGGACGCCGCGCCCTTCTATCGCGACCCGGCTCTGGCCGCGCACTTCCACTACCTCGCGCCGCCGCTCGTCGCCGACTGGCTGGCGACCCGCGAGGGCATCACGCGGGCGGAACTCGATGAGGTCACGGTGGCTTCGCACCAGCGGGCCGGCCGCGCCTGGCAGGACGGTCGCTACGCGTCGTCCGTCGTGCCGGTCAGGCGTCCCGACGGCGTGCTGGTCGAGCGCGACGAACTGGTCCGCCCCGGGCTCTCGGCTGCGGACCTCGCCCGTTTTCCCGCGGCATTCGCCGCACTCGGCGCGCAGGGCGGGGAGGCAATCGTCAATGCGGCGGACCCGGCGCTCGGCGGGCTGCACTACCTGCATGCCGTCCCGCATTGCCCGCCCATGGCCGACGGCGCCGCACTGGTCCTGATCGGCGCCCGCGAGCAGGCCGCGGAGCTGGGGTTGCGGTCGCGGGCGCGCGTGGCCGCCGCGGTCGAGGTGAACACCGACCCGCTCGATCCCTTTGCCGCGGGGTTCGTCGCCCTCGAACGCGTCCTCGCCGACAGCCGTCTCGAACTCGAGGACATCGGCGCGATCGAGTTCATGGAGGCGTTTGCGGCGGTGCCGGAGACCTTCAGTCGCCGCTATCCGAAGGCCGCAGCGCGCGCCAACGAGAGCGGCGGCCACCTCGCCATGGGGCACCCGATGGGCGCCTCCGGCGCGATCCTGGTTGCGACCTTGCTCGCCGAGATGGAACGCAAGGACGTCGAGTGGGGCGTCGCGGTGGCCCACGCCGTGTCGGGTGTGGGCGCGGCCGTGCTGCTGCAGCGGGCCTGAGTCAGGCCGGCTCGGGCGTGCGTACCTGCGTGATGCGGAACCGCGAGGCGACGAAGGCGAGGTCGGTCAGCGTGGCGTTGCCCGCGGGGTTCAGCCCGGTCACGTGATAGTCGCTGTAGGCCGCCGCGAAGTTGAGCGGCATCGGACCGGTGAGGTTGCAGGTGAGCTGCGCGCCCGACGCCGAGAACGCCTGCTCGGCGCGCGCGAGGTAGGCCGGATCGGTCGAGTAGACGAAGGCCGTGATCGCACCGCCGCGTCGTGCATCGGCCGCCGCCTCGGCGAGGGCCGCATCGCGGTCGGCGGCCGTGATCACGAAGCCGACCGGGCCGAATCGCTCCTCGCCGTACAGGTCCTGCGCGCCGGTCTCGACCGCCACGAGCAGCGGCGTGCGCGTGCGCGCCGCCGGGAATTCGGCGTGCGGGTAGGGTGCCGACTCGCGCAGCAGGCGGCCGCGGCTGCGTCCGGACTCGGTCATCTCGTCCAGCAGCGCGAGTGTGCCGGGCGACTGGATCGCCGCCATGATCTGGCCGGCGCGACGGTGGTCGGCGGCCAGCGCCGAGATGGCGTCGGCGAGCGCCGCTCCGAACTCGTCGGGCGGGATGCGTCCACGGCCGCAGCGAACGCCCTCGCGCGGCACGTAGACGTTCTGTGGCGACGTGCACATCTGCGCGGAGAACAGGCTCATGGTCATCGCAAGGCTGCGCACCACCGGCTCTGGCGCGTCGACGGACTCGACCACGACCGTGTTCACGCCCGACGTCTCCGTGTAGCACAACGCCGGCGCAGCGTTGCCCTCGACCCACGCGCCGAAACGCGCGCTGCCGGTGAAGTCGATGATCGCTGCCTCGGGATGCTTCACGAGACGCTTGCCGACGGGCTGCGCAGCCGTGTCGCAGCACAGCGTGACGAGGTCGGGTGAGTAGCCGGCGCCGGCCAGCACCTCGCGGCAGGCACGCACCGCGAGCGCCATGGGCAGGATCGCGGTCGGATGCGGCTTCACGAGCACCGCATTGCCGGTCGCGAGGCTCGCGAGCATGGCGGGATAGGCGTTCCAGGTCGGGAAGGTCGCGCAGGCGAAGCACACGGCGACTCCGCGCGGCACCAGTCGGTAGCGCTTGCGCAGCCGCAGGGTAGTCGAGCCGAAGCGTCGCTCCCACACGGCCTCGGCCGGCACGTCGGCCATGGCCGCCTGCGCATAGGCGAGCGCCTCGACGCCGCGATCGAGGGCGTTGGTGCCGCTGCCGGCGTAACTCATGAGCGCGCCCTGGCCCGCCGTGTGCATCACCGCCTGTGCATTCAGGAACACGTCGGCGTACAGGCGCTCGACGATCTCCATGCACACGCCCAGCCGTGCATTCGGCGGTGCGGCGGCCCAGCCGGGCAACGCCTGTCGCGCCGCGGCGAAGAGCGCGTCGACGTCGGCGAGCGGGTAGTCGATGCCGAGTGGCTCGCAGGTGTAGGGGGAGACCTCGTCGCCGACGCGGTCGAGCGTGCCGGGCTGGTCGAGGTCGAATGCTCGGCCGAGCTGGCTGCGGAAGGCAGCAGCGGCCGCCTCCCGAGCCGCTTCGCCGCCGGGGTGCCGGTCGGGAGTCTCCTGGAACAGGCTGAACCAGCCACGTTCGAGGCAGGCGTGACGCGCGGCCTGCAACGAGGCGGCGTGCTTGTCGAAGAGCCGAAGTGCCGCCGAGTCCGCCGGATTCATGGGCTGTTGCGCTCCTGGGTCGAAATCGAGGTCAGTCGCCTGCGCCAGAATCCGGGCGCCGCCACACCAGCCGGTGCGTGCGCGTTCCGCCGCGCGCGGGCTCCGCCGCGGACAGCGTGAGTTCCCGTCCCTCGAGCCGGGCCTCGCGCAACTGCAGCGTGCCCACCATGCCCGGGTTGAGCGCGAGGGTCACTTCGTGCTGTACGCGATGGTCGAGGATGCTCCAGCGCCCCGCGTAACTGAAATACCCGTCGAAGGCTGCGATGCGCTCGGCCTCGGGCGCCTCGCGCGGATTCGCCACCGAGAGCCGGGCGCGGCCGCGGGCCATGATGCAGGCGCTCATCCAGCCATCGGCCGAATACAGCAGCAGGCCCTCGGCGCCCGCGCCGAACGGCTCGGTGGTCGTGCCGTCCTCGTAGATGCACTGCCAATGCTGCAGCCGCCAGCTGCCGACGAGTTCATCTGCAGCGAGCGAGGTCACGGCCCATCACCTGAATGCCGGCCGCTCGAGTGCCGAGGCGTACTCGGCCGCCATGCGATCGACGATTGCTGCGATCGGCTCGACGGCGCGCACACACTCGACTCCCTGGCCAGCGGACCAGATGTCGCGCCAGGCCTTCAGCTGCCCCTCCGAGTTGGTCCAGTCCACCTTCGACTTGCCCGCCAGCGCATCGGGATCGAGGCCGGCCGCCACGATGCTCTCGCGCAGGTACCACGCATCTGCGCCGGTCAGCGCGCGCGAGAGCACGAGGTCCTCGATCGAGGCTCGCACCAGCATGTCGCGGTACCGGTCGCTGGCAAGGCTCTCGCTCGCCGCGATGAACGGCGTGCCGGCATAGACGAGGTCGGCGCCGAGCAGCTCCGCTGCGCGGATCGCGTTCCCCGTGCCGATGCTGCCGCCGACCACGATCAGGCCGTCGAAGAAGCGGCGCACCGCCGGCACGAAGGCGAACGCGGAGATGCGGCCGGTGTGTCCGCCGGCGCCCGCACACACCAGCGCGAGTCCGTCCACCCGTGCGGCGGCGGCCTTGCGCGCCAGCGCCACGCTGTTGACGTCGGCGATCACGAGTCCGCCGTAGGCATGCACGCGTTCCACCACCGGCGCGGGGCTGCCGAGCGCGGTGATGACGATCGGCGGGCGGTAGCGATCGAGGAGTTCGAGCTCTGCGCCGAGTCGGTCGTAAGTGCTGTGGGTGACGAGGTTGAGCGCCCACGGACCGACCCGCCCGCCGCCGGCCGCGAGCGCGGCGTGTCCGCTCGAGACGCGCACCAGCCAGTCCTCGAGCGCCTCGAGCGTGCGGGCATTCGGGGCCGGGAAGGCGCCGCCGATGCCCGCTGCGCAGGCCGCGAGCACGAGCTGCGGGCCCGAGACCAGGAACATGGGCGCCGCGACCAGCGGCAGCCGCAGGTGGCCGCGCAGCGCAGCGAGGCGGTCGCCGGGCGCCGAGGCCGCGGGCAGGTCGGGGATTGCAGTCACTTGCACAACGATACTAGGCTGCATGGACGGCCGCTATACTGAAGCGACGGTCGGGGGAGGATGGGATGCAGACGACGCCCGCGCGCCTGAGAGAAGCCTACCGCGCCCGCGGTGACTGGTCGGGTACGCGGCTCACGGACCTGTTCGCGGCCAATGCGGCCCGGGTCCCGGGGCGGCTTGCCGTGGTCGACCCGCCGAACCGTGCCGCGCTGGATGGCCACGAACCGCTGCGCCTGGATTATCGTGGACTGGCCGAGAGGGTGGATGCGACCACGCTTGCGCTGGCGGACGCCGGGCTGAAGCGTGACGACGTGCTGGTCACCCAGTTGCCCAATGTCGTCGACTACGTTGCGATCTACCTCGCCGCGGCGCGGCTCGGGATCATCCTGAGCCCGGTGCCGATGCAGTACCGGCGCGCCGAGCTCGAGCCGATCCTGACCCTGACCCGGGCGCAGGCGTATCTCACCGTGGATCGCTTCAAGGACGCGGCGCCCGCGCGCCTCGCAACCGAGCTCGCGCCGTCGCTGCGCGTGATGGTGCTGGATGAGGTCGCGCCGCCGGGCGTGCAGTCCCTCGGCGTCGCGCGCCACGCGGGGTCGTCCTCGCAAGAGCGGGCCGCGGCGCTCGAGGCTGCCGCCGCTGCGGACGCCGACGACATCCTCACGATCTGCTGGACTTCGGGCACCGAGGGGCGGCCCAAGGGCGTGCCGCGCTCGCACAATCACTGGCTGGCGATCAGCTGGGCGCATTACGAGGGTGCGCAGCTGCGCGACGGCGACCGCCTGCTGAATCCGTTCCCGCTCGTGAACATGGCCGCCATCGGCGGCTGCCTGACGAGCTGGTTGCACGCGGCGGGAACGCTGCTGCTGCACCATCCCTTCGAACTGCCCGTGTACCTGCGGCAGATCGCCGTGGAGCGGCCCGAGTACGCGATTGCACCGCCGGCGATCCTGATGCTGCTGCTGCAGAACGAGGCGCTGCTGTCGGGCGTCGATCTCACCTGCCTGCGCTGCATCGGCTCGGGATCGGCGCCGCTGCCGCCGGCGATGATCCGCGGCTATCGCGAGCGATACGGCATCGAGATCGTCAACATGTTCGGTTCCAACGAGGGCATGTCGCTGTGCAGCGGCCCGGCGGAGGCACCCGATCCCGAGCGGCGTGCGCGCTACTTCCCGCGCTTCGGGCGCCGCGAGGTCCCCTGGCCGCAGCGCGTCGCGCGGCTGATCGAGACGCGCCTGATCGACCCGGACACCGGCGCCGAGATCACGGCTGAGGGCCTGCCAGGCGAGTTGCAGGTGCGCGGACCCACCGTGTTCGACGGCTACTTCCAGGCGCCGGACCTCAATGCTGCGGCGTTCACGGTGGACGGCTGGTTCCGCACGGGCGACCTGTTCGAGATCGCCGAGCCCGGCGACCCGCGGTTCTACCGCTTCGTCGGCCGCCTCAAGCAGCTCATCGTGCGCGGCGGCATGAAGATCTCCCCCGACGAGCTCGATGCAGTGCTGGCCGAGCAACCCGCGATCGCCGAGGCGGCCACCGTCGGCGTGCCGGACGAGGTGCTCGGCGAGCGCATCTGCGCCGTGGTCGCGCTGCGTCCCGGCCAGGCGCTGACGCTCGAGGATGTGCAGCGGCATTTCGAGGCGCGCGGGCTCGCGCGGTTCAAGTGGCCGGAGCGCCTGCGGCTCGTTGGCCAGTTGCCTCGCAATCCGGTCGGCAAGGTGATCCGGGGCGAGGTCGCGCGAATCGGCGCGGCTGAATCGGCGGGCGACTGAGGGCGACGCGTGGCAGGCAACATCTATGTGCTGGGGGGCTGGCAGACGGACTTCGCTGCAAACTGGGCGCGCGAGGGCCTCGAACTCGCGGACGGCATCCGCAGCGTGCTCGAAGGTGGCCTCGCAAGCACCGGCCTCGAGGCCCGGGAGATCGAGACGGCGCACGTCGGCAATTTCGCGGCCGAGCTGTTCGCCGGCCAGGGTCATCTCGGGGGACTCGTCGCAGCGGCGCACGACGACCTCGCCGGCGTGCCGGCGTCGCGGCACGAGGGTGCCTGCGCCTCGGGCAGCCTCGCGCTGCTTGCCGCGGCCGCCGAGCTCGAGGCGGGCCGCTACGGCCTCGCGGCCGTCATCGGCATCGAGCAGATGCGCAACGTGCCGGGCGACGAGGCTGCGAAGCTGATCGGCGGCCCCGCGATGTGGGCTGGCCACGAGTGCCCGGGCGTGCGCTTCCCGTGGCCGCACATCTTCAGCCTGCTCGGCGACGAGTACGAGCGGCGCTACGGCCTGCGCCGCGAGCACCTCGCGCGCATCGCCGAGATCAACTTCGCGAACGCGCGCCGCAATCCGAACGCGCAGACGCGGCGCTGGACGTTCACGCCGCAGAGCTTCGCCGAGGACGACGTCGCCAATCCCGTCATCGACGGGCGCATCCGCAAGCACGATTGCGGGCAGATCACCGACGGCGCGGCGATCGTGTTCCTCGCCACCGAGCCGGTGGCGCGGGCCTGGGCCGCGCGGCACGGGCGCCGCGACGGCGATCTCGCGCGGCTTGCCGGCTGGGGACACCGTACGGCCCCGATCACCTATGCCGCCAAGGTCGCCGCGAGCCGCGACCAGCCCTACGTGTTCCCCTGGGTGCGAACCACCATCGAAGACGCCTTCCGCCGCGCCGGTCTGCCGGGCGTCGAGGCCGTGGACGGCATCGAGACCCACGACTGCTTCACGACCACCGAATACATGGCGATCGACCACTTCGGCATCACGCCGCCGGGGGAGAGCTGGCGGGCGATCGAGGCGGGCGACATCGAGCCCGGCGGCCGCATTCCGGTCAATCCCAGCGGCGGCCTGATCGGGCTCGGCCATCCGGTCGGCGCCACTGGCGTGCGCATGGCGCTCGATTGCTTCAGGCAGGTCACGGGCCGGGCCGGGGATTGCCAGGTCGACGGTGCCCGCCGCTTCGCCACGCTGAACGTCGGCGGCAGCGCGACCACCACCGTGAGCTTCGTCATCGAGCGCGTGGAATGAACCAGGAGATCGACCGATGAGAACCTATGCCGAGCAGAATCCCGTCGATCCGCCGGACCGCCCGGGCTGGGTGGACGGCATCGACAACCCTTACCTGCACGGTCCGTACACGCCGGTCATCTCCGAGGTCACTGCGGTCGATCTTGAGGTCGTCGACGGTGAGATTCCCGATGATCTCTACGGCGCCTACCTGCGCAACGGCCCCAACCCGGTGCTGGCGCCACGGGGCCTGTATCACTGGTTCGACGGCGACGGCATGGTGCACGGGGTGTATTTCCGCGACGGCCGCGCGAGCTATGTGCGCAAGTGGGTCCGCACCCGCGCGCTGCACGATGAGATCGCGCGCGGCACGGTGGAACTCTCCGGGATCATGGGGCCCTACGATCTCGCGCGCGTCGGCGACGGCCAGTTCGCGGTGAACCCCGACTACTGCAAGGACACCGCCAACACCACCCTCAACTACTTCAACGGCAGGATCCTCGCGCAGTGGTACAACGCCGGTCGCGTCCACGCGCTCGACCCGCTGACGCTCGACACGATCGGCGAGGAGACTTTCGGCGGCGCACTCGACACGACCCTGAACGCCCATCCGAAGGTGGATCCGCGCAACGGCGACTACCTCGACTACGACTACGGCGACTTCAAGTCCTACCTGACCTACTGCGTCGCCGGTCCCGACGGCAGGCTCAAGCACAAGACTCGCATCGACCTGCCCGGGCCGCGCCTGCCGCACGACACGACGTTCACGCCGCGCTACACCATCCTGCACGACTTCCCGCTCTACCATGACCCGGAGGTGCTGCGCCGCACCGGCCATCGCGTCGTGCAGTTCCATCGCGACCGGCCGTCGCGCTTCGGCGTGATTCCGCGACTGGGCACCCAGGAGCAGTTGCGCTGGTTCGAGTTCACGCCCGGCTACGTGCTGCACATGGTCAACGCGTGGGAGGACGGCGACTGGATCGTCATGGACGGCTGCTTCCAGCCCGACCCGACCATCCGGCGCGATCCCGCCGAGGGTCCGCTCGGCTCGATGCTCGCCTACCTGCGCTACAAGGGCCACCTGCGCCGCTGGCGAATGAACCTCGTCACCGGCGAGGCGCGCGAGGAGCAGCTCGACGACCTCAACGTCGAGTTCTGCCTGCCGGACACCGGGCTGTACGGCGTCAAGACGCGCTGGTCGTACCACCAGCGCATCCCGAC
>Ga0105096_10000230_pt1 | contig 17165 bp, 14 predicted proteins | sample PPLLak3cmMay2015_FD_87036 | JGI IMG/M metagenome (GOLD analysis project Ga0105096, IMG submission 87036) | Freshwater sediment microbial communities from Prairie Pothole Lake near Jamestown, North Dakota, USA - PPLs Lake P7 Core (1) Depth... | ecosystem: Environmental > Aquatic > Freshwater >... | reverse complement strand
TATTTAAACTCTCTTTCTCAAATAATGATGAACTATCAGAATATTTTTTCGTTTCTTTCACTTAATCGCTATAGGAAAAATACTCTTCGTCATTGTCGGCATCGTTATAATCGTAAATAACACGATTGCTTTTGCGTGATGCTTTTTGTTTGTTCATCCAAAAATAGATGTAGTTTAACTGACGTGCATCTATCATGCGGCCGCCTAAGAATTGCTCTTCCGGAGCTAAAAACAACGATTCAATAACCTCTGTGTATTCCGCAGAAGGGTAACGTTCGGTGTCCCATTCAACCCAAGGCTCCCAATTTAAATGGCGCTGCATAGAGTCTGGGTAGTTAAGCGCCACATATTCTTGAAAGAAGTTGGGCTCGTCCATATTGGCGTAATCGATGTATTCATATTCTTCAATCATGCCTTCGGCTAAGCGAAAGCGAAGAATAGAATCGCGCACCCAATACACGAATTGGCGATACTCATTGTTGGTGATTTCAGTTTGGTCCATATAAAAGGATGGAACCGAAACTGTTTTAGCAGGAGCCGTCATGCTATAGGGCACGTCTTGCTCATAATTACCCATGTTGTATGACCCTTGCGGGATAAACACCATGCCGTATGGTTCAGAAGGATACCACTCTGGACGATCAGTTACACCAACCAATTCACCATGGTCGGTACTGCTGCAAGCCACAATGGCTGCGACTCCAAGGATGGATAACAGCTTTTTCTTCATTGTTCCCGTTGTTTCAAATTCAGTTAAAAAGAGTACGCGTTAATTCAGCCCGCTATATTACAAAAATCTAACATTGCGATAGTAGCCCTTTTCGCGAGGCGGAATTTCTATCTTAAAGCAATAATTCAGCATGATTTCGTGGCTTCCTGAGCTGGCATTCTTAAGACTTGACGTGGTTAAATCGTAGCTATACGACACCCTCAAATCTGGTAGAATATAGTACCCGGCCATTATGGCCACAGCATCTTGCAGTCTGTAACTAACGCCACCCCATATTTTATTATTGTAAAGTGCGCTTACGTTCATGTCAACTTGCGGTGCTGCAAGTAAATCAGTTTTAAGCATTGCAGCGGGTTGCAGGATGATACCGGTATTCGGAATTTCCCAATTGTAGCCCCCCATAAGTATATAATGGCGAACTCCTTTGATTGATGTTACTCCATTATCTAGGTTATCTAAATCTGTTTGTGCTGCTAGTAAGCGCATAGAAGAGAGGCCGGCATACCATTTTGCGGATTGAAAATAGGCACCAAAACTCATATCAGGAGTCATGTTCGACTGATCAAATGCACCTAATGCAGGGTCGTTTAGGTTGTCTGGCGGCAGCCAAGTGTTGCCAGCAACAAGCGACTTATTCCTAAAATCAACTTCTAATCCTAATCCAAGAGTACCAATACCCAAATCTAAAGTGTATGAGTAGCCTATTCCGGCAGTAATATCTTGAAAAAAGCCAATTTGATCGTTCGTTATATTTACGATGAGAGCACCGCGAATGAATTCAATAGGAATTTCTGCATTGAGGTTTTGCGTGCGCGGGGCGTTGTTAAAACCAGCCCACTGTGTGCGATGTACACCGTTTAAGCAAATAGAGCCTGAACTACCTGCTACCCCAGGATTATAGAACAATTTGTTGTTCATAAACTGTGTAAATTGAATTTCTTGTTGACCGAATACAGTCAAATAAAGAAGGGTAACGAGCCCAGTACCAAGTAGTTTTTTCATATAAAAAGTGTTCTTCTATAGCGCCTTCAAGTGCGGCTAAAGATAGAAAAATCATGAGATGTTACTTTTTTAAGTAACGCATCTTAAAAAAGATTCAACTTTTTTGCAAAACTGCAGAACCAATCACATCCCTTTTTGGTATGCGCGCCACCACCGCATGGGTATTTCTCCTTTCAGTGCGGCCAAATAATCGTTGTGGGAGCACGGCACAAGGGTGTGGCGGTTGCTTTGCTTGGTGTTGATGGGCACCTCTACCCACCAACGGTCGCTTTTCGGGCTCTTGTAAAAGGTTATTTCATGATCGCCTTCTGCAATGAGTACCGTGAATTTAATGTGCTCTTTTTTCGGGCTAAAGGGATAATCTTGCTTGCGATGACTGAATCCTTCTAAAAAATACCAAATCATTTGGGCAGCAAGATGGGCTGTTTGGTGGCCGAAATCGAGGTGCGGATTGTACTCAAAAATGCCGAATGAGCTAACCTTATCGCTAAGCCCCGCATAACGGGCTACGGCACAGGCTTCTTCTCCGGTAAGTCCATTTGGCGATGGATAAGCTGTGGCAGGAGCATCATGCTGGCGTACCACGCCTAAATCAATGCTTACCAAATCAGCGTTGCGCAAATACGGCTCACATTCTTCTATGCTATGGCGTAGATTGCCTAGACGCACCACATCAAAAAACATCCGCTCCATCAAATCTAATTCTTCCTGATTTACAAAATAGGTTTGGTAGCCGATGTTTGTATAATGGTAAAGGTTGTATGGTTTTTTTAGAACGATGTGGCTCAAATAGTTTTGTGCATGCAACTGTTCGCCTTGCTGGCCGAGGTCGAAGCGGGAATCTACAGCCGTAAGATTTACGGTTTGTTCAAGCACATCATAGGCGCGGTACATGGCAAACGTGAGGTCTTGGCTACCGCCAATTACAATGGGGATGATGTTCATCCGAAGCAATTCGCTAATTACCTCTTTTAGTGCAAAGAGGCTGTCCTCCAGCGTTTCACCTTTGTAAATGTTGCCCAAATCGCCAAGGGGCATTTCCCAACGGCCGATGTATAAATTGTATAAATATTTACGGATGCTGTCTGCGCCAATATCGCACCCTTTGTTGGCGAGTGCCCCGCGGTCTTCCATCACCCCAATAATAGCAAGCCTTATTTTTTTTAAATCCGGCAACCCCTCAATTTCGCGATGGATGTGCAGATGGCTATACAGTTGTTGCGGATGGCAATCTTCAAAACCCTCGAGCACACTTTCGGGCACCGGGGCTAGAAAATCAGCAATCATAGGGCGCTATTTTTTAGCGCGCGCTTTTTTAGGTGCTTTGGCTTTTGGGGCATTTTTTTCGAGAATTTGTTTTACCTCGGCCAAAGTTAATTGGGTGGCATCAACCTCTTTTGCCAGCTCAACAATAGTTTTCCCCTTTACAATGTTGGTTCTTCCCCAACGTGCTTTTTCTACCCGAATGCCGTCTTCTTTAAAGTTGTGGATTACCTTTTCGGTATCTTTCTTGATTTTATCCTCAATCAATTCTTCAACATCCTTCTGTGTTAAGCTATCGAAGTCGTATTTCTTGTTCACATTTATAAAGGTGTCGTTCCATTTAATGAATGGCCCGAAGCGGCCTTTGCCTTTTTGCACCGGCTTTCCTTTGTATTCCGCAATGGGGGCATCAGCATTAAGTTTTGTTTGGATGAGCTCCATGGCGCGCTCAAAGCTAACGTCCATCGGTTCTTCATCGCGGCCGAGCGACACGAACAACTTGCCGCGACCCACGTACGGGCCGTAGCGCCCGGTGTTAACAATCACATCTTCGCCATCCATCTGGCCCAGCGTTTTTGGCAGTTTAAATAAATCCTGCGCCTGGTCTAGCGTAATGGTTTCAATGCTAAAACCTTTGGGGATGCTTGCAAATTTGGGCGGATTCTTTTCATCGCCACCCTCGCCAATTTGCACCATGGCGCCATAGCGGCCCATGCGGGCGATGATGGTTTTTCCGCTGGCAGGGTCAATGCCTAATTCGCGCTCGCCCGTTACGCGCCCGGTTTCTTCTGCCGCCAATACTACTTTCGGATGAAAATCTTTGTAAAACGAAGCAATAACTTTATTCCAAACGGCTTGCCCTTCAGCAATTTTATCGAACTCAGCTTCTACCTCAGCGGTAAAGTTGTAATCGAGTACGGTTACAAAATTCTCCACCAAATAATCGTTAACCAACATGCCGAGGTCTGTGGGTGCGAGTTTGTTTTTATCGGCACCCGTTATTTCGCTAAGCACGGTGCTCTTTATTTTATCATTGATTAAGGCGTGCTCGTTGAAATTGCGCTTTTTGCCGCTCATTACTGGTTTGTGCACGTACTCCCGATCTTGAATGGTGCTAATGGTAGGGGCGTAGGTAGAAGGGCGGCCAATGCCCAATTCTTCTAACTTTTTAACCAAACTTGCTTCGGTGTAGCGGGCCGGTGGGCGGCTGTAGCGCTCTGTAGCGGTAATTTTATCAGCCTTCAATTTTTCGCCTTGGGCCAAAGCCGGCAGTGCTCTGGCTTCGTCATTGGCTTCATCATCCGTGCCTTCTAAATAGGCCTTTATAAATCCATCAAAGGTTATTACCTCGCCTTTGGCTACAAACTTGTTTTTGCTTTTGGAGATGGTGATGTCGGCCACCGTGTGCTCAATTTTGGCATCTGCCATTTGGCTGGCAATAGCACGTTTCCAAATCAGTTGATACAAATTGGTTTCATCGCGGCCGCCACTGCCATATATGCTGCCAAAGTTGGTTGGGCGTATGGCCTCGTGCGCCTCTTGTGCGCCCTTGCTTTTGGTGCTGTATTTTCTAAATTGATGATATTCTTGGCCGTAATTGGCAACAATTTGCGCTTGTGCTGCGGCCAAAGCTTCGTTGCTCAAGTTTACGCTATCCGTACGCATGTAGGTTATCTGGCCACTTTCGTAAAGTTTTTGCGCCACAACCATGGTGCGTTTTACGCTAAAACCAAGTTTGCGCGAGGCTTCTTGTTGCAACGTGCTGGTGGTAAAAGGTGCGGCAGGTGTGCGTTTGCCGGGGCGTTTATCCACAGTGGCAACGGTAAAATCGCTGCCAATGCATTCGCTTAAAAATTGAAGTGCTTCTTTTTCAGTAGCAAAATTGGTGGGTAATTCAGCCTTGAAGGCAATGCCCTTTTGGTTTAAAAAGTCGGCAACTACGCGGTACGTGCTTTTGCTGTTAAAGGCATTAATCTCGCGCTCGCGCTCCGCAATTAATCGCACGGCCACACTTTGCACCCGGCCGGCCGATAAGCCTTGGCGAACCTTGCGCCACAAAACGGGCGAAAGCTCAAAGCCCACCAATCGGTCTAAAATTCTGCGCGCCTGCTGGGCATCCACAAGGTGTTTGTCAATTTTACGCGGACTATCAATGGCCTTTAAAATAGCGTTTTTGGTAATTTCATGAAAAACGATACGCTCGGTTTTGCTTTCGGTTAATCCCAATTCATCGTACAGGTGCCACGCGATGGCTTCTCCCTCGCGGTCTTCATCACTCGCTAACCAAACTTTGCTGGCGGCATTGGCTTGTTTTTTTAATTCGGCAACCACTTTTTTCTTGTCGTTGCTAACCACATATTTTGGTTTAAAGCCGTTGGCTATATCTATGGCCTTATCATCTTTAGGCAAATCGCGGATGTGGCCAAAGCTGGAAACAACTTTGTAATCAGGTCCGAGAAACTTTTCGATGGTCTTGGCTTTCGCGGGACTTTCTACAATAACCAGATTTGCAGCCATAGGATTTGGTTTTTTTTGGATTGAGGCGGCAAAGAAATGCAAGAAACTAGCAAAGATTTTTCTTGATTTTTCAGAAAGATTTTTTGACCATGTACGCGTGCGTGCGTGAGGGGCATTAATTAGACCTATATATAATAGGTGTAAATCAGGGCTAATCTCAATTCCCATTTCCATTCTGCCACTTTGACACCACCACCGCAAAAGGTTACTTTTGCCACCCCATTTTTAGGTTACGATAGATTATGAGTGAAAGACCAGGAGAAAAAATTATTGAAGAAGCCCGCCAAGGTGAAGCCATGGTGCTTGACCAAAAAGCAGGCAGCAAAAAATTATACATCGAAAGTTATGGCTGCCAAATGAATTTTAGCGATAGCGAAATCGTGGCATCCATCTTAAATAATGAAGGGTATAGCACTACCGATAAAATTGAAGATGCCGATTTGGTTTTGCTAAACACCTGCAGCATCCGCGATAAAGCAGAGCAAACCGTGCGCAAGCGCTTAAGCACATTCAACAAATTAAAGGCTGATAAACCCAGCATGAAAATTGGCGTGCTGGGCTGCATGGCCGAGCGCATGAAGGCAAATTTGCTAGAAGAAGAAAAACTGGTTGACCTTGTTGCCGGCCCTGATGCCTACCGCGATTTGCCCAACTTGGTTGATGAATTAGATGGCGGACGAAAAGCCGTGAACGTAATTCTGAGCAAAGAAGAAACCTACGATAACATTGAGCCGGTGCGCCTGGGCGGCAATGGTATTACCGCGTTTATAAGCATCACCCGCGGGTGCGATAACATGTGCAGCTTTTGCGTGGTGCCCTTTACCCGTGGCCGCGAGCGCAGCCGCAATCCGCAAACCATTGTTGATGAAGCCTTGGATTTATGGCAACGAGGATACAAAGAGATTACCCTGCTCGGCCAAAATGTAGATAGCTACCTGTGGTATGGTGGCGGCCCGAAAAAAGACTTTGAAAAGGCAAGCGAATTGGCCCAAGCCAGCGCCATAAACTTCGCCCATTTGCTAGATATGGTTGCCGATGCCGTGCCCCACATGCGCATCCGCTTTAGCACAAGCAACCCGCAGGATATGCATGATGATGTGCTGCTCGCCATTGCACGCCACGAAAATATTTGCAACTACATACACCTGCCGGTGCAAAGCGGCAGCAGCCGCATTTTAAAAGAAATGAACCGCGGACATAACCGTGAAGAATATTTTAATCTGATAGACCGCATCCGCAAAATCATTCCTGATTGCGGCATAAGCCAGGATATCATTGCGGGCTTCCCTACCGAAACGGAAGAAGACCACCAGGATACATTAAGCCTAATGGAGTATGTGAAATACGATTTCGGCTATATGTTTTTTTACAGTGAGCGCCCAAGCACCTACGCTGCCCGCAATTTGGTAGACGATGTTCCGTTGGAAGTTAAAAAGCGCAGATTGAACGAAATTATCGCCCGGCAACAAGAGCATTCTCTTTACCGCAGCAAGCAACACATTGGCCGTGTAGAAGAGGTTTTGGTAGAAGGTGAAAGCAAGCGCAGCCCGCACCAATTTTATGGCCGCAACAGCCAAAACACCGTTGTAGTTTTTAATCGAGAAGATTACAAACCCGGTGATTTTGTGTTGGTTAAAATTGAAAATTGTACTTCGGCCACCCTGTTAGGCACAGCCGTTAACAAAGTAGAAAAAGCATGAGGAGTTTTGTTTTGCTAGTGTTTTTGTTTGCCGGCCTTTTTGCAACCGCCCAAGAACAACGCGCAGATGGCACGTGGTGGGATAACAACCTTACCTTTAAGGTAAAGGCAGACATGATTAAAACCTTTGGCGAGTTAGAAATTTGCATTTGGAATACCGAGCGCGAAATGTGTGTAGAAAATGTGATGACCACCTACGAAATACGCATTTACGATGCCGCCAACAAAGAAATTTGGAATAGCATGTGGACGGGCAAAGACATGTACATGAAGTTTAAAAAGAAGATGCCAAGCGCACATCACCTAACCATAACCGCCCTGCGCCCCTTTGTGATAAACAAAAGCAGCACCAACCGCATTTATCAAGACAAACCCATGCAGCTAAAATACGTTGTGCAATGACCATTCAAGAAGTAAAACTGCGCTTCGGAATTATTGGTAACGCGCCCGGTTTAGAGCGGGCCATCCAAAAGGCCATGCAAGTTTCGCCCACTGATATTTCAGTTTTGGTAAGTGGCGAAAGTGGCGTGGGCAAAGAAAATATTCCGAAAATAATTCACCAACTCAGCCACCGAAAACACAAACCCTACATCGCGGTAAACTGCGGTGCCATCCCCGAAGGGACAATTGACAGCGAGCTTTTTGGCCACGAAAAAGGCAGTTTTACCGGAGCCACCGGGGCCCGCAAAGGCTATTTTGAAGAAGCCGATGGCGGCACCATTTTTTTAGATGAAGTGGGCGAGTTGCCCCTGAGCACCCAAGTGCGCCTTTTGCGCGTTTTAGAAACTGGCGAGTATATAAAAGTGGGCGCATCGCGCACCCAAAAAACGGATGTGCGGGTTGTTGGTGCTACCAATGTAAACCTGCTCAATGCCATACAAAATGGGCGCTTCCGCGAAGATTTATATTATCGTTTAAACACGGTTGAAATTAGTTTGCCACCCCTCCGCGACCGCGGTGAAGATATTTACCTGCTGTTTAGAAAATTTGCGCGCGACTTTGCTGAAAAGTATCGCCTGCCGCAGGTTGCGCTAAAACCGGAAGCCGTGCCCTTGCTTAACAATTATCGTTGGCCGGGCAACATCCGGCAGTTGCGCAATTTGGTTGAGCAACTTAGCGTGGTAGAAACGCACCGCGAAATTGATGCGGCAACGCTGCACAGTTACATCCCCGATATTGATGCCACGCAGTTGCCCATGCTGTACAACAAAGGCAAGCAATCTGGCCCCGGCAGCGATTTTAGCAGCGAGCGCGAAATTTTATACAAGGTGCTTTTCGATATGAAAAGCGACCTGAACAACCTCCGCCAATTGGTTAGCGAAATGGCCGGTAGCGAAAATTTTCATCAAGTTAAACGCGACAATCCAGGCCTGATAAAACGCATTATTGGCGAGGGCGAGGCCATTGCCGAAACCCCCACGGAGTTATACCGCCCGGCCAAACCCAGAGAAGAACTGTACAACAGTTTTGAAGACGACAACGTGGCTACGATAGATGTAGAAAACCTTTCGTTGCAAGACAAAGAGTTAGAAATGATTCGCAAATCGCTAGAGCGCAACCAAGGCAGGCGAAAATATGCCGCTTCAGAATTGGGCATTAGTGAGCGCACCTTATACCGCAAAATCAAACAATACAATCTATGATGCGCTATTTTGCCTTTGCATTTTTGATGTTTTTTGGCGTTGCGTGTGGGGGCGGATATTCGTTTACCGGTGGCAGCGTGGGCGCGGCAAAATCCTTTTCGGTAAGTTTCTTCCCCAACCGGGCACCCTTGGTTAACCCGAATTTGAGTATTCAACTTACGGAAACGATTAAGGATATTTTTATTCGCCAAACCCCTTTAAAGCTTTTAGAAAGCGATGCCGATATGCTGGTAGAAGGCTCCATTGTAGGCTATGATGTTAAGCCAATTTCAGCCCAAGGCAATGAAACCACCAGCCAAAGCCGCTTTACCATAACCATTTCAGTTACTTTTACAAACAACCTAGAACCTGAAAAAAGCTTCAACCAACGGTTTTCGCGTTTCCGCGATTTTAGCTCAGACAATCTTTTTGCTGATGTAGAAAATCAGTTGGTGGTAGAAATTAACGAGGAGTTGGCAGAAGATGTGTTGAACCGCGCAATTGCAAATTGGTAAGTGAATAGCAAAGAGGTACTCGATTATTTGAAGCATCCTGAAAAGTTGCAAAAGCCGCAATCTGAGCAGTTAGAGCGCGTGCTAGAAGAGTACCCGTATAGTGGCGTGCTACAGGCGCTGTACCTTAAAGCACTAAAAAATCAAAACAATTACCTCTACCCAAAACAACTAAAACGCACAGCCATTGCGGTGCCAGATCGCAAAGCATTGTATTATTGGGTTGAGGTTGAAGCGGAATTGCTTGAAAAACCAAAACTCGAATTTTACCCCGAAGCAAAATCGGCTCCTGCGCCAAAAGCGCCACCCGTTGCACCGATAGTTGTAAACCCCGAGCCACCAAAACCAGTTACACAACAACCTCAAGCGCCAGTAGCGCCAAGGCCGATGGCGGCACCTGAACCTTTAAAAATTGAGCAACCTGCGCCAATTCGCGTTGCCCCGATAAGCGCGCCAGTTATTGCAGAAGGCGATTTAGAATTGGCCAACCTACCGGCCAGCGTGCGCGAAACCGTGCTTCGCGCAAGGCGCATCCGCCAACAATTGGGCAATGCGTTTAACGATGCCCCACCAGGCGAAAAACCAACTGAACCCGTGCTGGCGCCAGTTGCTGCCCAACCCTCGGCAACACCAAGTGCACCCTCACCAATATCTATTCCGCTGCCGGAGACTCCCGTTGAGCCGGTTATGGCGGCAATGCCTGTGGTAGAGGCTGAATTAAAACCTGAACCCGTGCCCGCGCCTGCACCTGTTTACGAAGCGCCTTTGGCATCAGAAAAAATTCAGCCAAAGCCAGAGCCGCAGCAAGAAGAAAAACCGATTCCAATTACCCAAAAGCCATCTGCCCCACGGGTGCGCCACAGCTTTTTAGATTGGCTAGAAGCAGAGGAAATAGAAGATGCGCACGAGGACGTTGTGCTCATCGCGCATTTGGAAGAGGTTGAAGAAATAGTTTCTGAAGCTGAAGAAGAACAGGCTTCGCATGGCGAAGAAGCCTTTGCAGGACAAATTATTTCTGAGCCAATACCACTTACTGCGCAGCAACAACAACCCACGCCAAGCACCGAAGAGGTAAAGAATTTGTATGATGCTTTTATGGAAAAGCGGCCTAAACCGCGCCTCGACTTTAAAGCCACCGATGCCGCAATAAACACGGCCAGCCTAAGCACAAGCGATTATGCGGCATACATTACCGAAACCTTGGCGCAGGTGTATGTAAAACAGAAACTTTACGATCGCGCTATAAATGCCTACGAAATTCTAGGTTTGAAATATCCCGAGAAAAGTGGTTTATTTGCCGCCCGAATTTCAGAAATCAAACGATTGATTAACGACTAATAATACTACAATGACACTTTTATTTACCATCCTTATTTTACTGGTTTGCATCTTGCTAACCCTTGTTATTTTGGTACAAAACCCCAAAGGCGGTGGCTTAGGCCAAGCATTTGGCGGCACCAATGCCAATATGTTTGGTGGGGTTAAAAAAACAACTGACTTTTTAGACCGCAGCACCTGGACCTTAGCCATCGCACTTTTTGTGTTGGTTTTAGGCATGAACATGGTAAACACAGGCGGCACCACAGAAGCTGAAGAAAGCGATTTGTTGGAGCAAGTTGAAGATGCAGCCCCAATTAACCCAGCGCCTGCGCAACAAACTACGCCCATGGGCGAAGATGATTTGCCGGAGAACGTTGAACAATAGTTTTTCCGAACTTAAGTAAAGAACCCGCTCTGAAGCATTTTGGAGCGGGTTTTTTTATGCCCGATGGGATTGGCTTGGCCAAATCCTAACTGCCAACTTCCTGTAGAAATACTGTCGCGTTATGTAGCAGTGTTTGTTTTTGTGTCAGCCTGTCACCTAACAATGGCAGCAACCTTGCCGCAATTGGCAGCAAATACCCGCTGGCACACTTTCTGACTAGTTGCGGCTCGTTAAATCAAAAATCTGTTTTAACTCTAAATACTATTTAAACTATGTCAGATTTAAACATCCGTCCGTTGGCAGACCGGGTAATTGTTGAGCCCGCAGCTGCAGAAACCAAAACCGCCTCGGGCATCATTATACCCGATACTGCCCAAGAAAAACCGCAACGCGGCACCATCAGAGCTATTGGCACCGGTAAACCCGATGAGCCTTTGACCGTAAAAGTTGGCGATAGCGTGCTTTATGGCAAATATGCCGGCACCGAGTTTAAACTTGATGGCAAAGATTACCTCATCATGCGCGAGAGCGACATTTTCGCAATCGTTTAATCAAACCAATAACACATAACATTTAACGAATAACAAGAATATGGCTAAAGAAATTCATTTTAACAGCGATGCCCGCGACCACTTGAAGCGTGGTGTGGATGCATTGGCAAATGCAGTAAAAGTTACCTTAGGCCCAAAGGGTCGCAACGTGGTTATCGAAAAAAGCTATGGTAGCCCAAGCGTTACCAAAGATGGCGTAACCGTTGCCAAAGAAATTGAGCTAGAGCACAGAATTGAAAACCTTGGCGCCCAAATGGTGAAAGAGGTGGCCAGCAAAACTGCCGACCTTGCCGGTGATGGTACCACAACAGCTACCGTGTTGGCGCAGGCCATCATCACCCACGGTTTAAAAAACGTGGCTGCAGGTGCTAACCCCATGGACCTAAAGCGCGGTATTGACAAAGCGGTTACCGCCATTGTTGAAGAACTAAAAAAGATTAGCCAAGCCGTTGGCGATGACAATAGCAAGATTGAGCAAGTAGCCAGCATCTCTGCCAATAACGACAGCACCATTGGTAAACTTATCGCAGAGGCCATGGCCAAAGTGAAAAAAGAAGGCGTTATTACCGTTGAAGAAGCCAAAGGCACTGAAACGTATGTTGATGTGGTAGAAGGTATGCAGTTTGACCGCGGTTACCTGAGCCCTTACTTTGTTACCAATGCCGATAAAATGACGGCAGATCTAGATCACCCGCTGATTTTAATCTACGACAAGAAAATTAGCAACATGAAGGAGTTGTTGCCCATACTTGAGCCTGTAGCGCAAAGCGGCAAAACCCTTTTAATTATTGCTGAAGATGTTGATGGCGAAGCCCTCGCAACCTTGGTAGTAAACAAAATTCGTGGCTCGCTCAAAATTGCTGCCGTAAAAGCTCCCGGCTTTGGCGACCGCAGAAAAGCGATGCTCGAAGATATTGCCATACTTACCGGTGGTACCGTAATTAGCGAAGAACGCGGCTTTAAACTAGAAGGCGCAACCTTAGATATGTTGGGCACGGCTGAAAAAGTTACGCTTGACAAAGACAACACCACATTGGTAAATGGTGCCGGTAATCACGATGACATTAAAGCGCGTGTTAACCAAATTAAAGCACAAATTGAAACTACCACCAGCGATTACGACAAAGAGAAATTGCAAGAGCGCCTCGCCAAATTGGCCGGTGGTGTTGCTGTGCTTTATGTTGGTGCTGCCAGCGAGGTAGAAATGAAAGAGAAGAAAGACCGTGTAGACGATGCCCTAGCCGCAACCCGCGCAGCCATCGAAGAAGGTTTTGTACCCGGTGGCGGTGTAGCCCTGGTGCGTGCCGGCCAAGTGCTTGCCGGTATGAAAGGCGATAACGAAGACGAAACCACGGGTATCGCCATTGTTTCTCGCGCCATAGAAGAGCCCTTGCGCCAAATCGTAGAAAATGCAGGCCAAGAAGGCAGCGTTGTGGTTGCAAAAGTGAAAGAAGGCAAAGGCGACTTTGGCTTTAACGCCAAAACCGATGTTTACCAAAACATGTACGAAGCCGGTATTATTGACCCTACCAAGGTTACGCGCATTGCGTTAGAAAATGCGGCATCAGTTTCTGGTTTGCTACTTACCACAGAAGCAACCATTACCGAAATACCTAAGGATGAACCCGCTATGCCACAAATGCCCGGTGGCGGCATGGGCGGTATGATGTAATTCATTCCACATCACGTATTGATAAAAGAGGTTGCCCCAAAACGGGCAGCCTTTTTTTTTGCGCGCGACTGAGCATTGAAAAATATCTTGTAAGATTGTTTGGTTAAAATAGTTGCCATGAAAAATCCGAATTCTACGCGGACCAATTCATGTAGTTTTAAGGCTGGCCACACGAAGGGATTCGTGCGGCAGCGGGGGAACCACCTTGAGGTTAGATACTGGTAGTTGTATAGAAGATTGCAGATGAGTATGCTTAGGATTTTTTTACTTGGGGTATTACCTCTAGTTACAATGGCACAAAATGATACCTCATCAATAGAAGAGATAACAGTACACAGAATTGTAACTATAAAAGATTTTGTTTTGAGGAACGATACATGCTGGATGCAAATGGCCTGGACAGTGACTTACGATGGAGAAAATTTCGAAAGACTAGATTTGGGCTTTTGGGTGGTCTCGCAAAATGATAGCGTATCAATTCCATCGCGATTAAGCCTATTTGTTAATACTATTCTTGGAAAGAACGTGAATTACAAAATGGAGGCTAGCTACGAGATGTTTTATTATAGCACGTGGCTAAACCCACATTGTGCTAATAAAGTTAACGTGCCAAAAAGATTCCAACCTGACAAACAAATAGAATTTTGTATCCTTAAGATAAGTAAGTTCATACCTTTAAAAAGTTTTAATTAATTTAAAGTTTCAGTTCCCCGATGGCCCCGGCTGCCGCGCGAAGAGCCGCTGGTGCGCGTCCTCGATAATTATCGGGAGCAGCGCGTTCCAACCGCAGGTTTAAAAACTAAAAAATGAGAGCAACTCAAACCGTGGCCACCGCAAGCAAAGAATTAAATTCAAAAGGTGTGCTTTAAATTTCCTCCGCTGGGGCGTTTGTGCAAAACGTGCCCAGCTCCCGAGCTTATCCTTTTGCGTGGTTTCTAAATTGGCCACACAAAAGATTAGCCCCGAAGCATCGGGGCTGAGCTTGCAAGCTCGGTTCGTGCGGCAGCGGGGGCGGTAGAAGCTGGTTTGGTTAGTAAAGCAGATGATTACCTTTACAGCAGCGCGGCAGATTATGCCGGAGAAAAAGGAATGTTAAAAGATATTGTTGTTCTTAAGTAAAAACCACGCGATGCAATCGCGCGGTAGCAGGGATTAGATTATATAAAGAGCCTCGGTTTTGCCGGGGCTCTTTTCTTTTTAAGAACTATGAGTTTTTTAGCGGTGTGGCATGATAGCCCTTGATGTGTGGCCCCATAAAAAGCCGCGCATAAATGCGGATAACCGAGATGCCGGTAAAAACAAAACCGAGGGCAGCTATAACTGCGAGCAGTATTTGGTTGCTTTCGATGCGGCTTAAAACCAAATCTTCGCCAATAAACGATGGGGTTATGGGGAAACCCATCATGGCCAAACAAAGCAGAAAAAACACGAACGAAACATTGGGATACTCATATCCGTGCCCGTAGTACGTATTTAAGCCAAACAGCGGATACTCGCGGTTGCGTAGGTATTGCAATGTGGCGTAGCCCAAAATGGTGGCCAGAAAAATACCGGATAGGTAATAGGCCAACTCTTGCCAGGTTACGTTGGCGTTAAACGCAATGGCAAGCGCCACCCAGCCGTGATTCATGGCAATAAGCAACCAACTCAGGCGCGGCAATGTGCGCTCTGTAAATGAGCGCAGCACAAGCAGCAATCCCATAAATGCAAAAATTTCGGGCAACCAACCGCGTATAAAATTGGGGATGTACTGCTGATTAAAAAACAACACCAACGCCACCAAATAGGTGCCGCCAAAAAAGAACAGCACGTTTTTTAGGTTGAGAAAACCCAAGTAGCCGCCCGCCTTTTTAAAGGGTTTAAAAACGAAATTGTTAATGAACCAATCGAGGTTAAACTCGCGCAGCGCAAGCATGTAAATGCTCATTTCTATGCGCTTTGGCAGGGTGTCCTCTACCGTAATGTGGTGCGGGGTGTAGTTGTAAAATTGGTCGCGGATGCGGTAGGCCACCAGCGATGGTGAGATGAGCAATTGGTAGGTGCGCAAAAAGGCATTGCCGGCAAAGTGCAGCAGCGCCAGGTAGTTTAAGCCCAAGGCCAACTCAATAAAAATGAGCCCAATTTGCGCGATAGACGAATACGCGATTTGCGTTTTGGCGTTGTTCTGCACGCGGGCAATGCTGGCAGCCACCAAGCTGGTGCTCAACCCCATTAACCCAATTAACACACGGATTATGGTTTGGTGCTCCCAAAAGTGGCTGGTGCGCAGCAGCAAAAACACGCCAAGGTGCACGCTTAGCGATCCATAAAAAATGGCGCTGCTGGTGGTTGGGCCTTCCATGGCGCGCGGCAGCCAACTACTAAAAGGCAGTTGTGCCGATTTTACAGCCGCAGCCATAACAATCATGGCGCTAATGAACAAGCCCACGGCAAATTTTAGCCCGAGGTGCTCCTCCACCAAAATGTCGTTTTCTAGCTCAATAAACAAAATGTTGCTGTGCCACAGGTGGTGGCTGCCCCACATGGCCATTAAAATGCCCACATCGCCAATGCGATACACCGAAAAGATTTTAACGGCATTGCGCACAGGCAAATAGCGCTCTCTAAAAAAAGCAATCAGCAAAAAGGATGAAATGCCGAGCATCTCCCAACCAATAAAAAGTGTTTCGAAATTGCCCGAAAAAATGGTGAGCACATAGCCGGCATAAAACAGCAAAATGGTGTTGTAAAACCGTTTATAGCCTGCTTCGCGATGCATGTAGTATTTGCTGTAAGTGCTTATCAGCAGCATTAAAAAACTGCCAACCACTAAAAAAGTAAAGGTGGTTTCATCAAGCATCAGCGCCACCAAAAACACATAGGCGCTAGAGGAGTACAGCGGTATGGCGGGAAAACTTACATGCTCAAAATCAGCAAAAAACCAAAAGGGAAGCAACACAAGGCACAGCGCAAGCACAGCTCCGGCTGTGTAAATCGCGATGCGTGCCAGCCACTTTTCGTTGGCTTCAGGCACCAAAAAACTGGCAAACAAACCTAAAAAGGGCAGCGTGGCAAGGATGGGGATGAGGTACATCATAGCTTCAAGTTTTTAAAATTGATGTACCGGAATGTTGCCGGTGGTGGTTTTAATCAACTCCAAAACATCGCTAACCACGGGTGGCGCAGCAGAAAAAGGCGCGTAGGGTACAAATTGCCCATGGCTAAATAGCCAGGCCGTTTTGGTTTCGGGGTGAAAAGCCACCAAGCGCACCCATTCGTTTTTGTACCATTCAAATAAGCGGTCAGAGGTGGTGATGCTTTTCAGCACAATTTCCGGGGTTTGCTCAATGGCCACCAACAAGCGGATGGGGTCATGCACTTCTATCATTTGGCTGGGCAGGCCGGTGCGCAAATCGCCCTCTAGGCCGTTGGCAACGCCAAAAAGGCCCATCACGTTGTGGGGTAATTTGGTGCCTGCACCCAAGCGGTAATTATCGGTTCGGGAAAAATAATACTCCAAATTGATGCCTGCGCAAACCGGAGTAACCGCGTTTAATATGTCGGCCAACTGCTGGCCATCGGCATCGGTTGTTGGGTTGTATGAGTTTAAAAACGCTCTTCGGTCTAAAAAAAGATGTTTGCTAAACGTGCGCCTGCCCACAATCAGTAGGGCATTTGTGGCATGGTTCAGCTCCGGACGGGGTTCAAAAAGCTCCACCGCACGTAGCTTAACTTCTTCGTGAATTTCTCTTTCGGGTTTGTGCTCAAACTCCATGTTAAACCTGCGGGCGCGCTCGGCCGCATTGTGGCGCAAGGCTTCTGTAAAGGTTTGCCCGTTTTTTTGATGGGCTATTTCTTGCTCGGCAGAGAATCCGGTTACGTCAAAAAAGGTGATGTCGTCTCGCGTAGTGTC
>Ga0105096_10000229_pt1 | contig 17191 bp, 15 predicted proteins | sample PPLLak3cmMay2015_FD_87036 | JGI IMG/M metagenome (GOLD analysis project Ga0105096, IMG submission 87036) | Freshwater sediment microbial communities from Prairie Pothole Lake near Jamestown, North Dakota, USA - PPLs Lake P7 Core (1) Depth... | ecosystem: Environmental > Aquatic > Freshwater >... | reverse complement strand
TCGATCAAGAGGGGGCTTCTGTTTCGCAGGACCAATGGTGCGAACGGCTCCGGTGTGGCCCTTCGTTGCCGATGGATTCCGATGTCGGCTGGTCCCGGCCGCTATCGGGGCCGTATAAGAACGCCTGCGATCGCGCAGACCGAATGGGCGCGCCACGTTGACAGAACACCGGTGCGGCGCGCACGATTCGTTCGCCGTTGCATCCGGCAGCGCGCTGCAGCCTACCATGGCCTTCAGCCTTTTGACCCGTCGATGGAGACCGACATGCCCCAAGTCCGCACCAGCCTTCGCAAGCCGCTAATCGCCGCTGTGGCTGCCACCGCGTGCGGAGTGGCAGCGCTGGCCATCGCGCAGTCCACCGTGCCCTCGGGCCCGAACAAGTTGGCGTTCCCCGACGGCTGGGACAAGGGCGAGATGTACGCAACGGTCGACCGCTACGACAACAAGCAGTACCGCGAGTTCTACGCCCCGCCCGAGGTCGTCAAGGCGGTGCGGGAGGGCAAGCCGATCCCCTACGGAGCGGTGCTGACGCTGGCCGCGTACGCGGCCAAGCTCGACGCCGCCGGCGTGCCGGTCAAGGATGCCAACGGACGCTTCGACAAGGACAAGCTGGTCGCGGTCAACTCGATGATGAAGGGCCAGGGTTTCGGTGCTGACATTCCGGCGGCGATCCGCAACGGCGACTGGATCTACCAGTCGTTCACGCCCGACGGCAAGGTCAACGACAAGGCCAATCTGACGGCGTGTTTCCAGTGCCACCTGCCGTTCGCGAAGGACGACTACCTGACCAACATGGCCAAGCTGGCGGGCAAGTTCCCGCCGGAGACGCAGGCGGTGGTCAAGGGCGGCGCCGGCGAGGTGACGATCAACGACTTCAAGTTCGGCCCGGAGACGCTGAAGGTCAGCGCGGGGCAGAAAGTCACCTGGGTCAACACCGACAACACGCCGCACCAGGTCAGCGTCGTTGGCGAGAACGGCCAGCGCAGCGACTTGATGCTCAAGGGCCAGTCGGCAACGATGCAGTTCGACGCCGCGGGCAACATCGCCTACATCTGCGGGCTGCACCCGGGCATGAAGGGCACGATCGAGGTGGCTGCCAAGTAGGCGAAGCTATCGGTTCGTCGACATCGCCGAAAGGCAGGTGCCCAAGATGTCTTTGAATGGTTAGTCCTGATCTGAGGTGTTGTAGGTGAAGTGTGGCTTGCTGGCATCTCACTCGGTCACAACGCGGCGATCGAGGCGCCAAGTCCAAGCACTTCAGCCGCGCCCAGTCGGTCAATGGCACAGGTCCGGGCGTTGCCGGAGGCATTTGGATCTCCTAGCGCGGCCTGCGGCCGCAACCAAGTCGTCCCGTTCGTGACCGTGCGCTGGGGGTAGTCTTCCTGTCGCCCTGCGCCGCTGGGAGGCCGACATGAACGAGTTTGTCCGCAAGCACGAGGACCGTATTCGCGGCGTACTGTCTTGCTTCGACCGCATGCTGTTCCGCGGCCTTCTGCCGATCATGTCGGGCTGGTCGATGGCGCAGCTGCTCCAGGCGCACGAGATCGACTGCAGCAGCGTCAAGCCGTTCCTGCTGGCCAATGCCGAGCGCGTCAAGGCGCATCCACTGGCCCTGGCCCGCGAGCACGGGCGGCCGTTCGAGAACCTGAACTCCAAGCTGCGCAAGGAAGATGCCGCCCGCAAGATCGCCGGGTGCGACGGCATTGACCACGGACTGGTGTGCGCCTTCTCGGCTCTCGAGCCGTGCCGCACGCTCTCGTTGCGCTTCACGACAGGGCATCCCTATGTGCAGCCGGCCAAGCGCAAGTGCCTGCAACCGTCCACGATCTGCTGCGCCATACCTCGGGCTTCACCTACGGGGTCTTCGGCAAGTCGATGGTCAAGGACCTCTACGCCAAGGCCGGCGTCCTTCGGACGAACACAGCAACGCCTAACTGGTAGCCAAGCTCGCGACGGTGCCGCTCATTTACCAGCCGGGCACGACCTGAGAGTACGGGCGTTCCACCGATGTGCTCGGGCACGTTATCGAGCGCGCCACCGGCCAGCCGCTCGACGCCTTCTTGCAGGCGCGCAAGCCAGCACCCCAAGTTACGCCGCAACGCGCGTCGACATTGCAGATACCGGCGGCTGAAACTTACACTGCCCATTCCGCCGCCTGTGCTGGCGGTTCAGTCCAACGAGGTTTATCCGACGCCATGCCCCAACGTGCCTTCGATCAACTTTGTCGCGGCGTCGGATAAACGCTGTTCGTTAGGCGTCAGAAGTCACCCTCGTGCCATCGTGGCCACCAAACGCGTCCCGACAGATTCTGAGCGAGAGCACCGCATCTTGTACGAGGCGGTCGTGGACTGCTACAACGAGACAGAACGGGCTACGGGCTGGTACTACTACCTCGAACGCGCACTGTCGTTTCCTTTCAAGGCCAGGTGCCAAAGTGTCCGAAATACGTCACCGCTCGCCGTCGGCGATGTTGTTCATGTGGCCTCATTGGCCGACGAGGAGGACTGCATGAACGAAGTCATGGTCAACGTCGAGTACGGCCAGGGAACTCTCTCTGTACCGCTTGCCCAGCTCACCTGCATCACCCGGAGAAAGTCGACCCTCCGGGGTGTCGGCGACTGGCACTACTGGGTTGCGCGCGGCTACTCATACTGAGCCAGAGGTGGCAAACCAGGTGCCACAGTTGCTGACGCCTGCTCCTCCATCGAGCGGACTGCCTCCGGCGCGCTTCGCGCGCCTACGGCTGCCGCTCATGTCGAACGCTGGCCTCACGATCGCAACACCCGGTTTTCACGATTCCGTACCTCAACAACGTGGAGACAGGCATGCTGAAGTTTCTTGTTCACGTCACTTGTGCACCCACAGACGCAACTCGGGCAGCTCTTGCCTTCCTTGTCGCGAAAGCCGCAACGGAGGAAGGTCACACCGTCTCGCTGTTCCTGGCGGGGGACGCTGCCACGCTCCTAGAGGACGAGAACTTGAAGTCAGTTACCGGTCTCGGAACCGGCAAGCTCGAAGAACACTTCAACGCACTGGTTCAGAAGGGAGTGCGCTTCTACGTCTCCGGTATGTCTGCCAAGGCGCGCGGCATGTCCGAAGCCGATCTCACCGGAAAGTCAGCAGAGTTCGCTATGCCGAACGTCCTCGTCCGTCTTGCAGCGGACGCAGACCGCGTAATCACCTACTGATTGATCGAATTCTGGTCACTCAGCATCGGGTCCCTTCAATCCAGCTACGCGTGGTCGTCGCGGCCGGCAACGGTCCTCTCTGGGTGTACCGGGCGATTCCCTCGGCGAATCGAGTGTGAGGCGGCGAACTCCTTGGGCGGTCGTCGCCCATGCGCTGGCGCAGCTCGCGCGCATCCTTGAACAGGCCCGCCGCGAGGTAGAAGCCGGGAACCGGCGCCTCCGGGAGTTTCTTGTGCACGTACTCGGCGTACTGGCCGAGGATGGCGGATTCCATGTCCCGCGCGCCGATCAGGTGATACGGCACGAGCAGGAACTTGCGGCCAACCTCACCAACCGGATCCAAGACGCTGCGCCTGAGTTCGCTGAGTCCGCTTGACATCTCTCGCTGAGGATGCATGAACGAGAACAGGGTTCGCTGAGTTCGCTGAGTTCGCTGCGTTTGGCTTTGATGTCCTCAAGCCTGACATTGCGCGTCACGCCATCGAGCGCCATGCTCGGCTGCTGCGAGGTCTGGGTGGCGGAGGCTGTGAGATTCGAACTCACGGACCGTTTGACCGGTCGGCTGTTTTCAAGACAGCTGGGTTAAACCACTCCCCCAAGCCTCCAAGATTCTCCCCCCCGCTTGGGGGTTGCGGAGATGATCCCCGCATGGTTGCGGAGATTGTGCCAGGAGCCCCTTCTGAATCAACAACTTAGCTGATCCCTGCACGAGCCTTCAAGACCGGTGCAATCGACCACTTTGCCACGCTTCCTCGACTGCCGGGGATTCTAGGCGTGGCCCTCTCACGGGCGGCCGGGCTCCGGCGCCTGCGGGCGGTCAACGGAGCGTGGCATCGCCCGTCGACGGGATCGTCAGCGGCAAGTCACCGCGTCGCGTTATAAAAGGATGGCGAAGGCTGCAACATGCGCTTTCCGACGCCCCGACACAGGAAGAGCCCGACATGCCCAAGAGCCCGAATCGCCCGACTTCCAGTGACGCGTCCGCATCGGCGCAAGGTGCCTGGCCGTTCTGGCCGGACGCGACAGGTGTCGCGAACAACGCGCTGCCAGCTTGGGGGCCGCTCGGCGAGTACATGACCGATGCGATGCAGCGCACGGTGCTGTTCTGGGACGTGCTGCGCCAGCGCAGCGACCAGTACTACGCACAGAAGGCCAAGGCGGTGCCGCACGTGCTGAGTTTCGATGCCGAACCTGTGCTGGACGCCCGCACCTTCGACAAGCCGGTGAACTACCTGCTGGTGCGCATCAAGCCGCCTCAGGGCGTGACCGTCGACCAGCGCAAGCGGCCGTTCGTGGTGGTGGATCCGCGTGCCGGACACGGGCCGGGCATCGGCGGCTTCAAGGCCGACAGCGAGCTGGGCGTGGCGCTGCGCGCCGGGCACCCGGCCTACTTCGTCGGCTTCACGCCCGAGCCGATGCCGGGCCAGACCATCGAGGACATCATGTACGCCGAGGCCACCTTCCTGGAGAAGGTCATCGCCCTGCACCCCGAAGCCGAGGGCAAGCCCTGCGTCATCGGCAACTGCCAGGCCGGCTGGGCGGTGATGATGCTGGCCGCGGTGCGGCCCGAGCTGTTCGGCCCGATCATCGTTCCGGGCTCGCCGCTGTCCTACTGGGCCGGCGTGGAAGGCGAGAACCCGATGCGCTACACCGGCGGCCTGGCGGGCGGCAGCTGGATGACGGCGCTGGCCGGCGACCTGGGCCACGGCAAGTTCGACGGCGGCTACCTGGTCGAGAACTTCGAGAACCTGAATCCGGCCAACACCCTGTGGGCCAAGAACTACGACCTGTGGTCGAAGGTGGACACCGAAGGGCCGCGCTTCATCGAATTCGAGAAGTGGTGGGGCGGTCACGTCAACCTCAACGCCGAAGAGATCCAGTGGATCGTCGACCAGCTGTTCGTCGGCAATCGCCTGGCCACCGGCGAGATCGTCACCAGCCGGGGCGACCGCATCGACCTGCGCAACATCCGCTCGCCGATCATCTGCTTCTGCTCCAAGGGCGACAACATCACGCCACCGCAGCAGGCGCTGGGCTGGATCGTCGACCTTTACGCCACCGACGACGACCTGCGCGCCTGCGGCCAGACCATCGTCTACACCGTGCACGAGACGGTGGGCCACCTGGGCATCTTCGTCTCTGGCGGAGTGGCCAAGAAGGAGCACCAGGAGTTCGCGTCCAACATCGACCTGATCGACGTGCTGCCGCCCGGCCTGTACGAGGCCGTGCTCACGCCGGTGACTGCCGACACCGCCAATGCGGACCGGGTGGTCGGCGACTGGATCGCGCGCTTCGAGCCGCGCACCCTGGCCGACGTGCGCGACATCGTGCAGCCCGACCCCGAGAACGAACGCCGCTTCGCGGCGGTGCGCCGGGTGTCGGAGATCAACCTCGGCCTGTACCGCACGCTGGTGCAGCCCTTCGTGCAGGCGGCCATCGACCAGAAGGGCGCCGACTGGCTGCGCAAACTCAACCATGCCGAGTTGCCCTTCGAGATCTTCTCGCAGCGCAACCCGCTGATGCAGCATGTGGCGCAACTGGCCGAGCAGGTGCGCGGGCAGCGCCAGCCGGCATCGCCCGACAACCCGCTGCTGCATTGGCAATCCGCGATGTCGCAGGCCATCATCACCGCGCTGGACGGCTACCGCGACCTGCGCGACGCCGGCTACGAACGCATCTTCATGAGCATCTACGGTTCGCCGGTGCTGCAGGCCATGCTCGGCCTGGCGGGCAGCACCGAGCCGCCCCGCAAGAACCCGGGCATCGATCCGGCGCGTTTGGCGCTGATCAGGCAGCGCATCGGAGAACTGAAGGCGCGCCTGGCCGAAGGCGGGCCGCCCGAGGCCGCCATCCGGGCGCTGATCTACATCGGCATGGCGGGCCAGGGCGTGGACGAGCGGGCATTCAACGAGCTGCGCCGGATCCGTTCCGAGAACCAGGGCCTCACGCTGCAGGCCTTCAAGCAGGTGGTGCGCGAGCAGTACTTCAGCCTGATGCTCGACCGCGAGGCTGCGCTGGCCGCCATCCCGAAGATGCTGCCGCCGGACGCGGCCGGCCGCAAGCGCGTGCTGGACGTCATCCGCCGCATCGTCACCGCCGCCGGCGAACCCCGTGGCGAGCGGGCGCAGCGGTTGGCGCAGATCGAGACGCTGTGTTCCGGCCCTGAGGCGGCCGGGCCTGCGAAGGCACCGCTGCGCAAGACCGCTCGCGCCGCGCTGCCGCGTAGCAGGAAGTGATCGTGCGCCAGCGTTGCCCTCTGTCGGCTCCGGGCGTCAGCCGGTGCGCTTCGCGCGCACCCGTGTGCGCAAAACGCAGCCCACGCGTCCCGAAGCCGAAGGACAAGGTCCGCATCGTGCAGAACGGGCTCACCAGGGTGCTGGCCCTGGGCCTGGAGCCGCGGGGAGCGGCGGCGCGGGCGGCCAAGGCGCGGCGCGAGAGCCTGCAGAAGGCGGGGGCCTGATGTCGACGGCGATCGTGGTGCTCAACGCGGGCTCGTCGAGCCTCAAGTTCTCGCTCTTCGCCCAGTCCGGCAACGCGCTCGAGCTGCGGGTGCGCGGCCAGGCCGAAGGCCTGACGACGGCGCCGCGCTTCGTCGCCAAGGACGCCCGCGGCGAGACGCTCGCCAGCCACAGCTGGGGCGAGAGCGCGAAACTCGGGCACGACGCCGCGCTCGAGCACATCCTGGGCTTCCTGCGCGAGAAGGGGCAAGGGCTGCAGCTGCTGGGCGTCGGGCATCGCGTGGTGCACGGCGGCCTGAAGTACTCGCAGCCGGTGCGCGTGGACCGTGCCGTGGTGCAGGAGCTGGAGCAGTTCATCCCGCTGGCGCCGCTGCACCAGCCGCACAACCTGACGCCGATCCGGCTGATGCTCGAGCGCCAGCCGGGCATGCCGCAGGTGGCCTGCTTCGACACCGCCTTCCACCGCGCCCAGCCCGAGCTGGCGCAGATGTTCGCGCTGCCCAAGGAGCTGCACGACGAAGGGGTGCGCCGCTACGGCTTCCACGGCCTGTCCTACGAGTACATCGCCTCGATGCTGCCGCAACTGGACCCGGCGGCCGCGGCCGGCCGCAGCGTGGTGCTGCACCTGGGCAACGGCGCCAGCATGTGCGCGCTCTCCGGCGGGCGCAGCATGGCCAGCACGATGGGCTTCACGGCGGTGGACGGGTTGCCGATGGGCACGCGCTGCGGTGCGCTCGACCCGGGCGTGATCCTGTACCTGATGGACCAGCGCGGCATGGATGCGCGCGCCGTCGAGAAGCTGATCTACAACGAATCGGGTCTGCTCGGAGTGTCCGGCGTGTCCAGCGACATGCGCACGCTGCTGGCCAGCCCCGACCCGCAGGCCGCCCTGGCGGTGGACCTGTACGTCTATCGCATCGCGCGCGAATTGGGCTCGCTGGCGGCCGCGCTGGGTGGCCTGGACGCCATCGTCTTCACCGGCGGCATCGGCGAGAACAGCGAGCACATCCGGGCGCGCGTGTGCCGCGCCGCGGCCTGGCTCGGCGTGGCGCTGGACGAAGCGGCCAACCGGGGCGGCGGGCCGCGCATCAGCGTCGCCGACAGCCGGGTCGCGGCCTGGGCCGTGCCGACGAACGAGGAACTGATGATCGCGCGCCATACGCAAGCGGTGCTCACCCGATAGGAGGCTGGCCACCATGTCACTGCTGATTCCGCAACCCGTGCTGAAGGATCACAAGGCGCTGGTCGTCGGCGTGGCCAACGACAGCTCGATCGCCTACGGCTGCGCGCGCGCCTTTCACGAACTCGGCGCCGACCTGGCCCTGAGCTACCTGAACGAGAAGGCGCGCCCCTTCGTCGAACCGCTGGCCCGCGAGCTGGGCGCGTCGATCTTCATGCCGCTGGACGTGAGCGTGCCCGGCGAACTGGAGGCGCTGTTCGCCACCATCGAGCGCGAGTGGGGGCGGCTGGACAGCCTAGTGCACTCCATCGCCTTCGCGCCGCTGCAGGACCTGCAGGGCGGGCTGCTCAACTGCTCGGCCGAAGGCTTCGCCAAGGCGATGGATGTGTCCTGCCACTCCTTCGTGCGCATGGCCAGGCTGGCCGCGCCGCTGATGAAGAACGGTGGCACGATGATGGCGATGAGCTATCACGGCGCTGCCAAGGTGGTGCCGACCTACAGCGTGATGGGGCCGGTGAAGGCGGCGCTCGAATCCTGCTGCCGCTACCTGGCCTACGAGCTGGGCGGCCAGGGCATCCGCGTGCACGCCATCTCGCCCGGCCCGCTGAAGACGCGCGCCGCCGGCGGCCTGAAGGACTTCGACCTGCTGCTCACCGAAGCCGCGCAGCGCGCACCCATCGGAGAGCTCGTGGACATCATGGACGTGGGCTTCACCTGCGCCTACCTGGCGACGCCCTATGCGCGGCGCCTGTCCGGCGAGACGCTGTACGTCGACGGCGGCGTGAACATCATGGCTTGACCGGTCCGACCCGCGTCACTGGCCGAACCGCGCTCGCCGGCTAGCGCGAAAGCAGGGGGCCGACCAGCACGAACGCCAGCGTCGTGTTCACGACGATCCCCGCCAGGTTGAGCCAGATGCCGGCACGGATCATGTCAGCAATGGTCACCAGGCCCGTGCCGAAGACGATGGCATTGGGCGGCGTGCCCACCGGCATCATGAAGGCCAGGCTCGCGGCCAGCGTCACCGGCACCAGCAGCATTGCCGGCGGCACGTCCAGCACCGGCGCCAGCACGGCGACGATCGGCAACATGGTCGCCACCTGCGCGGTGTTCGAGGTCAGCTCCGACATGAAGGTGGTGATGGCCACGATGGCCAGCACCACGACGACCACCGGCCAGCTGCCGAAACCCTGGACCAGGCTGCCGATGTACGCCGCCACGCCGTTCCGCTCGGTGGCGGCGGCCAGCGCGAGCCCGCCGCCGAAGAGGATCAGCACGCCCCAGGGCAGGCGGACGGCAGTGGACCAGTCGCTCGCGAACAGGCCTTTCGCGCGGTCGACCGGGAACAGGAACAGCGCCATGGCCGCGCCGACCGCGATGCCGGCGTCCGACAAGGCGCCGAGCGGGCGCATGCCGGCGATCTCGACGCCCGCCAGCAGCGGCCGGAAGATCCACAGCGCCACGGTGACGGCGAACACGATCAGCGTCGCGCGCTCGCCCGGGTTCAGCGGCCCGAGCTTGCGGTACTCCGCGTCCACGAACTCCTTGCCGCCCTCGATCTGGCCGATCCGCGTGGGGAAGATCAGTCGGGTGACGAGCAGCCATGCCAGCGGGAGGAAGACCAGCGCGGTGGGCAGGCCGAAGATCATCCAGGTCAGGAAGCCGACGTCGACGCCGTAGGTCTGGCTCATGAAGCGCGACAGGATCAGGTTGGGCGGCGAACCGATCAGCGTCGCGACGCCGCCGATGGACGCGGCGTAGGCAATGCACAGCAGCAGGCCCATCGCGAAGTTGCGGTTGTCGCGGTCGTCCCGCGGGATGCCGCCGGCCTCGCGCAGCGACTTCCCGGTCCGCCTGACGAGGACGAGGTCGATCACCGACAACGCGATCGGCACCATCATCGCCGCGGTGGCCGTGTTCGACACCCACATGCTCATGAACGCCGTCGCGCCCATGCAGCCTGCGATGACCCCTCCCGGCCGCGTGCCGACGAGCTTCAGCGTCAGGAACGCGATGCGGCGGTCCAGTCCCCAGCGCTGGATGGTGAGGGCGAGCACGAACCCGCCGAGGAAGAGGAAGATGACATCGGCGCCGTAGTTGGCCGTCGTCTCCCCGAGCCCCATCACGCCGAGCAAGGGGAAGGCGACGATGGGCAGCAGCGAGGTGACCTCGATCTCCACCGCCTCGGTCATCCACCAGACCGCCATCCAGGCCATCATGGCGAGCGTGGCGCGTCCGGCGCGGGAGAAGGCCTCCGCCTTTCCGGCCGCGTCGACGAACTCGACCGGAAGCGCAAGGTAGAGCAGCAAGGCGCAAAGCGGTCCGGCCAGCAGCCCGATGCGCCGCGCCGTGCGTGCGGCAGCCGATGGCGCGGCCTCGGTCATCGCCTCAGCCGATCATCTTCATCCACGGCAGGCCGACGAGCATGAAGGCGGCGATGAAGATCACGCCGAAGACCGCGCCGAGCTTCCAGTAGTCCGCCGAAGGCAGGTAGCCGGAGCCGTAGTACACCGGGCTCGGGCCGGTGGCGTAGGGCGTCAGGATGCCCATGATGCCGAGCGTCAGGCACAGCGCCAGCGCGTACTGCGGCATGTTCAGTCCCGGGATGGTCGAGCCGACCGCCAGCATCACCGGCAGCAGCGCCGTGACGTGCGCGGTGACGCTGGCAAAGAGGTAGTGCGTGAAGAAGAAGATCAGCACCAGCAGCAGCATGGCGGTGGTGGGCGAATACCCCGCCATGTGCGCGGCGACGTAGTCGGCGAACCACTTGACGAAGCCGGTCCGGTTCAGGCCGTCGGCGAGCGCGACCAGTGTCGCGAACCAGGCAAGCGTGTTCCACGCCGCCTTGTTGCCGGTGACGTCGTCCCAGGTCACGACCTTGAGCAGCAGCATCAGCGAGATCACCAGCATCGCGGCGGTGGTCGCATTCATGAAGTCGCCGCCGAAGATCCACAGCGCGAGGGCCACGACGACCAGGATCGCGAGCTCGATCTCGCGCGCGCTGAAGCTCCCCATCTTGCGCAGTTCGGCCCCGGCCCAGGCCGGCACCTCGTCGCCCTGCTTGACCTGCGGCGGATAGATCCAGTAGGTGACGAGCGGGATCAGCGCCAGCAGGAGGACGCCCACGGGCGCGAAGGCCTTGAACCATTCGGCCCAGGTGAAGCTCACCTTGGCCGTCTTGTTGACCAGCTCGACCGCGAGCAGGTTGGGTGCGAGGGCGGTCAGGAACATCGAGCTCGTCACGCAGGTCGCGGCGATCGCTACCCACATGATGTAGGAGCCGACGCGCCGCGCCGACGGGTCGTTGGGCCGCGAGTCGTACAGCGCCGGCAGGTTGCGGATCACCGGGTAGACCGTGCCGCCGCTGCGCGCCGTGTTGGAGGGCGTGAACGGCGCGAGCAGCAGGTCGGCGATGGTGACGGCATAGCCCAGCGTGAGCGTGCGCCTGCCCATGCTCCTGACCAGCAGCAGCGCGATCCGCCGGCCGAGGCCGGTCTTCTCGTAGCCCATGGCGAACATGAACGCGGCGAAGATCAGCCAGACCGTCGTGTTCGAGAAGCCGGACAGGCCCCAGCCGAGCGCGGCGTTGAAGGGCTTGAAGCCGGGCTTGGCGAGTTCCTCCGGACTGAACAGCACCCACGGCGCCAGCACGACCACCAGGGTCACGCCGATGAACCCGATCGCGCCGCCGGGCAGCGGCTCGAACATCAGGCCGACGATCACGCCGGCGAAGACCGCGAAGAAGTACCACGCATGCGGCGGCATGCCCTGCGGCGCCGGGATCAGCGCGATGACGACGGCCACCGCGATCGGCAGCAAGGCCTTCCACAGCGGCGTGCCGGCCTTCGGCGCCGGGGCGGCAGCGGGCGGGGTCGAGGCGGAATGCGAAACGTTCATGGCAACCTTTTTTCGGTCTGCAGCTTGCGGGCGCGCCGCTGCGGGCGAGGCTATTCGAAGGCCTTGCGCGCCATCTTGCGGCGGATGAACGCGATCTGCGTGGCCAGCGGCAGGTTCTTCGGGCAGACGTCGTGGCAGGCGAGCAGCGACATGCAGCCGAACACCCCGTCGTCGTCGCCGATCAGCTCGTAGAAGTCCTCGTCGCTGCGGCCGTCGCGCGGGTCCAGGCGGAAGCGGGCGATCTTGTTGATGCCCACGGCGCCGACGAAATCCTTGCGCATCCGCGCCGTGCCGCATCCGGAAACGCAGCAGCCGCATTCGATGCAGCGGTCGAGCAGGTAGATCTCCTCCGCGAGCTCGGGCTCCATGCGCTGCTCGATGCGGCCGAGGTCCAGCTCCTGCTCCTTCATGTGCACCCAGGTCTGGAGCCGCTCGCTCATCGCCCGCATCCACTTGCCGGTGTTCACCGACAGGTCGCCGATCAGCTCGAAGACCGGCAGCGGCGCAAGCGTGATGGTGCTGCCCAGGTTCTTGGTGAGCGTCCGGCAGGCGAGACCGGGCTTGCCGTCGATCATCATGCCGCAGCTGCCGCAGATGCCCGCGCGGCACACGAAGTCGAACTGCAGCGAAGGGTCCTGCTTCTCGCGGATCTCGTTCAGCGCGATGAACAGCGTCATGCCGTCGGCTTCCTCGAGCTCGTACTGCTGCATGCGCGGTTTCGCACCGGGCTCCTGCGGGTTGTAGCGCAGGATGCTGAAGCGGAGCTGGCGGTTCGGAATGCTCATCGGGACCTCGGGTCGGAGGATGCGTGCAGCGCGGCGCCGCGCGGCGGCAGGGGCTCGTCGACACGCTCGTTGGGGCCGCGGTACTTCGCCGGCAGCAGGTGCTCGTAGGGCAGCAGCGCCGACTGGATGTCGACGCGGCTTGCACCCTTCATGTTTTCGCGGATCGCGTCCACCGCCTGCTGCCGAGCGGCCGTGTCCGGGTGGTCGACGTGGTTCTTCGCGCCGTAGCCGCGCCAGCCCGGGGGCAGCTCCATGCGCCTGACGTCCAGCGCCTCGTAGTCGAGCGTGGGCAAGGTGTCGTTTTCGTGCTTCCATGTGGCCAGCGTGCGCTTCAGCCAATGCGCGTCGTCGCGGCGCGCGTAGTCCTCGCGGTAGTGGGCGCCGCGGCTCTCGGTGCGCATCAGCGCGCCGTAGGCGACCGTGAGCGCCAGCTTGAGCATCATCTTCGTGCGGTAGGCAGCCACCAGCTCGGGGTTCGCGCCTTCGGCCTTGTACCTGACGCCGATGTCGCGGCTGCGCACGAGCAGTTGCTGCAACTCGCCCACGGCTTCCTCGAGGTCCTTGCCGCGCCTGAAGATGCCGACCTTCGCCGTCATCAGCTCCTGCATGCGCACGCGCAGCGCCATCGCGTCCTCGGTGCCGCGCCCGAGCAGCAGGCCGGCGAGCTTGGCGCGCTCGCGGTCGACGAATTCCTGCACCAGCCCCATCGGCACGTCCACGGCGTTCTCGGGGCGATCGCAGTAGTCGGCCATGGATTCGCCAACGATCATCCCGGCCACCACGGTCTCGGCGACCGAGTTCCCGCCCAGGCGGTTGAAGCCGTGCATGTCCCAACAGGCCGCCTCGCCGGCGGCGAACAGGCCCTTCAGCGCCGGGCTCTCGCCCGACGGCCGGGTGCGCACGCCGCCCATGGTGTAGTGCTGTGCCGGCCGCACCGGGATCGGGTCCTTCACCGGGTCCACGCCGAGGAAGTGGTGGCAGATCTCGTAGACCTCGCGCAGGTTGTGCTTGATGTGGTGCTCGCCGAGCAGCGTGATGTCCAGCCAGAGGTGGTCGCCGAAGCGGCTCTTCACGCCCTTGCCCTTGGCGATGTGCTCCTCCATGCGGCGCGACACCACGTCGCGCGAGGCCAGTTCCTTCTTCTCCGGCTCGTAGTCGGGCATGAAGCGGTGGCCGTCGACGTCCTTGAGCAGGCCGCCGTCGCCGCGGCAGCCCTCGGTGACCAGTATCCCGGCAGGGAAGATGCCGGTCGGGTGGAACTGCACCGCTTCCATGTTGCCCAGCGCGGACACCCCGGTCTCCAGCGCCAGCGCGTGCCCGATGCCCTCGCAGATCACCGCATTGGTGGTCACGCGGTACAGGCGCCCCGCGCCGCCCGCGGCGATGCCGGTGGCGCGGGCCACGTAGGCCGTGAGCTTGCCGCTGACCAGGTTGCGCACCACCGCCCCGTAGCAGCGGCTGCCGTCGTGGATCAGCGCCAGCGCCTCGGTGCGCTCGTGCACGGGAATGCTCTCCGCGGTGGCGCGGTCGGCCACGGTGTTGATCATCGCGTGCCCGGTGCCGTCCGACACGTAGCAGGTGCGCCACTTCTTGGTGCCGCCGAAGTCGCGCTGCGCGACGGTGCCGTGCGCCTCATCGCGCTCGGTGATGGTGGTCTTCTGCCCGTTGATGATGACGTCGCGGTCGCCGCGCCGCACCCGGCTCCAGGGCACACCCCAGGCCGCCAGCTCGCGGATCGCCTTCGGCGCCGTGTTGACGAACATGCGCACGACCTCCTGGTCGGCGCCCCAGTCGGAACCGCGCACGGTGTCCTCGAAATGCACGTCCTCGTTGTCGCCCTGGCCCTTGATCACGTTGCCCAGGCTCGCCTGCATGCCGCCCTGCGCCGCCTTGGAGTGCGAGCGCTTGGCGGGCACCAGCGACAGGATGAGGGCGTCGTAGCCGCGGCGCCTGGCGCCGATCGCCATGCGCAGCCCCGCCAGGCCGCCGCCGATCACCAGCACGTCCGTGTAGATGACGTCCACTTTATGGCGCCTCCTTGATCCACGACGGCCACCAGAAGGGCGGCTGGCCCTGCGGCGGGCTCTTCAGCCAAGGCGGCGTGTAACGCTCGCCAGTGGCATGCCGGTTGTCGAAGCCGATCTTCGCGTACGCGGCGAGCGTGGTCAGGCCGAGCACCAGGAAGAAGACCGTCAGCACCCACTTGAGGGTCTTGAGCCGCTGGCGGCCCTTCTCGGGGTCGTCGCCCATGAACCAGCCCCACTTCACCGCGAGACGGTAGAGGCCGATGCCGCCGTGCAGCTCCACCGCGAAGAGCATCACCAGGTACAGCGGCCACCAGCGGCCGCTCCACACGCGCTCGCCGGATTCCAGCGGGCCGATGAGGCCCGGATGCATCAGCATCTGGTACAGGTGCACCGAGGCCAGGAAGAAGAGCACGAAGCCGGTGACGAACTGCCACCACCACAGCGTGGTGTCGCCGTGCTTCATCAGGTTCTTGTGCCCGACGAACATGCGGTACTGGTGGTAGTTGGCCGGGAACTTGCGCATCGCCAGGAAGGCATGCAGCACGAAGACGGCGAAGACGAGGAAGACGATGGCCGACACCAGGCCCGGGTAGGCCCTGCCGAAGAAGAAATAGCCCTCGAACATCTTGGTCACCGCCCACATGAAGTCCTTGCTCACCAGGATGGTGGACACGAAGAACATGTGGCCCCACATGAACAGGCCGAGGACCAGGCCGCTGAGGCTCTGCGCCAGGTCCATTCGGGCCGGCCAGCGGCTCTTGTTCGGCTTCCCGGCCAGCCCGACGCCGGCGATGACTTCCGAGGGTGCTGTCATTTCGGTCGCTCTCCGTTCACCTGGCGTGGAGGCCGGGATCCGCCCCCGGCGCATGCAATGGAGCCAGAGCCCGCGGATTCGAATGCAGTGGGCAAGCGCCGCCAACCCCCCCCGCCTGACCTCAAAGGCCCGACTACTCCCCGCAGAACCAAGCCGGCGCCCGCGCAGAGGCATTCTGCACAGCACCCGGCGCATGTTTCTTGCGACAGCGCAAGGATGCGCCGGGAGTGCCGCGCTACGTGCCCGGCACCTGTGCCTGCGCGCAGGCCACCTGCACCCACTCGCGGCGGCCGCCGTCGATGCGCACGGCGCTGAGCGCGCCGCCCCAGACGCAGCCGGTGTCCAGCGCGAGCAGGTCGTGCCGGTCGATGCGCCCCAGCGTGGACCAGTGGCCGAAGGCGACCGGTGTGCCCTCGATGCGCCGCCCGGGAACCTCGAACCACGGAAGACAGCCTGGAGGCGCGGCGCCGGCGCCCTCCTTGGTCTTCAGCTCCAGCCGTCCGTCGGGCGTGCAGAAGCGGATGCGGGTGAGCACGTTGACGATGAAGCGCCAGCGCTCCGCGCCCTGCAGTCCGTCATGCCATCGGGAGGGCTCGTCGCCATACATCTGCTGCAGCCATTGCGGCAATGCCGGCCCGCGGAGCAGGCTCTCGACCTCGGCGGCCAGGGCCAGGGTGTCGGCCCGACCCCACTGCGGCACCACGCCGGCATGCACGGCGAGCCAGCCGTCCATCTCGGCAGCCATGCGGCGGTGGCGCAGCCAGTCGAGCCAGGCCTCGCGTTTCTTCGAGCCGAGGATGTCGCCCAGCGTGTCGTCCCGGCGCGGCTTGCGCACGCCGAAGGCCAGAGCCAGCAGGTGCAGGTCGTGGTTGCCGAGCAGGCAGGTCGCGGCATCGCCGAGCGCGCGCAGCCGCTTCAGCGTGGCCAGCGACTGCGGGCCGCGGTTGACCAGGTCGCCCACCACCAGCAGGCGGTCGCGCGACGGCGAGAAGCCGATTTCCGCCAGCAGGCGCTCGAGGGCGTCGCAGCAGCCCTGCACGTCACCGATCAAGTAGTGCATCGGCCGATTCTGCTACGCTGAGGCTTGTCGAGCACCTCGCCGCCGGACGGCACGGCGGCCGCGCATGGACTTCGCGCTTCTCGTTTTTCTCATTCTGCTGAACGGCGCCTTCGCCATGTCGGAGATGGCGCTCACCGCCAGCCGCAAGGCGCGGCTGCAGGTCATGGTCGAGGGCGAAGAATCCGGCGCCCGCGCGGCGATGGAGTTGCACGAGAACCCGACGCGCTGGCTGTCCACTGTGCAGATCGGCATCACCTCGATCGGCGTGCTGAACGGCATCGTCGGCGAGGCCGCCTTCGCCGAACCTTTCTCGCGCTGGCTGCAGAAGGTGCTGCCGATCACGCCCAACGCGGCGGCCTACAGCGCCACCGCCCTGGTCGTGGCGGTGATCACCTTCCTGACGATCATCTTCGGCGAGCTGGTGCCCAAGCGGGTGGGCCAGATGTACCCCGAGGTGGTGGCACGGCTGGTGGCGCGGCCGATGAACTGGCTGTCCACCGCCACGCGGCCCTTCGTCTGGCTGCTCGGCGCGAGCACCGAGGCGGTGCTGCGCCTGCTGGGCATCCGCGGCGGGCCGTCGCGCAGCGTCACCGAGGAGGAGATCGCCGCCAGCCTGGAAGAGGGCGTCGACGCCGGCGTGATCGAGGCGCAGGAGCACCAGATGGTGCGCAACGTGTTCCGGCTCGACGAGCGTCAGATCGGCTCGATGATGATCCCGCGTGCCGACATCATCTGGCTGGATGCCGACGCTCCCTTCGACCATATGCTGGAGCGCATGGTGC
>Ga0105096_10000227_pt1 | contig 17227 bp, 15 predicted proteins | sample PPLLak3cmMay2015_FD_87036 | JGI IMG/M metagenome (GOLD analysis project Ga0105096, IMG submission 87036) | Freshwater sediment microbial communities from Prairie Pothole Lake near Jamestown, North Dakota, USA - PPLs Lake P7 Core (1) Depth... | ecosystem: Environmental > Aquatic > Freshwater >... | reverse complement strand
TGAAGGAGCTATTGGAAAGCTTTTTGCCACCGAATCCGCCAACAGTTTTGCCGACCATGCCATGCAGGCTTTGGGAGGCTACGGGTATATCCACGAGTATGAGGTGGAGAAGATCAAGCGCGATGTAAAGATCACGTGTATTTACGAGGGTACCAGTGAGATCCAGCAAAGTATCATCAGCACATTTCGATGGAAAACCTCCCGAAAGACCAAAGGCGGGTATTATGAAGGAATTGCCGGAGAAATGATGGGGTATGAAAAAGATCGGGAAAGTCTTGGCGGTCAATTGGTTGCTCTGTCGGCAAAAGCCTTGAATGCGGTCATCAACCTGGCCCATGAAAACCGGCTGACCAGACAACAATTTGCCATGTTTTGCCTGGCGGACATGATGGCATCCGTGGAAGTATCTGCAGCCTTGACAAGAAAAGCCAAAACGCTCTTGGATTCATCCGGGCCGGAGTCAGAAAAAATCAAAGCCATGGCGCGGATTTTTGCTTCGGAAACCGCTCAGACAGTTGCGCAAAACGCCATGAAAATTGTGATGGGTTCCGGAATCTTTGATGATAAGGCGGTTTCGGACTTTATGGAATCGATATCCCACAGCCACCTGGTGCGATGTTATCCTGGATTGATCAAGGATATGGATCTGGTGGCGGATATCTTATTCGAGAGGTAAATCATGCCGGAAAAAGGTCAGCGGACTGTAGTCGTCACCGGCGGTTCCAGGGGAATAGGACGGGCGATATGCCTGGCCCTGGCAAGGCCGGATACTCATATTTATTTTAATTATTTTAATCCGGGAGATCCCGACGGTGAGGCGGCGGCCGCGGAGGAAACACAAAAACTGGTGGCTCAGTCCAAAGCGACGGCATCCGGCCAAAGCATCAATGTAGCTTCCGAGAATGAAGTGAACGGCTTTTTTGAGCACATCATGGCTGAAACCGGGCGAGTCGACATTTTGGTCAATAATGCAGGCATAACACGGGACAGTCTCCTGGTCCGGATGAAAACCAAAGCCTGGGATGATGTCATCGAGGTGAACCTGAAAGGGACTTTTCTTTGCAGCCGGACAGCCGCAAAAATCATGATGAAACAGCGTGAAGGACGGATCATCAATATCGCATCCATCGTGGGAGTTATTGGAAATCCCGGCCAGTCCAATTATGTGGCCTCCAAGGCGGCCATCATCGGACTGACCAAAGCCGCAGCAAAAGAACTGGCTCCCCGAGGAGTTACGGTCAATGCCATAGCACCTGGGTTTATCGAAACCGATATGACGGCGGTTTTGCCACAGAATGTTAAAGATGCATTTCTGGCACAAATTCCGCTGGGAAGGGCCGGGCAAGCTGAAGATGTGGCGGCATCCGTGGCGTTTCTGGCCTCGGATGGCGGATCTTATATGACCGGTCAGGTTCTCCATGTCAGCGGCGGCATGTATATTTAAACAGAAAATTAACGACGGCTAAAAATTGCCGGCCTTAGCAAATCATTTTTTTTTATACTATTAGGGAGGTATTTGCATGTCCATTGAGGATAAAATAAAAAAAATCATTGCCGAAAAATTGGGGGTGGAAGCCGCCGAAGTAGTACCTGAAGCATCTTTTGTGGATGATCTGGGAGCCGATTCCCTCGATCTGGTGGAACTGATCATGTCCATGGAAGAAGAATTCGATATCGACATTTCCGATGAAGACGCTGAAAGGCTGGTAACGGTTAAAGACGCTCTTGATTACATCAATGAGAACTCTTGATCGGCACGGCTTCATCAATAAAAAAGCATATTCAACCGGATAATATATAAGGAGGTTCCTTTGGACAGACGTGTTGTGATCACAGGTGTTGGATTGATAACGCCGTTGGGTATCGGGGTCAATGACACGTGGTCTGCCTTGTGTGCCGGAAAATCGGGCATTTCTCATATTACACGATTTGACACATCAGGTTATCAAACGCAAATTGCCGGAGAAGTTAAAGATTTTCATCCTGAAGATTTTCTTCCTAAGAAAGAAGCCCAGCGCACGGAACGTTTCATTGCCTATGCTGTGGGTGCTACGCGGATGGCTCTTGAAGATTCGGGCTACAAAATCAATAGCTCCAACGATGAAAAAATTGGTGTTTTGACCGGATGCGGCCTGGGAGGGTTAGCCACACTGGAAGAAAATTTCAAAATCATGGAAAAAAAAGGTCCGAGACGTGTCAGTCCTTTTTTTATTCCCATGATTATCGGAAATATGGCGCCCGGGGTGGTTTCTATCCATTTTGGGGCCAAAGGTCCCAACGCTTCCGTGGCGACAGCATGCGCGGCAGGCGCCCATGCAATCGGAGATGCCTTTAAACTGGTCAAAACCGGTAAAGCCGACGCCATGATCACCGGTGGCATGGAAGCGGTCATTACCGGCACATGCATTGCCGGTTTTAATGCAATGAAAGCTTTATCTACGAGAAACCATGAACCCGAAAAAGCTTCGAGGCCTTTTGACAGAGACCGTGACGGTTTTGTCGTGGGGGAAGGCTGCGGCATTTTAATTCTCGAGTCCTTAGAAAGTGCCTTAGAAAGAGGAGCCCACATTTACGCAGAAATGGTCGGGTACGGTATGAGTGGAGACGGTTTTCACATGACTTCTCCACCACCGGATGGAAGCGGGGCTTCACGGTGTATGCAGGCGGCCATTGATGATGCGGGAATAACTCCCGATCAAATCGACTACGTCAATGCGCATGGAACATCCACACAAATAAACGATCTTTATGAAACCAGGGCTTTAAAAACCGTATTCAAAGAACATGCTAAAAAAGTGGCCATAAGTTCAACCAAATCCATGACCGGCCATTTGTTGGGAGGTTCGGGCGGAATCGAGACCGTTTTTACTGCGCTGACCATCGAACATGGAATTATTCCTCCCACCATTAATCTGGACAATCCTGGTGAAGAATGTGATCTTGACTATGTTCCGCACGTGGCACGCAGGGCCGATGTGGATGTGGCCATGACCAATTCTTTCGGTTTCGGAGGTACCAACGCCACCCTTATTTTAAGAAAGTGTGTAACCGGAATTCTTTGATCGACAACGCATGGAAAAATAAATTATTCGACTGTATAAACAATCGGCCATTTCCGAGAAATATAAAAGGATATCACTTCCAGCTTTAATGAATAATCCCGGTTTTTGCCGGGATTATTTTTTTCTTGCGAATCTAAAAACATACCTATATAGCTTATTTTTTATTTTTTTATAATATACTCGACGGTTTTAGGTTCTTTTAATGAATTGCCTTCCGGACGCAGAAATTTAAAGCAGGAATATCAAATGACATTAAATAAAACACCTGTAATTATCGGTTGCGATCATGCCGCCTATGCCTTGAAAGAAAAAGTTAAATCTTTTTTAATTAAAAACGGAATAGAGGTAACTGATGTCGGCACATTTGACGAAAACTCGGTGGATTACTCCGATTTTGGTATCCATGTGGCATCACTGGTTTCCAAAAAAGAATTTGAGCGCGGGATTCTGATCTGCGGAACCGGTATCGGCATGTCTATTGTAGCCAATAAGTTTCCCGGGGTTCGAGCAGCACTTTGCGGAGACCTGTTTTCCGCCATTATGAGTCGGCGGCATAACGACGCCAACATTCTTGTGCTTGGAGGACGTGTTATCGGCGATGTTCTGGCCCTGGAAATTGTAAAATTCTGGCTGGACACTCCCTTCGATGGTGAACGCCACCAAAAAAGGATCGATAAAATCGATCAGATCGACTTGTCGGAACTATGCAAAAAAAGATCTTAAAAATGAGTAAATATAAATTAAGGGGATATAAAGGTTGTGGATGCAAAACTTATGGATGACATTCAAATGACGGATCCGGAAATCGCCGAGGCTATTTCCCTTGAATTTGAGAGGCAATCTTCGACGCTTGAAATGATCGCTTCGGAAAATACCGCCAGCCGTGCCGTGATGGCTGCCCAGGGAAGCGTCATGACCAACAAGTATGCTGAGGGGTATCCTCAAAAACGCTATTATGGCGGATGTGAATTCGTAGATATTGCCGAAACACTGGCTTTGGATCGGGCCAAAAAACTTTTTAACTCTGAATACGCTAACGTACAGCCCCATTCCGGGTCCCAGGCCAACATGGCTGTCTACTTTGCTCTTCTTAAACCCAACGATACAATAATGGGAATGGACCTGGCACACGGCGGCCACTTGACACACGGTAGCCCTGCCAGCTTTTCCGGCAGACTTTTTAATTTTGTTCATTATGGTGTCAAAAAAGAAACCGGGACTATCGATTACAATATGGCTGCCGAACTTGCCAAAAAACATCGCCCCAAATTAATCGTGGCCGGAGCCAGTGCTTATCCCAGAATCATCGATTTCGAAGCCTTTGCGCAAATTGCCGAATCTGTCGATGCCGTGCTCATGGTCGACATGGCCCATATTGCAGGACTGGTTGCAGCCGGGCTCCATCCGTCCCCGGTACCCCATTCACATGTTGTTACTTCCACCACTCACAAAACGCTAAGAGGACCACGAGGCGGATTGATTCTGGCCAGGAAAGATTTTTCAAAAGAATTAAACAGCCAGATTTTTCCGGGCATCCAGGGAGGGCCCCTGATGCATGTCATTGCAGCAAAAGCAGTGGCATTCAAAGAAGCGCTTTCGGAAAAATTCAGGGTATATCAGGAAAACGTGGTCAATAATGCAAAAGTATTGGCGCAACAACTCATGGCCGGAGGCATTGATCTGGTGTCAAAAGGAACCGACAACCATATGGTGCTGGCCGATTTGACCCCATTTAACATTACAGGCAAAGATGCACAGGATGTGCTAGGCCGGGCGGGTATCACGGTCAATAAAAATGCGATTCCATTTGAGACACGAAGCCCCATGGTTACAAGTGGAATCCGATTAGGCACACCCGCATTGACCACAAGAGGCATGAAATCCAACGAGATGATTGTTATTGCAAAATTGATCGTGGATGTTTTAAAGAATCCGGGCAATGACCGGTTAATTGATAAAACCCGCAACAAGGTGATAGACCTTTGCAAGCTGTTCCCGCTATATGCGGATATGAGCTGAACAATCTGAAAATGGAACCAAAATTGGAGCGACCGTCCTGGAAAACCTACTTCATGGAAATCGCCTCGCTTGTGGCAAAACGTTCCACATGTATCCGCCGAGCCGTTGGCGCAATCCTGGTAAAAGACAAAAGGATCCTTGCCACCGGCTACAACGGCGCTCCCTCGGGAATTCGACATTGTATTGATGCGGGATGCCTGAGGGAACAACTTCATGTGGCCTCCGGACAGCGCCATGAACTGTGCAGAGGAATTCATGCCGAACAAAACGCCATAATCCAGGCTGCCTACCATGGTGCCTCCATTAAAGGCGCCACATTATTTTGCACAAACCTTCCATGCTCCATCTGCACCAAAATGATCATAAATGCCGGAATTGAAAAAATCTATTATCAATCCGGCTACGCCGATGAAATGAGCCAAGATATGTTAAAGGAAGCTCATATCGAATGCACCCGATTCAAACCCGATGACAACGGAGAAGGGTCATGAAATGTCCCTATTGCGGTGAGATAGACAACAAGGTTATGGATTCCAGACTTAGTAAAGACGGCACCGTCATTCGAAGGCGAAGGGAATGTATCGATTGCGGCCGCAGATTTACCACCTATGAACATATCGAAGAAATTCCCGTTATGATCATAAAAAAGGATGGCCGCCGTGAAGTTTTCAGCCGTGAAAAGGTGCGCCAGGGAATGGCAAGAGCCTGTGAAAAACGCAATATCAGTGTGGAAATTATCGAGGAGTTTATCGACAACCTGGAAAGAGACTTAAAGGAAATCGAAGAAAAAGAAATCCCATCATCGGTCATTGGCGAAAAGATAATGGCCGAACTTCATGACCTCGATGAGGTGGCATATGTGCGTTTTGCTTCCGTTTACCGCGAGTTTAAGGATGTCAACGATTTCTTTTCGGAGCTGAAAAAACTTTTAAGTGATGATAAAAATTAGGTCGAATCCGACCGATGGATCTGTGAAAATGGCCGAGAGCATTGACAGTTTTTTCATGAATATGGCCTTGGAGCTATCTGAAAGAGGCAGAGGATTTACATCCCCCAATCCCATGGTGGGAGCCGTGGTGGTACGAAACTCTGATGTGGTGGGAACCGGGTACCATGAATATGCCGGAGGGCCTCATGCCGAAGTCAACGCATTAAATGATGCCGGGGAATTGGCCGGGGGCGCTACCATTTATGTCACACTGGAACCTTGCAATCATACCGGTCGAACACCTCCCTGCACGAAAAAAATCCTGGAGTCGGGCATTGTCCGGGTCGTAGTGGCCATGCAAGACCCCAACCCTGATGTCACCGGAGGAGGTATCGAGTTTTTACGTGAAAAAGGCATACAAGTTGACGTGGGTATCGAGGAAAAACAAGCCGCGCATTTAAATGAAGTTTTTATTAAATATATTCAAACCAAAAAACCTTTTGTTATTTTAAAGACAGCGGCCACACTTGATGGTCGAATCGCCACCCGAACCGGAGATTCCAAATGGGTCACGGGACCATCAGCAAGAAATTTTGCCCACACGGTTCGGCATGCCGTAGATGGTATCATGGTGGGTATCGGGACTGTTAAACAAGATGATCCAAGTTTGACGACCCGCCTGGAAAAAATAAAAGGTAAAGACCCTTTAAGGATTGTCCTGGATACTCGGCTGTCCATTTCTGAAAACGCCCGCTTGTTAAATATCAAGTCGGATGCCGAAACCCTTCTGGTAACCGGTGATGATGTTCCCCAAGAAAAAAGACGCCGTTTGGAAAAACAAGGTGTCATAATCATTAAATCCCAATTAAAAGATGGATTTATTGACCTGGACGCATTAATGTATCGTTTAGGCACCATGGGAATTACAAGTCTGCTCATCGAAGGCGGGGGACATGTGGCTGCATCCGCGCTGGCCTCCGGAATTGTAGACAAGATATTATTTTTCTACGCGCCGAAAATTCTGGGCGGAGATGACGGTGTACCCATTTGTCAAGGGCCGGGGCCTGATCAAATGAACGACTGCATTCAGATAAAAGATATCTGGGTTCATCGATTCGATGACGATATCCTGATCGAGGGATATATAAGGAAATAAGCTGAAATGTTTACCGGAATTATCGAAGGCTTAGGCACCATTTGCGCCCTGCAACAGTCAGGGGAAGGTAAAAAACTGACCATTGACGCAGACTTTGTTTTGGAGGGTTCAAAACAAGGGGATAGTATTTCGGTAAGCGGAGCTTGTTTGACAGCGGTGGTTATTAACGGCGGAAGGTTCACCGTGGATGTTTCCCCTGAGACATCGGCCCGCTCGACTTTCGCACAGGCAAAAATAGGAGACAGGGTCAATATCGAGCGTGCGGTGCGCCTGTCGGATCGACTCGATGGACACCTGGTTTCCGGACATATCGATGGTGTCGGAACGATCATTCATCGCAAAACCAAGTCAAATGCTATCCTGATTACTATCGAAGCTCCGGAATCGCTCACCAGGTTCATGATTGAAAAGGGTTCCGTGGCAGTGGACGGCATCAGTTTGACAATCAACGGATGCACCCAAAACAGCTTTGAGGTCGGTATTATCCCCTATACGTCAAAATTGACGACCATCGGCTTTAAAAGCATTGGAACCCATGTGAATATTGAAACCGATATGATCGGAAAATACGTCGAAAAATTTTTATCCGGCATGCAAACCGGTGATAAACATTCCCGAAAATCGGATATCAGCATGGACTTTCTTGCCAAGGCCGGTTTTTTAAATACGCAATATTAACCAACAGAGGAGTTAGAAAAAACATGCCGCTTTTAACGATCGAAGAGGCAATTCGAGAGATAAGGCTCGGCCGGATGGTCATTCTCGTAGATGATGAAGACCGTGAAAATGAAGGCGACCTTTGCATGGCCGCCGAAAAAGTCACACCCGAAGCCATCAACTTTATGGCAAAATACGGACGAGGGCTCATTTGTCTGTCATTAACCAAGGAAAAAATCAAGGCGCTGGACCTTCCCATGATGGTGGATGATAATACGTCTCCATTTAAAACAGGATTTACCGTGTCAATCGAGGCTCGAAAAGGTGTGACCACCGGCATCTCAGCGTTCGACCGCGCGACCACGATATTGACTGCGGTAGCCGATAATGCCAAACCTCAAGACCTGGTTCGCCCCGGACATATTTTTCCTTTGCGGGCTAAAAATGGTGGGGTGATGGTGCGGTGCGGTCAAACCGAAGGCTCTGTCGATCTGGCTCGTTTGGCAGGTCTCAAACCTTCGGCGGTGATCTGCGAAATCATGGATGAAGACGGCAGCATGGCCAGAATGCCTGCTTTGGAAAAAATCAGCGATGAACGCGGCATTGGTATTTGCACCATTGCCGATTTGATTGAATATCGAATGAGAACCGAGTCTTTTGTACACCGTGCCGTTGAGGCGGTGGTTCCTACCGCTCATGCCGGAATGTTCAAGGCCGTTGTTTATGAAAACGATGTGGAAAATCTTCAGCATGTAGCCTTGATCAAGGGAGATATCGACCCGTCCAAACCGGTTCTTGTCCGTGTTCATTCGGAATGTATCACCGGTGATATTTTCGGATCTTTAAGATGTGATTGCGGAGAACAGCTTCGCAAAGCCATGGAAATGATCGACAAAGAAGGTTGTGGCGTGCTCCTCTATATCCGTCAGGAAGGTCGTGGAATCGGGTTGGTCAATAAACTCAAAGCTTACAATTTACAGGATAAGGGAGTGGATCCCTTCGATGCCGATGCAGATGTCGGCTTTATGCCGGATCTGAGGCATTATGGTATCGGGGCCCAAGTGCTCGTTAACCTGGGGGTTAAAAAGATGAAAATTTTGACCAACAATCCCAAAAAAATGGTCGGGCTCCAAGGTTATGGCCTCGAAGTTGTGGAGCAGATACCCATAGAAGTGGAACCTAACGAATTTAATCGATGTTATCTGGAATGTAAAAAATTGAAAATGGGACATTTACTCAATATTGAGGCAAATCCCAGATGATCAATTTAAAAAAAAGATTTACATCAAACCATTATTATCGTATTCAATAAAATTTTGCCGGGAGGTATTTTTTTATGGCTAAAATTATCGAAGGAAACCTGATCGCGGAAGGAAAAAAATTTGCAATCGTAGTAGCCCGTTTTAATGATTTTATCGGAGACAGGCTTACTGGAGGAGCATTGGATGCTCTCACGCGATGCGGGGCCAAAACTGAAGATATCGACTTGGTTAAAGTGCCCGGCGCTTTTGAAATTCCTCTCATTGCGAAAAAAATGGCCGCGCAAAAAAAATATAATGCCGTTATCTGCCTCGGAGCGGTCATACGAGGTGCTACATCCCATTTTGACTATGTGAGCGCGGAAGTATCCAAAGGAATCGCCCAGGTAAGTATAGATTCTGAAATCCCGGTCATTTTCGGTGTTCTCACCACCGACACCATCGAACAAGCCATCGAAAGAGCCGGCACAAAGGCCGGTAACAAAGGTTGGGATGCTGCCATGGCGGCTGTAGAGATGGCAAACTTAATGGAGATGGTGGTTCGGGCTAAATAGAATGGGAAATCGTCGCAAGGCAAGGGAAATGGCCATGCAGGCTCTTTATTTTATGGATGTCAGCAAAGATGTTTCGGATTCACAACTAGACCTTTTTTGCCGATGCTATCAGCCCTCGAAAAATATCGAGATTTTTTTTCAACAGTTGACCCGGGGAATCCTGGAACGGTGGATCTATATCAATGATGTCATTGAAAGGTTTTCCAGCAACTGGAAACTTAACCGTATGGCCTTTGTTGACCGTAATATTATCAGAATTGCCGTATATGAAATACTTTTCTGCGAGGACATTCCCCCGAGGGTAGCCATCAATGAAGCGATCGATATCGGTAAAAAATATGGGACCGACGGGTCCGGAGCATTTATCAACGGCATATTAGACAGTATTCACACAGCGATGACAAAAGGGGAATTGAGCATCGAAAATATTTCTTTTCAGACCAATGAAAAAAACAGAAATTAAGGAGGAGTCATGCAGGTCAGAAACATTCTATTGAAGCAGGATGAAATGCCACGCCAATGGTATAACATCCTTGCAGACATCAAACTGAATCCACCGCTGGGTCCGGATGGTAATCCTGTTAAACCCGAAGACCTTGCGCCGGTTTTCCCCATGAATCTCATCGAACAAGAAGTCAGTTCTGAACGGTGGATCGATATTCCCGAAGAGGTTTTAAACATTTATGCCATCTGGCGTCCATCTCCTCTGGTCAGGGCATATAATCTTGAGAAAGCTCTCGGAACTCCAGCTAAGATATATTATAAGAATGAAAGTGTCAGCCCCCCCGGTAGCCATAAACCTAACACATCGGTACCTCAGGCTTATTACAACAAGGTTTTTGGTATCAAAAAAATGACCACCGAAACCGGCGCCGGCCAATGGGGAAGCGCGCTCTCTTTTGCATGCTCTCAGTTCGGCATTGAATGCAAAGTATTTATGGTTCGGGTTAGTTTCGATCAGAAGCCATACCGTAAATCAATGATGGAAATGTGGGGCGGAAAATGTGTGGCAAGCCCTAGCACTGAAACCAAAGCGGGTCGGGATGCTTTAGCCAAAGATCCGAATACTCCCGGAAGCCTCGGTATTGCCATCAGCGAAGCCATTGAGGCAGCGGTTTCGGATCAGACCGGTCAAACCCGCTATTCTCTCGGAAGCGTTTTAAACCATGTGATGCTTCATCAGTCAATTATCGGACTTGAGGCGAAAAAACAACTGGAAATGGTTGGCGACTATCCGGATATCATCATCGGATGCGCCGGTGGCGGAAGCAATTTCGCAGGGCTTGCGTTTCCCTTTGTGCTTGATAAAATGAACGGAAAACAAATCGAGATCTACCCGGTGGAACCTGCGGCCTGCCCCACATTGACACGCGCACCCTTTGTGTACGATCACGGTGATACCGCCGGATACACCCCATTGCTCCCGATGCACAGTCTTGGGCATGCGTTTGTTCCTCCTCCTATCCATACAGGAGGACTTCGTTACCACGGCATGAGCCCGACGGTCAGTCAGTTGGTTGCGGAAGGACTTTTCGATCCCAAATCCGTAAGCCAATTGGATGCTCTCAAAACAGGCATTCTCGTTGCTAGAACCGAGGGAATCATACCTGCTCCTGAAACTACCCACGCGCTGGCCTATGTTATCCAAGAGGCCGAAAAAGCCAAGCAAGAAGGCAGAGAAAAAGTGATTCTGTTCAACTGGAGCGGACACGGACTTTTAGACCTTGGTTCTTATGATAAGTATTTTACGGGTGCGCTTGAAAATTACATATTATCCGATGACGTGCTTGCGGAATCGGAAAAAATATTTGAAAATTATCCTAAACCTCAGTTATTAAAAAGCCGTTAAAGGTTGGAAAAATAGGTGTCGGTGTGTCAGGATCGTACATGTTGGTCATTGAAACCTGACCACTGACACCTGACACCTTCTAAAGGAACAAACTAAAGGAACAAAACCGACATTTTATTTCAATACGGTTATATTGATATTTTAATTACCCCATTTGTATCCTATGAAAAACAACCCTGATTCACTCCAGCGCCGCTGTCCGAGACTGGGAGGGTCCGTCGAATTTTATTATTGCAGGACTTGTGACGATCAAAGCCGGCCTTGTTTTAAAATTTTTGACTGCTGGTGGGAATTTTTCGATGTCGTTTCTTTTATGAAAGAACACCTGACAAAGGAACAATTTGATAAGCTGGCTCATAAAAAAAACAAGCCAAAAGTTGTCAGCATTTTAGAAATGATTCGTGAAATTCAACAGAATCAGGAAAATAAACAATCGAGAAACCCATGGGTTTTTAATTCAAACCCTAACCATATTGCCGAGGAGGTACAATTGATTATCGAATTTATGCCGGTCGGACCCATCATGGCCAACTGCTATATTCTTGGATGTAAAGAAACTAATGAGGCTGTAGTTATTGACCCGGGCGATGATGCCGATTTGATTTTGCTGAAACTGGCTGAGTTGAATCTCAAGGTCAAGTATATTATCAATACTCACGGCCATTTCGACCATGTAGGCGCCAACAGAAAAATGAAAGAAGCCACCAATGCAGAGCTTTTAATCCATGCCCAGGATGCTCCCATGCTTGATTCACTCTCCCAGGCCGCTGCCTCTTTCGGGTTAAGATCCGAAAACTCACCTCCCCCGGATAAAACCATTGATGAGGGAGATATGATTACATTCGGAAATATCTCCCTGAAAGTAATCCACACCCCAGGACATTCACCAGGAGGTATTTCACTTTTAACCAACGGATTTTTGTTTGTTGGGGACACTCTGTTTCAAGGCTCCATCGGCAGAACGGATCTTCCCGGAGGCAATTTCAACACTTTAAAATCAAGTATCCAAAACAAATTGTTTCCTCTGGGAGATAGTATTCGAGTGTTTACGGGACACGGCCCGGAAACCACCATAGGAAGAGAAAAACGATACAATCCATTTGTTGGGATTGGTTAAAATCATTTTGATTTAAGCCGGAATTTGACATGGAAAAAAAAGCTGAATTTGACGAAATTTTTTCAAAGGACGTGCTAACGGAAATTTTTCCGAGTGAAAAGGCTGACCAGTTTTTTGAGATGCTATATGGCGATGCGGATGAAGGGGCCTATGATATCGAGTTATCCTATAATGGATGTCATTCAGGGCAACTGGAATTTTTGTTTAATCTGATACGCAGGCCGGGAAAATGCCTGGCCTGCAACCTGACTTATGGACTTCCTCTGGTTTTCTCACGTCATCCGACCCTGGATGTTGGCGGTCTTGTTGAAAAATTCAGACAGTTCATGGACGGAACTGCTGAAATCACGCATTGGCAACTGGGGAATACCCGTGAAATCTCCCGGGATTTGCACGTCATTCCTTTGAAAGTATTTGTTCGGGAAAACTGTCAATAAATTTTCAAGACCTGTTTTTCATCATTTTTTTATGCAGCCTTTGAGCACGGAGGCAAAACGTCTCCAACTTGGCGTTTATTAACTGCGGAAATGGTGATCCATCGCTTTCAATTGCCAAAAACGGCAATTGATCGACATCTGCCAGCAAAGCTTTTAACTGGTGATTTTTCGGGTCCGACGCCAGCTTGTTATCACGGTCCATGATTTCCGTTAAAATGGATTCCGACATGCGATTGGGCATGCACCCGAAAGGTCCGATGGCTATCACACCACAAGCATGGGAGGCCACTTCGGACAGGGAACTTCCCACCGTTAAAACGGCCTCCCCTGTCAGGTGCTCCGAAATATAAGGTTTGGCGGTTTTGACAATCGATTTGACATTGAACGGTTCCGAATGGACCAGACCCGATGCGCAAAGAGCACGTTTAAGCCTTCGCTCGTACCACATCACAAACAACCTTTTGATATAAAACCTGAGCCGTTTTTTTAAGGTCAGCTTACCTTCACTCAAACCCTTGTCCAGAAGAAAGTCACAATAATGTACCCACTCGGCTATGGGTGAACAAACCGCCGCAAATCCCTTTTCAGCCAGTTTTTCCGTCAAGTTCTGACGAGAAAGGCTATCTCTTCGTACATAAATTTCACCTGTAATGGCAACGATCGGAACCTGTTCCGATGGAAGTTTTAAATGGATTTTACGAAGATTTTTACTGGCTTCAACCGCCTGTTTTTCAAGACTCTTAAAATCTCCTCGCTCTATCTCATGAAGTATTTTTTTCCATTCCTGCTCAAATATAACAATTCCCTGTTCGGTATCCGATGCATTGGCCAGGATCATGGAACGAATATCTTCCATCACATCCGATACAATAATCCCCCACCATGCACGATTGTCGAAGTGCTTGTCCATACCCTCATATGAATCTTCCGACGACAGTGCAAACATAGCTACATCAGAAATTTTTAGCCTCTTTAGCAGGTCTTCCATGAAAATATAATATTGTCCGAAACGGCAGGGTCCGGACCCCGTTGCCATAAAATAGCCGATCACCTCATCAGGACGTTTTTTATTGCGAATATAATTTAAAAGTGAACCGGTGGTTAAAATCAGAGGAAGACACTCTTTACAGGATGTATTTGCCCGCCCTATCTTCAAAATGGATTCATCGGCCGGAGGCAGGGCTACCGCCCGAACGCCCGACCGGCAAAACACAGCGGCTAAGGCTTCAGTTGCCAATCTGCCCATGGAAGGAATAAGAAGGGTGACCCGCGGATGATTCAGCCGAAGCATTTCTCCCGAGGATGTAATCACCCTCGTGTTTCCCTGATCAAACTGGACCTTGGCCGGTTTGAAAGGTTCTGTTTTCTCGGCAATGATCTTTTGCGCCCTCAATTGACGGTACGCCGAAACAATATCCAGGAAAGCTTCAATTCTCGTTTCCAGACCGGCATCGGCAGTATGGCTGTCAAGTTCAAGGGTCAAGGATGGTTTTCTGCCCATGAGTTCTCTGAAATAGCCCAAAAGAAAAGAATCCGGCCCACAGGAGAAGTTGGTGATGTAAGTGCCGAAAAGTCGAGGGTTTTCCTTAACCACCCTGGCAGCCATCATAATCAACTGCCCCATACCCCAGTACATATGTCTGCGGGCCTTTACATTCTCTATAGGCAAAAAATCCATCGGGATAACCATCACCCCCCGTGAAGCCAGCTTTCGGGGGATACCCATATGGGCTTCTTCTACAAAACCGCTATAGGGTCTTGAAAAGACAACTACCCCAATTTTTTGAGGATCATTTTTTATGGTATCCATTGCCTGTTTTCCGAGCCCTTTCATTTCCTCAATGCAGGCATTCTGCTTTTCAAGGGCTTTGGAAAATGCTTTTTCAGCGTCGATTCGACTTTCTCCGGCGTTAATGGCCATGTCAACCATGGGTTTTTGGGCTGCATCCAACCCCTGGGTCAAATCAAGTAACGGTGTAAAAACTTGCATACCGTGTTTTTTCAACTGTTCAATATTTTCACGGTAAGTCGTTTGCAGATAGTATGTTTCTCCTTGAACAAAAGGGCACACCAATGAACTGACACTTCCATTTAACTGAGGGACCGCTTTAAAATGAGGCATAAATAAAAAGTCCGGCGGATTTTTCATTCGGATAAGCGAATAAAAGAAACCATGGGCCAGTTCTACGGGAAAACAAAACGCCGCGTTTCTTTGATCGATACCCTCTCGGGAAGGTTCATCCGGAACAATCGGCTGCCATCCCAGTTCATCGAAAAATGTCGAATAAAGCGGATAATAGGTGTTAACAAGAAAACTACGGTTGATACCGATTCTTTTTTTATAGGGTTTATCAGTTATAATGTGAGGGTCTATGCCATATTTTTGGTAAACCAGCCTTTGGCGAATATTGACCAGATCCAATGCATTGACATCATATTTGACATTGTTCCGAAGATTATAATACCGGTTGCATGCACCACCAAAGGGATATTTTTCACCCTCCACATGAATTACGGCGATTTCACACCGACGATCACATTTTTCTTTTCCTCCCCTGCAAACAAATGATTTTCCGTACTGAACCTCACGATGGACCAGAATTTCAAGATCAAACCGTTTTTTTTCCATCAACCCCTGTTCGATTCGGTTTTTTACTTCCAGGGCTACACCAAATGCACCCATAAGACCCGGTTCCGGCGGAACAATGATGGGTTTATCCACAAGAGCGGCCATGGCATAAGGAACCGCCCTGTTATAACATACCCCGCCCTGCATAAAGACCTTCTCACCCACCGGGCGGTTTCCTTTCACACGGTTGGAGTAATTCATGCAAATCGAATATACAAGGCCTGCCACGATATCTTCATGGGCCACGCCTTCATGAATGGCATTTTTAATGTCCGACGCAATAAATGCCGCACACTGGTCATTGAAATTCGGTGGGCGAACTCCTTTCATTGCCACATCGGCAATGTCTTCCATTTTAACCCCCAGTGTCTCATAGGCCGATTCCTCCAAAAAAGATCCTGTCCCCGCAGAGCAGGCTTCATTCATGGCGTAGTCAGATGGCACTGAATTGGTGATGTAGGTGTATTTGGCATCCTGCCCGCCGATTTCAAAAATGGTGTCCACCTGGCTGTCAAAATAAACCGCTGCGGTGGCGTGGGCAATAATTTCATTAATTACACCGTTTGTCATGGCATGAAGCCCGGCGATCTGACGTCCGGAACCGCACACCCCCAAGCCTTCGATGACAATATCATCCGGCTTTATCAAGTTTTTGACCTGCAAAAGAATATTTCGGTAACAATCCCGTGATGCCTCTACGGGATCACCGTTGGTGCGAAGGTAAACCGAACCCAAAAGAGCGTTGTCCTTTTTTCGAAGCAAAGTGGCTTTGGTTGTGGTTGAGCCCACATCGAGTCCGAGAATGCAGACATCCCCCGCCTGTACTTCTGCTCTCTGTATTGTTTTAAACTCGACACGGTCTTCAAAATCTGAAAGGGGCGGTAAGGTATCAAAAGATCCCATATCTGAAGAAAACAGATTGGAAAAACCGGAAAAACGGGCAGTATCATGTTCCATCGCCCACAAGGCCGCACCCAATGCTTCAAAATAAGGAGCTTGATCAGGGACTATAAGCTCTTCAATTTCCTGGGCAAGATATTCCACCATCATACGATTTTGAGAGGTGCCTCCCGTAAGCATGATGTTTTTTCGCTCCACTTTCTTTAAAAGCTCCAGGATTTTATTCGCCATCATTTTGCAAAGGCCGGCGGTCACTTTTGTTTTCGGGACACCTTTGTTGGTGGCATGGGTGCAGTCGGATTTACAAAACACCGAACATCGGCCCGATACATGGTAAGGCTTTTCCTCGGCTGCCCACGTGAAAGCTTCATCCAAGGAAACGTTCATCCTGCGCAGCTGCTGGAGCAAAAATTCCCCGGTTCCGGAAGCACATTTGTTTCCGGTCATCACATTAGCAATACGGCCATTTTTATCCAGAATATACACCATAAATGTTTCACCTCCGGCTGAAATAACCGCAGGACATGAAACCCCCTCGGGTTTGACATATTTATAGGCATACTCAACGGCTTCCGGCTCTGAAATAGACGACAGGTTTACAAAATGGCGAAATCGTCTTCCTGTGGCGGCGATACGATCAAATTGATTCAAATCAAGGGG
>Ga0105096_10000226_pt1 | contig 17236 bp, 17 predicted proteins | sample PPLLak3cmMay2015_FD_87036 | JGI IMG/M metagenome (GOLD analysis project Ga0105096, IMG submission 87036) | Freshwater sediment microbial communities from Prairie Pothole Lake near Jamestown, North Dakota, USA - PPLs Lake P7 Core (1) Depth... | ecosystem: Environmental > Aquatic > Freshwater >... | reverse complement strand
GCCGGCGACGAAGCAGTTGGCGCCGTTGGCGTAGTCGCGGCAGGCGCGGGTATGGAACTGCCCGGTCTTGCCGGTGATGCCCTGCGTGACCACGCGGGTGTTCTTGTTGACCAGGATGCTCATGTTCCTTCCTTCGTCGTTCCCGCGCAGGCGGGAACCCAGCGTCGTTACCCGTCCAGGGAATCGTAGAGGTCGTTCCAGTACGGATTGTTTTTTTCAATCAGCCTGATCTTCCAGACCCGGTTCCATTTCTTGAGTTGCTTCTCGCGCGTGATCGCGCTTTCCGCGGATTCATGCACCTCGTACCAGACCAGTGTCGTCACACCGTAGCCCTTGGTGAAGCCTTCGACCGATCCCTGCTTGTGTTCCCAGATCCGCTTCACGAGATTCGAGGTGACACCGATGTAAAGGGTGCCGTTACGTTGGCTCGCGAGAATGTAGATGGCGAATCGCTTGTCTCGAACCATGAAGAGACGCTGGTTCCCCGCCTACGCGGGGACGACGGTGGACATTCACTTCCTGCCCGACTTACCCCTTAGCCGCCGCGACCACGCGCTCGGCGGCTTCGGCCATCGTGTCGGCGGCGATGATCGGCAGGCCGGACTCGGCGAGGATCTTCTTGCCGAGCGCTTCGTTGGTGCCCTTCATCCGCACCACCAGCGGCACCTTCAGGCCGACTGCCCGCGAGGCCGCGACCACGCCTTCGGCGATGACATCGCAGCGCATGATGCCGCCGAAGATATTGACCAGGATCGCCCGCAGCTTCGGGCTGCGCAGCATCAGCTTGAAGGCCTCGGTCACCTTCTCGGTGGTGGCGCCGCCGCCGACGTCGAGGAAGTTGGCCGGCTCGCCGCCGAACAGCTTGATCGTGTCCATCGTCGCCATCGCCAGCCCGGCGCCGTTGACCAGGCAGCCGATGTCACCGTCGAGCTGGATGTAGGAGAGGTCGAACTTCGACGCCTCGACCTCGGCCGGATCCTCCTCGTCGAGGTCGCGCAGCTCGACGATTTCCGGATGCCGGAACAGCGCGTTGGAGTCGAAGTTCATCTTGGCGTCGAGCGCCACCACCCGGCCGTCGCCGGTCAGGATCAGCGGGTTGATCTCGGCCAGCGAGGCGTCGGTCTCCCAGAACGCCTTGTACAGCCCCTGCAGCACGGCGCGCGCCTGCGGCACCGACGCCGCCGGCACGCCGATCTTGACCGAAACGTCGTCGGCCTCGGCATCGGTCAGACCACGCCCCGGGTCAACGAAGACCTTGTGGATCTTCTCCGGCGTGTGCGCCGCCACTTCCTCGATGTCCATGCCGCCTTCGCTGGAGGCCATCAGGCAGACGCGCTGCGTCGCACGATCGACCACCATGCCGACGTAGAGCTCCTTGCTGATGTTGGCGCCTTCCTCGACCAGCAGCCGACGCACCTTCTGCCCCTGCGGCCCGGTCTGGTGCGTGACGAGCTGCATGCCGAGGATGCTCGAGGCATGCGCGCGCACCTCGTCCTTCGAGCGCGCCAGCTTGACGCCACCGCCCTTGCCGCGGCCACCGGCATGGATCTGCGCCTTGACCACCCACACCGGCCCGCCGAGCTGGTCGGCGGCGGCCATCGCCTCGTCGACGCTGAAGCAGGCGACGCTGCGCGGCACGGCGACCCCGTAACGCTTCAGGATTTCCTTGCCCTGGTACTCGTGGATCTTCATCTCGACTGTCCCTCTCCTGTGCTGCCGCCTGTGTACCAGCGCGGGTAGTACGTCGCCACGGCCGCGCCATCGACGCGCAGCCCGCGGCAGCGATCGAGCTGGAACGGCCGCCTGTCCTGTTCCACGTGATCGGCCGCTTCGGGCTCGTGCGCCTGGTCGCGGGGCCGGTAGACCTCGCCGGCAAAAGCCTGGATGGCCGCCGTCGGCAGCACGGTCGCCATTTCGGTCAGGTGGGTGCAGCCCTGGGTCCCGCCGAGGCGCTCGGTGACGGCGCGGCGGAACCCGAGGCCGAGATTCAGGCCGATCAGCCGCTTGTAGACCTCGCTGAAGACGTCGCAGTAGCCGGGATAGGGCACGCGGTCGGAGGTCGCCCCGGCATCGACGACGTTCAGCTGCGTGTCGATCGTCAGCGTCAGCCGCATCCGATGCACCGGATCGCCGGCCGCGCGGACGCCGACCGCGAGCGCGAAATCCTTCTCCTTGACGTCGGCGAGTTCGGCCTCGAGGTCCCAGAGACCGTCATCGCGCGCAAAAGCCCGAATGCAGATCGATCGCGTATGGACGAAGCGGCGCGCGGGAATTGCGGACATGGCCGAGGCGAAAAGAAAGCCGGGCGCGACGCCTCGATGGCATGCCGACCCGGCGCGGCGATGGTATCACCGCGTTTGACGGCGACCCGCCCGCGGCGGTGCGATCAGCCGGACACGCCGGCGGCAGTCCGGCGCAGGAAATCGAGCAGCACGCGGGCGGCAATGTCGGCATCGCCGGCGGCCATCGTTTCCAGCGGATTGTGGCTGATGCCGCCGTTGCCGCAGCGGACGAAAAGCATGCCGACCTCGGTGATCCGCGCCAGCACCATCGCGTCATGGCCGGCGCCGCTGGGCAGTTCCAGAACCGGCACCCCCGCGGCGGCAACGCTGGCGGCCAGTCGCTGTCTCAACTGCGGGGAGCAGGCTGCGCAGGGCACGCGCATCGTCTCGGACAGGTCGAGTTCGACTCCGCGCTGTCGTGCGATCCGCTGGAACTCGGCGTCGAGATCCGCGATCGCGGCGTCGCGGGTCGCATCGTCGGCGGCGCGAACGTCGAGCGAAAACACGCAGCGGCCAGGCACGACGTTGGTCGCCCCCTGCGGCACGGCGAGGGTGCCGACGGTACCGACCAGCGCCCGGTCGGCATGCCGCGGGTCGGCGCAGCGCCGCTCGACGGCGAGCACCACCTCGGCGGCGGCGGTGAGGGCATCGCGCCGCATGGCCATCGGCGTCGTGCCGGCGTGGCTCGCGGTGCCGGTAACGGTGATGCGCCGGCGCACGCTGCCTGCGATCGAGCTGACGACGCCGAGGGGCAGGTCGCGGTCGAGCAGCACCGGCCCCTGCTCGATGTGCACTTCGATGAATCCGAGCAGCCGCTGCGGATCGACGGCGCAGGCGGCGATCGCCGCGTCGGTGCCGGGCAGGCCGGCGGCATGCATCGCCTCGACAAGGCTGACGCCGTCGGCATCCCTGTTGAGCAGCCGCGAGTAGTCGAACTGCCCGACGATGGCGCTCGAGGATAGAAAACTGGTGTGGAACCGCAGCCCCTCCTCCTCGGCGAAGGCGACGACGTCGAGGTGGAACGGCAGCCGCTCGCCGGTCTGGTGCAGATGCCTGGCGACGACGATCGGCGCCAGGATGCCCAGCCGGCCGTCGTAGCGGCCGCCGTCGCGGACCGTGTCGAAGTGCGAACCCGTCATCAGCACCGGCGCGTCGGCGTCCGCCGCCGGATAGCGGCCGATGACGTTGCCGACGGCGTCGATGCGCACCTGCAGGCCGGCGCCGATCATCCATCCGGCGATCTCCGCGCCCGCCGTCTGGTGGGCGCGGCTCAGATAGGCGACCGTCAGCGCCTCGGCATCGTCGGAATGGCCCGCAAGCTGCTCGGCCAGCAGGATGATCTCGGTGCCGAAGTGCATCTCCATACCCTGTTCCCCCGAATCCCGGTTGGCGGCTGCCGGCTGCGACGATAGCCCGCGGCAACGCCGCGGCGGAGGCCGGGGTTACGCTCGACGTCCCTCGTCCCGCCTCCCGCATCGCCGCCATGAATCCTCTTGATCACCCGGCCCGCGCCTTTCTTCCCTACCCCCCGGCACCGGTTCCCCATGCGGAGCGCGGCCCGCTGACGGGGTTCAGTTTCGCCGTCAAGGACCTGTTTGACGTCGCGGGCTATCCAACCGGCGCCGGCAATCCGCTGCTGCTGGCCGCCTCCGGCATCAAGCGAGCCACCGCGCCGGCGGTGCAAAGGTTGCTCGATGCCGGCGCCCGCTTCATCGGCAAGACGCACACCGACGAACTCGCGTTCTCCATGAACGGCAAGAACGCGCACTTCGGCACGCCGGTGAACGGCGCTGCGCCCGACCGGATCCCCGGCGGCTCGTCGAGCGGCTCGGCCGCCGCGGTCTCCAACGGCCTGTGCGACTTCGCGATCGGCAGCGATACCGGCGGCTCGGTGCGCGCACCGGCGAGCCACTGCGGCGTTTATGGCCTTCGGCCAACGCACGGCCGGATCTCGCTCGAACGTTGCCAGGACCTGGCCCCGAGCTTCGACACCTGCGGCTTCTTCGCCCGCGATGCGGCGACCTTTGCCCGCGTCGCCGACGTGCTGCTCGGCGACGACGTCACGCCGCTGCCGCAGCACGTTCGCCTGCTGCGACCTGGCGACGTCTGGCAACTGCTCGATCCTGCGGTCGTGGACGCGCTGGCGGGGTCTGCCGCGCGGATCGAAGGTCGGCTTGGCGCCGCCAAGACCTGCACGGCGGCGCTGGACTCCTTTGAAGCCATGTACTGGAGCTTCCGCTTCCTGCAGGGGCGGGAAGCCTGGATCAGCGACGGAGCCTTCATCGAGCGCCATGCGCCGCCGCTCGGGCCTGGCGTCGCCGAGCGATTCGCCTGGTCGAGGGAGGTCACCGACCGGCAGGTGGCGGATGCCGCGGCGTTCCGCGCCGCTTATCGCGATCACCTCTCCGCCCTGCTCGGCGCCGACGGGGTGCTGCTGATGCCGACGATGCCTGACGTTGCACCACTGCTCACCGCCGACGAGAACGAGCTGGAGGCCTATCGCAACACCGCCATCAGAATGCTGTGCATCTCGGGGCTCGCGGGATTTCCGCAGCTGACGCTGCCGCTCGCTTCGCGCCTCGGGGCGCCGCTTGGCATCTCGCTGCTCGGCCCGCAAGGCTCGGACCGCTCACTGGTGGCGCTGGCAGCGGCGATCGCCGGCTGAGCGTCGCCGCGATCAGTCGTCGCGGTTGCCGACGAGGCGACGGATCACGTCGGCGGCAAAGCCGCGCTGGGCGAGGAAACGCATCTGCCTTATCCGCTCGGCGTCGCTCTCCGGCACGGCGCCGAAGCGGCGCTTCCACACTTCCCGGGCACGCAGCAACTCCGTGCGCCTGAGTTCGCCGACTGCTTCGCTGACCAATTCTGCGGCGACGCCGCGCTGGCGCAGCTCCGCGCCCACCCGGGCCGCGCCATAGCGCTCGCCGCGACGGCGCGCCAGGGAGTCGGCAAAGCGATCGTCGGACAGCAGCTTCTTCGCTTCGAGTTCGTCGAGCAGCCGCGCCAGCTCGTCGACCGACCCGGCGTGCGGCTCCAGCTTGCGCGCGAGTTCGACCCGGCCGTGCTCGCGCCTCGCCAACAGACCCAGCGCGCGCGCAATCAACGACTTCGGGGCGCGCCCGGCCGGCGCCGCGCCCTGGTCCGCCGGCTGCGGCGAACGATTACTGCGCAGGCGCAGCCCGCCCGGCGACACCGAGCTTCTCGCGGATCTTGTTTTCGATCTCGAGCGCCATGTCGGAATGCTCGCGCAGGAACTCGCGGGCGTTGTCCTTGCCCTGGCCTATGCGCTCGCCACCATAGCTGTACCAGGCGCCCGATTTGTCGACGATGTTGTGCTCGGCGCCGAGGTCTAGGACCTCGCCTTCGCGCGAGATTCCCTCGCCGTAGAGGATGTCGAAGGTGGCCTGCTTGAACGGCGGCGCGACCTTGTTCTTGACCACCTTGACCTTGGTCTCCGAGCCGATGACTTCCTCACCCCGCTTGATCGAGCCGATGCGGCGAATGTCGAGCCGCACCGAGGCGTAGAACTTCAGCGCATTACCGCCGGTCGTTGTTTCGGGGTTGCCGAACATGACGCCGATCTTCATGCGGATCTGGTTGATGAAGATCACCAGGCAGTTGGTGCGCTTGATGGTGCCGGTGAGCTTGCGCAGCGCCTGGCTCATCAGCCGCGCCTGCAGGCCGGGCAGCGAATCGCCCATCTCGCCCTCGATTTCGGCCTTGGGGGTCAGCGCGGCCACCGAGTCGATGACGATCAGGTCCACCGACCCCGAGCGCACCAGCGCGTCGGCGATCTCCAGCGCCTGCTCGCCGGTGTCCGGCTGCGAAACCAGCAGTTCGGTCAGGCTGACGCCGAGTTTGGCAGCGTACTGAATGTCGAGCGCGTGCTCGGCGTCGATGAAGGCGCAGGTGCCGCCGATCTTCTGCATCTCGGCGATGACCTGAAGCGTCAGCGTGGTCTTGCCCGAGGATTCCGGACCATAGACTTCGACGACGCGGCCGCGCGGCAGCCCGCCGATGCCGAGCGCGATGTCCAGCCCAAGCGAGCCGGTCGAGACGACGTCCATGTCCTCGGCCACTTCGCCGTCGGCGAGCCGCATGATCGAGCCCTTGCCGAACTGCTTCTCGATCTGCGCCAGCGCCGCCGCCAGGGCCTTCTGCCGCTCCTTGCTGTCTGCCACCAGACCGCTCCTTCCATCATCCATCGCCGCCTCCGCTCGCCGCCGGGAAAGCCGGCCGCGGGCGCGGCCGGATACTGAATGAAATTACAGTATCACTGTAAATTCATCCAGTATGGCAGTCAAGCGGAAGATTCCGCTTGCGCGGCGGTTCCTTGCGGGGTATCGGGGTGCCGCCTAGACTGGCCGCGACAACGAGATCTCAAGGGAGACCCCGGTCGGCGGCGCGCTGCGGCAACTGGCCGTCCGACCGGCGAGGAGCATATCAAGTGCGCATTTTGATCGCCGAGGACGACGCCGTGCTCGCCGATGGGCTGTCGCGATCGCTGCGCTCGGCGGGCTATGCGGTCGACGCCGTCAGCAATGGCCAGGCAGCGGACACGGCCCTGACGACGCAGCACTTCGACGTGCTGATCCTCGACCTGGGGCTGCCGGGGCTGGCCGGCCTCGAAGTGCTGCGGCGGCTGCGGGCGCGCAATGGCAAGGTCCCGGTGCTGATCCTGACCGCCGCCGACAGCGTCGAGCAAAGGGTCAAGGGGCTCGACCTCGGCGCCGACGACTACATGGCGAAGCCGTTTGCACTGTCCGAGCTCGAGGCCCGGGTGCGGGCGCTGATGCGCCGCGCCCTTGCCGGCGCTCAGGCGGTGCTGCGCAACGGACCGCTGGCGCTCGACCCCGCGGGACGAGTGGCGACACTGCACGACCAGCCGCTCGACCTGTCGGCGCGCGAGCTCGGCCTGCTCGAGATCCTGATCGGCCGGCCCGGCCGCCTGGTCAGCAAGGAGCAGCTCGTCGACCATCTATGCGAATGGGGCGAGGAGGTCAGCACCAACGCCATCGAGGTCTACGTGCATAGGCTGCGGCGCAAGATCGAACCGGGTGGCATCCGCATCGTCACCGTGCGCGGGCTCGGATACAGCATGCAGCGCCTGGCCGAACCCGGCGAAGGCCCGACCGGCAGCACCGTGCTCGGCACCGCCTGAGCGCCGGCCGGCGGCCGCAATGCCCGACCAGTCCCCTTCGAAGCTGCCGCGCCTGCAGCGGCCGGCCACCGTGCAACGGCGGGCGGCGCCGGCCAATCCGCTGCGCCGCCCGCACGAGCAACGCTCGCTGTTCGGCGAGATCCTCGACTGGATGCTGGCGCCGCTGCTGGTGCTTTGGCCGATGAGCGTCACTCTCACGTTCATCGTCGCGCAGCAGATCGCCAATCCGCCGTTCGACCGCAAGCTGTCGGAAACGGCGAGCCTGATCGCCGACCACGTGGTGCTGCGCGACGGCGCCGTGCGCCTGAACCTCGGCGTCGACGTCACCGAAGTGCTGCGGCCGGATGCGATGGTTACCGCCTCGTACATGGTGCTCGGTCTGCGCGGCGAACTGGTCGCCGGCGATCTGGCGATCCCGCTGCCGGCCGACGCGGAACCCATGCCCGGTACGCCGCGGCTGCGCACCGACGTCATGAACGGGGCCGAAGTGCGGGTCGCCTATACCTGGGCGCAGCCTTCGGGTTCGGCGCCTTCGATACTGGTCCAGGTGGCCGAAACAGTCGAGGCGCGGACGCAGCTCGCCAACGAGATCATCAAGGGCGTGATCGTGCCGCAGTTCATCGTGCTGCCGGTGGCCTTGCTGCTGGTCTGGCTGGCGCTGACGCGCGGCCTGGCGCCGCTGACAGCGCTGCAGGCGCGGATCCGCCGCCGCCGTCCCGAGGACCGCTCACCGATCGATGCGCGCGAAGCGCCGGAGGAGATCGCGCCGCTCGTCGAGTCCTTCAACGACCTGCTGGCGCGGCTGTCGTCGAGCATCCAGGCGCAGCAGCGTTTCATCGCCGAAGCGGCGCATCAGATGAAGACCCCGCTGGCCGGATTGCGCACGCAGTCCGAACTCGCCTTGCGACAGACCGACAACCAGGAGCTGAAGCGCAGCCTGCGCCAGATCGCAGCGGCCACCGAACGCGCGACCCGCCTGATCAACCAGCTGCTGGCGCTCGCCCGTGCCGAACACCGCGGCGCCGAGGCCGCGGCGGCCGAAGTGATCGATCTCGGGCTGCTGGTGCGTGACGCGGTACGCGATTGGGTCCCGCAGGCGATCGAACGGCAGATCGACCTTGGCGTCGACGTTCCGGACGAGCCCGCGGCCATCCTCGGCGCGCCTGTGATGCTGCGCGAGATGCTCGGCAACCTGATCGACAACGCGCTGCGCTACACGCCAGCCGGCGGCGCGGTGACGGCGCGCGTGCTGCCGGCCGGCGACGATGTCGTGCTCGAGGTCGAAGACACCGGGCCGGGCATTGCGGAAGCGGAACGAAACCGCGTGTTTGACCGTTTCTATCGTGTGCTCGGCACCAATGTCGAGGGCAGCGGGCTCGGCCTGGCGATCGTGCGCGAGATCGTCGACCAGCATGACGCGCGGGTCAGCATCCACGCGCCGGCACGAGGTGATGCCCAGTTGCCGGGGGCGCTGTTCCGCGTCTGCTTCCGCAGCCTGCCGCAGCAGAAACCGGAGGGCGTCGTGTTGCCGCAGTCCATTTGACCGGGCATAGCCGAACCGAGATAATTCGCGCCCGCTGCCGCCAGGCAGCGGTTCACAGGCGGATTAGCTCAGCTGGTTAGAGCAGAGGAATCATAATCCTTGTGTCCGGGGTTCGAGTCCCTGATCCGCCACCAATTCCCTGCGTTGCGCCGATCGGGCCGCGGCGGTTCTTTCCGATGCGATTCCTCATGCGAGCCGCCGGCGCCCTGGCGGCGCTGCTGATTGCCACCGCTGCGGTCGCGCAGAAACCGGCGCGCGTGATTCCGGCCGATGCGCTGCTGGGCCGCATCACTACCGGAGCACTGCCGACCGTCACCATCGACGGCAAGCCGATGCGGCTCGCCCCCGGCGCCCGCATCCTGAGCCAGGACAACGCGACGCTGACGCCGAACCTGGTGCCGGCCAATGCGCTGGTGCGATATCGCCTTGATCAGAAGGGCCAGATCCGCAATGTGTGGATCCTGACCCCGGAGGAAGCGCGCAAGCGCTGAACCGCATGGCCAAGCGCCTGTACATCCGCAGCTTCGGCTGCCAGATGAACGAGTACGACTCGGCAAAGATGGCCGACGTGCTTCATGCTGCCTGCGGCATGACGCTGACCGACGACCTGCAGCAGGCCGACGTGGTGCTGTTCAACACCTGCTCGGTGCGCGAGAAGGCGCAGGAAAAGGTGTTCTCCGATCTCGGCCGCGCGCGCCTGCTCAAGCGCCGCAAGCCGGACCTCGTGATCGGCGTCGGCGGCTGCGTTGCCAGCCAGGAAGGCGAAGCGATCGTCGAGCGCGCGCCCTTCGTCGACGTCGTCTTCGGCCCGCAGACGCTGCACAGGCTGCCCCAGCTCATCGAGCGCCGCCGCGCGACCGGCGTGCCGCAGGTCGACATCTCGTTCCCGGAGATCGAGAAGTTCGACGCCCTGCCGCCGCCGCGGGTGGAGGGCGTCAATGCCTTTGTCTCGATCATGGAGGGTTGCAGCAAGTACTGCAGTTTCTGCGTCGTCCCCTACACGCGCGGCGAGGAAATGTCGCGGCCCTTCGATGACGTGCTGACCGAGGTCGCCGATCTCGCCGACCAGGGCGTCGCCGAAGTGACGCTGCTGGGACAGAACGTCAATGCCTACCGCGGCCGGATGGCCGACGGCGAGATCGCCGACTTCGCGCTGCTGCTCGACTACGTGCACGAGATTCCGGGCCTCGAGCGGATCCGTTACACGACCTCGCATCCGAAGGAGTTCTGCCAGCGGCTGATCGACGCCCACGGCCGCCTGCCCCGGCTGGTGAGCCATGTGCACCTGCCGGTGCAGTCGGGATCGGACCGCATCCTGGCGGCGATGAAGCGCGGCTACACAGTACTGGAGTACAAGTCGATCATCCGCCGGCTGCGGGCGGTGCGGCCGGAGATCTCGATCTCGTCGGACTTCATCGTCGGCTTTCCCGGCGAAACCGAGGCTGATTTCGAGGCAACGATGAAGCTCGTCGCCGACATCGGCTTCGATGCCAGCTTCTCCTTCGTCTACAGCCGCAGGCCTGGTACCCCGGCGGCCGACCTGGCCGACGACACCCCGGCGGCGATCAAGCTGGCGCGGCTGCAGCGGCTGCAGGCGGCCATCAACGACAGCAGCGCACGGATCAGCGCCGCGATGGTCGGTTCGGTGCAGCGGATCCTGGTCGAGGGCCCGTCGAAGAAGGACGCCGCCGAACTGATGGGCCGCACCGAGAACAACCGCATCGTCAACTTCGCCGGCGGCGACCCGAGCCTGGTCGGCCGCATGATCGAGCTGCGGATCGCCCATGCGCTGCCGCACTCGCTGCGCGGCGAACTGTTGCCGGTCGAGGCTGCTTGAAATGGGGCCCCCACGCTCGCATGCGCTCGCTGCCCCCCCAAGGGGGCGCTCAGCGGCTTCGGGCGGCCGGGCGCCGCTGAAATGAGGCCCCCACGCTCGCATGCGCTCGCTGCCCCCCGAGGGGGCGCTCAGCGGCTTCGGGCGGCCGGGCGCCGCTGACGTGGCGGCGCGGCCCCGCTCCCGCCAGGTGCTGGCCTTCGCCGCCGACGCCGGCAACAGCGAACTGGCCAACGTCACCGGCGCGCTCGACGCCAACCTGCGGCAGATCGAGAACGAACTCGAGGTGGCGATAGGCCGCCGCGGCCACCAGTTCCGCATCGAAGGCACGCGCGCGAAGGCGCAGCAGGCGATCGATGTGCTGCAACATTTCCTGGCCCGCGCGCAGCGGCCGGTCTCGATCGACGACATCCAGCTGTACTTCGTCGAGCGCCGTGGCGGCAAGGCGGCCGATGCGGACGACAGCGAAGCGCTGCCGACGCTGCACACCCGCCGGCGCGAACTGCACGGCCGTACGCCGCGGCAGCGCGAGTACATCGAGGCGATCCTCGAGAACGACATCAGCTTCGGCATCGGCCCGGCCGGCACCGGCAAGACCTATCTGGCGGTGGCCTGCGCCGTCGACGCGCTGGAGCGCGACGCCGTCGCGCGCATCGTGCTGACTCGCCCGGCAGTGGAAGCCGGCGAGCGGCTCGGCTTCCTGCCCGGGGACCTGTCGCAGAAGGTCGATCCCTATCTGCGGCCGCTTTACGACGCGCTGTTCGACCTGGCCGGCTTCGACAAGACGCAGCGGCTGCTGGAACGGCAGGCGATCGAGATCGCGCCGCTTGCCTACATGCGCGGCCGGACGCTGAACCAGTCGTTCGTGATCCTCGACGAGGCGCAGAACACCACGCCGGAACAGATGAAGATGTTCCTGACCCGCATCGGCTTCGGCTCGAAGGCGGTGATCACCGGCGACGTGACCCAGATCGACCTGCCGCGCGGGTCGAACTCAGGCCTGATCGAGGCCCAGCACATCCTGCAGGACGTGCGCGGCCTCGGCTTCACCTACTTCACTGCCGCCGACGTGGTGCGCCATCCGCTGGTGGCGCGCATCGTCGAAGCCTACGAAGCCGCCGGGGAGCGCGCCGAAGGAAGCGAGCCCGATCGCCGCCGGCCGCGCCGCCCAGGTTGATGGCGCTGTCGCTGGCAATCCAGGGCCGGGCGCGCTTCGCCGGATTGCCGGCACGTTCGACGCTGGCGCGCTGGGTCGCGGCAGCGCTTGATGGCGATGCCGAGGTCACGCTGCGCTTCGTCGGCAGCGCCGAGGGGCGACGAATAAACCGCGACTTCCGCGGCAAGGACCACGCCACCAACGTGCTGACTTTCGCCTATGCGCAGCAGCCAATGGTGACGGCCGATATCGTGCTCTGCGTGCCGGTAATCCGCCGCGAAGCACGCGAGCAGCGCAAGGAACCGCGCCATCACTTCGCCCATCTGGTCGTGCATGGCGTGCTTCATGCACGCGGTTTCGACCATGACAAAGCCCGCCGGGCCAGGACGATGGAAACGCGGGAGGTCGCTATCCTGGACCGCCTCGGTATGGCAGATCCGTATCTACCGAGGGTCCCGGGCAGATGACGGCGCTTTCGCCCGCTCGCATTTCAATGTGTGAAAGGCGACCATCTCGGTAACCACGAATCACCCGATCCCGCGATGGGCGATCGGGCGGCCGCCATATGCGGCGCGCCGCGACGCTCGTGTATTCTGAAATGCCAGTCACTGAGGACGAGCCGCCACCTTCGGGACCGGCAGTCCGTCGCTGATGTCAGAGCCTCCCAGTAGTCGCTTCCACGCGTCCCACAAAACCAAGTCCCTGCTCGATCGCCTGACCGCGTTCATCTTCCGCGAGCCGGAGAGCCGCGAGGATCTGCTGGCGGAACTGCAGGAAGCGCACAGCCGCAACCTGCTCGACGCCGATGCGCTGTCGATGATCGAGGGCGTGCTGCAAGTCTCCGAACTGCATGCCCGCGACCTGATGGTGCCGCGCTCGCAGGTCGACATGATCGACATCGGCGAGCCGGTCGAGGCCTGGATCGGCCGTGTCGTCGATACTGCGCACTCGCGCTTCCCGGTGTTCGAGGGCAACCGCGACAGCGTGATCGGCATCCTGCTCGCCAAGGACCTGCTGCGTCATTACCTCGAAGAGGATTTCGACCTGCGGGCGATGCTGCGCCCGGCGGTGTTCATCCCGGAGTCGAAGCCGCTGAACGTGCTGCTGCGCGACTTCCGCGCCACCCGCAATCACATGGCGATCGTCGTCGACGAATATGGCGGCGTCGCCGGGCTGATCACCATCGAGGACGTGCTCGAACAGATTGTCGGCGACATCGAGGATGAGTACGACCTGGACGAATCGGCCGACAACATCGTCGCCGAGAAGGGCGGCCGCTTCCGCGTCAAGGCGCTGACCGAGATCGGCGCCTTCAACGAGTCCTTCGGCACGACGCTGTCCGACGACGCCTTCGACACCATCGGCGGCCTGGTGGCCGACCACTTCGGCCGCGTGCCGCGGCGCGGCGACGTGATGGAACTGGACGGCCTGCGCTTCGAAGTGCTGCGAGCCGACGCGCGCCAGGTCCATCTGCTGCAGGTGACACGGCTGCCGAAGACCGTCGCGCGCGAGTTCACGGAGGCGGTACAGACGGCCGGCGCCGCTGCCGGGCAGCCGTAGGCCATGAAGTCCACGTTGCTGCCGATCGTCGTGCTGCTGCTGGCGCTGGCCTGCTACGCCGGTGGATTGCGGGGCGCTGGCATGGCGCTGCTGTTCGTCGGCGCCGCCGGCGCAATCGCGTACTGGCTGCGCAGCGTCGGCGTACCGCGGCGCCTGTCGCCGCGAACGCCGGCAAGGAGCGGCGCGCGCCGCTGACCGGGGCCAGGCGCCGTCCGGCGGGATCGCGTCGCTAGACTGCGCGCGCCCGTTCTCCCGGCCGCGCCCTTGCCCCCTCGTCCGTCCGTGTTTCGTCTCGCCGCAGCGGCGCTGCTCGGCGCAGCGCATGCCTCGTCCTTCGCGCCCTGGGAGCTTCCCTGGATGCAGTGGCTTGCGATGGCCGGGCTGTTCGCGCTGGCGCTGCGCACCGAGCGCAGCGGCGACGCGGCGCTGGCGGGGCTGGCCTTCGGCCTCGGCTGGTTCGGCCTCGGCATTTCGTGGGTCTACATCAGCATGCATGTCTACGGCGGCATGCCCGCGGTGCTTGCCGCGGCAGCGACCGCGGCGTTCGCCGCCTATCTGGCGCTGTTCCCGGCGCTGGGTCTGTGGCTCGGCGTCCGGCTGGCGAAAGGCGCGGCGACGAGGGCGCTTTTCTCCCTGCCCGCCGCCTGGACCGCGGCAGAGTGGTTGCGCGGCGTCGTCCTGACCGGTTTCCCCTGGCTAGCCGGCGGCTATGCGCACAGCAGCGGGCCGCTGGCCGGCTTTGCGCCGCTCGCCGGCATCTTCGGCGTCACGCTGGTGGCCGCGGTGATCGCCGGCGCGATCGCGCTGGCTGCGATCCGGCAGGGCCGCGGCTCGCTTGCACCTGCTGCGCTCGCGGTCGCCTTGCTCGCCGGCGGACAGGCGCTGCGGCCGATCGAATGGACCGCAGCCTACGGCACGCCGATCCGGGTCCGGCTCGTGCAGGGCAACGTGCCGCAGGACCTGAAATTTGCCGGCGGCGGCATGAAGCTCGGCGAAGACGCCTACCTGCCGCTGCTGCGACAGACCACGCCCGCCGACCTCGTCGTGCTGCCGGAGTCGGTATTCCCGCTGCCGCTCGGCAACCTGCCCGATGCGACCCTCGACGCGCTGGCCGAGGTGCCGCGCCGCGGTTCGGCGCTGATCTTCGGCATCTTCATCGAGGAACCTCGCGGCGACTTCTACAACAGCGCCGTCGGCATCGCCGGCCCCGAGTCACCGCTGCAGCGCTACAGCAAGCGGCACCTGGTGCCCTTCGGCGAGTTCATCCCCTGGGGCTTTCGCTGGTTCGTCGATCTGATGCAGATGCCGATTGGCGACCAGCAGCGGGGTCCCGCATACCAGCCGCCGATGCAGCTTGCCGGGCAGCGGATCGCGGTGAACATCTGCTACGAGGATCTGTTCGCCGCCGAGATCCGCGCCGCCTGGCGCGACCCGGAGCGGGCGCCGACGATGCTGCTGAATCTGTCGAACCTCGGCTGGTTCGACAACTCCTGGGCACTGCCGCAGCATCTTCAGATCTCCCGGCTGCGTGCCCTGGAAACCGGCCGGCCAGTGCTGCGCGCCACCAACACCGGCGCCACGGCGGTCGTCGATTCCCGCGGCCACGTTACCGACTCGCTGCCGCACCTGACCCAAGGAGTGCTCGAAGCCGAGGTCCAGGGCCGCAGCGGCCTGACGCCCTACCTGCGCTGGGGCGACTGGCCGGCGCTGGCGCTGGTGCTCGCCGGCCTTGGCAGCGCCTTCGCCGCCGGGATAGGGAGCCTGCCGGGCCGCCCCAAGGGCGAATCCTTCGAGCGCAAGCGAGAAGCAACCCAGTGAGCCGCAGTCGGTAACATCGCGCCTTCGCCGGAGCCGCCTGCTTGCGGCTTCGCACCCGAATCGATGATCACCTTCCAGGAAGCCATCCTCCGCCTGCAGTCCTACTGGAACGATCAGGGTTGCGCGTTGCTGCAACCGATTGATCTCGAGGTCGGCGCCGGCACGTCGCACACCGCCACTTTCCTGCGCGCGATCGGCCCCGAGCCCTGGCGCGCCGGTTACGTGCAGCCGTCGCGGCGGCCGAAGGATGCGCGCTACGGCGAGAACCCGAACCGGCTGCACCAGCACCACCAGTACCAGGTGGTCCTGAAGCCGTCGCCGCCGGAGATCCTCGACCTCTATCTCGGCTCGCTGCGCGCGCTCGGCGTCGATACGCTGAAGAACGACATCCGCTTCGTCGAGGACAACTGGGAGAACCCGACGCTCGGCGCCTGGGGCCTCGGCTGGGAAGTGTGGATGAACGGCATGGAGATCACGCAGTTCACCTACTTCCAGCAGGTGGGCGGCCTGGAGTGCCGGCCGATCACCGGCGAGATCACCTACGGTCTCGAAAGGCTGACGATGTACCTGCAGGACGTCGACAACGTCTTCGACCTCGTCTACACGCGCTGGCGCGACCGCGGCGTGGAAAAGGTGCTGCGCTACGGCGACGTGTTCCACCAGAACGAGGTCGAGCAGAGCCGGTACAACTTCGAGGCCAGCGACCCGCAGGTGCTGCTGAGCCAGTTCAACCTGTTCGAGTCGGAGGCCAAGCGGCTGATGGAGGCGCAACTGGCGCTGCCGGCCTACGAGTTGGTGCTGAAGGCCGGCCACACCTTCAACCTGCTCGACGCCCGCGGCGCCATCTCGGTCACCGAACGCGCCGCCTACATCGGCCGCATCCGCACGCTGTCGCGGGCGATCGCGCAGAGCTACTACGACTCGCGCGAACGGCTCGGTTTCCCGATGCTCGGCGCGGCGGCGACCAGGGAGGCGGCGTAGATGTCGGCGTCGCTGCTGGTCGAACTGAACACCGAGGAACTGCCGCCGAAGGCGCTGAAGGCGCTGGCCGAGGCGTTTGCCGCCGGCATCGAAAAGGGGCTGCGCGCGCGCGGGCTCCTTGCCGAGCAAAGCCAGACCACCGCCTTCGGCACGCCGCGTCGGCTCGCGGTGCACATCACACAGGTGGCGGCACGCTCGGCGGATGCCCCGTTCCGGCAGAAGCTGGTGCCGGTGGCGATCGGCCTCGACGCTCAGGGCAACGCGACGCCGGCGCTGCTGAAGAAGCTCGCATCGCTCGGCGCCAATGTCGACCACCGGCGTCTGCTGCGCGAGCACGACGGCAAGCAGGACGTGCTGCTCTACGCGGGCGTGAAGCCCGGCATCGCTCTGGCGGAAGGGTTGCAGCAGGCGCTCGACGAGGCGATCGAGAAGCTGCCGATCCCCAAGGTGATGAACTACCAGCTCGCCGATGGCTCGACCACAGTGAAGTTCGTGCGGCCGGCGCACCGACTGGTGGCGCTGCACGGTGCCGACGTGGTGCCGGTACAGGCACTGGGGCTCGCCGCCGGCCGTGAGACTTTCGGCCATCGTTTCCACAGCGAGCGGCCGATCGCCATCCGCAGCGCCGATGGGTACGCCGAGCAACTGGAGCACGAGGGCAAGGTGATCGCCTCCTTCGAGTTGCGGCGCGCGCGCGTTGCCGATCTCGTTGTCGAAGCGGCGCGCCGGCTCGACGCGCAACCGGTGATGCCCGAGGGGCTGCTCGACGAGGTCACGGCACTGGTCGAGTGGCCGGTCGTCTACACCAGCCAGTTCGAGGCCGAGTTCCTCTCGGTACCGTCCGAGTGCCTGATCCTGACGATGCAGCAGAACCAGAAGTACTTCGCGCTGCAGGACGCTG
>Ga0105096_10000224_pt1 | contig 17257 bp, 13 predicted proteins | sample PPLLak3cmMay2015_FD_87036 | JGI IMG/M metagenome (GOLD analysis project Ga0105096, IMG submission 87036) | Freshwater sediment microbial communities from Prairie Pothole Lake near Jamestown, North Dakota, USA - PPLs Lake P7 Core (1) Depth... | ecosystem: Environmental > Aquatic > Freshwater >... | reverse complement strand
GTGCCGGTGCATGATGACCGACTGCTGTTTGAGTTTCTGGTTCTTGAGGGTGCTCAGGCGGGTTTAAGCTGGGCTACCATTTTAAACAAGCGCGATAACTACAGGAATGCTTTTGATAATTTTAATGTCGAAAGGGTAGCCAGTTACGATGATAAAAAAATCAATGCCCTATTAGCTAACCCGGGCATAGTAAGAAACAAGCTAAAGATAAATTCAGCTGTCACCAACGCCCAGGCTTTTTTGACGGTACAGCGGGAATTTGGCAGCTTTGATAGCTATATCTGGCAATTCGTTGATGGCAAACCGTTGCACAATGCTTGGGAAAGTGCCACGGATATTCCTGTTTCTACGCAAATATCCAATCTGATGAGCAAGGACCTTAAGAAGCGAGGTTTTAAGTTTGTCGGCAATACTATTTGTTATGCTTTTATGCAGGCGACTGGCATGGTCAACGATCATACCGTCGATTGCTACAGATACGCTGAAATTAAACGCCAGTATTCATGCGGGGAGTAGCACTATGCGTTATCTACATCAGGTTAATGCCTTTGTATATTTGCGACAAAACTTTCGATCATCATTGTTAAAAGGCATTTTCTCGCCGGTTTCCACACTGTTGATGTGATGTGGTGTGACAACAGCTAATACCGTCAATAAAAAGATGATCAACAATGCTTTTGTAACGATTCAAACTGCTCAATCGGGACCGGCTTACTAAACAGATAACCCTGACAGACCTTACAGTTAAGCCGTTCCAGGAAGATGCGTTGTGCTTCGGTCTCCACTCCCTCAGCGATCACCTCCATGCCTAAATTGTTGGCCATACCGATGATAGTTTGCACAATCACCGCATCAGTGGTTTTTATACCGATGTTATGGACAAATGACCGATCAATCTTGAGTTGATCGAGTGGCAGTTGTGTCAGATAGGCCAGTGATGAATAACCGGTGCCAAAATCATCCAAGGAAAAGCGCACGCCAATTTCCCGGAGTGCATTCATCTTGCGGACTGAGTCGTCTATGTCATCGAGCACCAGGCTTTCGGTGATTTCCAGCTTAAGCCTATCGGGGTTGATCGCGTTACGGCGCAATATCTGACTTACTTGCTCCACAAAATTAGTTTGTCGGAACTGTCGTGCGCTAACATTCACAGCAAGCTGCAAATGCCGGGTATGCACATTGCCTTCCCAGATTTTGATCTGGGCACAAGCCGTCTCCAAAACCCATTGCCCGATTGGGAATATCAAGCCAATTTCCTCGGCCAAGGGGATGAACACAGCTGGTAACAACAATCCACGCAGTGGATGTTGCCAGCGGATCAATACTTCAGCGCTTATGATTTGGCGGTTGCGGTCGATCTGGGGCTGGTAATAAAGCATGAATTGGTTTTCTGCCAAAGCCAGACGCAAGTCCGCTTCCAATGCGACTCGGGCAGAGATGCTGATCTGCATCTGTTTGTCGAAGAAGCGTAGGGTATTACGGCCTGCGCATTTAGCTTGATACATGGCAATATCCGCTTGCTTCAGTAGTTCGTCTATAGGTTGTTCGTGACCGTTGAACAAGGTTGCACCGATGCTGGAAGTGCTGTGGTAATCGTGCGTGGAAAGCTGATAAGGCTGAATAAGAGCGGCCAAAATTTTATCGCCAACCACTTCAGTCTGTGCTGCAGCCTCAAGTGCTTGCTCGCTCAAGTCTTCCAGCATCATCACGAATTCATCACCGCCCAGGCGCGCAATGGTGTCGCCCTTTCGTACACAGAACTCAAGACGTTGCGCAACCTGTTGTAGCAGCGAGTCTCCCATATCATGGCCGAGCGTGTCATTTAGAGTCTTGAAGTTGTCCATGTCAATAAACAGCAGCGCCCCTTTTCGGCCACTACGATGGCTTGAAGCCAATGCCAATTTTAACCGATCCCAAAGAAGCCGCCGGTTAGGCAGGCCTGTGAGGGGGTCATAGAAGGCCAGGCGTTCAATTTCATCTACTGCTGCCTTATTCATGGTGATGTCGGTGAGTGTAGCAACATAATGGGAAACGATGCTGTCCGCAACTATTACTGACGTGATGGTGAGATGTTCTGGATAAACCTCACCAGTCTTACGCCGGTTCCAGATTTCGCCTTCCCATGCGCCAGTGCTATTGATGCTCTCCCACATCGCGGCATAAAAGTCTGCATCGTGGCGGCCAGATTGAAGCCGGCGCGGGGTCTTGCCAATGACATCTTCAGCACTGTAACCGGTGATCTTGGTGAAGGCGCGATTCACCCGCAAGATCACTTTATGAGCATCGGTGACGAACATGCCTTCCTGGGATTCAAAGGCAATGGCGGCGATACGTAAATCTGACTCAATTCGTTTGCGCTCGGTGATGTCCCGGCAAAACACGCAAAATTGTTGGAATTCAGCTAGGAAGGCAGCAGATACTTCAATATCAATTGTATGCCCGTCTTTATGGCGGTGACGGGTTTCGAATAGGTCATAACCCTGCGTAACAATTTTTAAAATGTGCGCTTTTACTTGCTTCGATCCCTCTATTGCCTCCAATTGAATGATGTGCATGTTCATCAATTCATCAATCGAATAACCGCTTATGTTTGCATAAGCCTCATTAACTTGTAGTAGATTACCCATCAAATCAACGATCCAAAACCCGTCCAAGGTTGTATCAATCATCGCTTTGAGTTGATTTAATACCAGCTCTGCCTGCTTTCGCTCTGTGATGTCCTGCGCACTACCCACCATGCGTAGCGGCCTTTTGAGTTCATCGTATTGCAATCCGCCGCTGCCACGGATAAAGCGAATGGTGCCACCTGGTAGCATAATACGGAAATCCAGTTCCTGTGGCTCCATCCCAGCCAGACAGTCACTGACCCACATTTTCATCGCTTCACGATCACCGGGATAGATCAAATCAAGAAACTCGTTTACAGAGTGTCCGAATGTGTCCTTCGTAATGCCATAAATTTGATACATTTCGTCCGACCAGCTAATACACCCAGTCGCCAGTTCCATAGACCAACTGCCGATATGGGCGATACGCTGTGATTCGGACAGCATCTGCTCTTTGTCCTGCAATGATTGCTGTACTTGTTTCCGTTCGGTGACATCCTGGACTATTCCCCTCATCATGGTGAGCTTTCCATCTGCGTCACGCTTTACTTGCCCAGCGGAACGCATCCATCGGATGCCTCCATTTGCAACGATACGGTATTCCACTTCGTATTTTGTTCCGCGCTCGTTATGCGACTGAATTGCATCAATCAGCTTTTGACGGTCTTCTGGATGCGCCGCTGCCAAAAAATCCTCCCATCTCGGCTCACTCAGGTTAGGAAATCCAAGTAAGGAGACACAATTCTCTGACCACTTCTGTTTGTTGGTGATGTGATCAGCTTCCCAGGTGCCAATGCCGCCATTTACCTGGCTTAATCGTAAGTGGGTTTCGCTTGCTCGCAGACTAAGCTCTTTCTGCTTGATTTCATTAACATACACAGCCAGAACCATCCCGACTCCAGACAAAATCAGCATGTAAATCCAATAATTATAAAATCCTGTTATGGCGATTTCATTGGCAAAGTAACCGACATTCAGATATGCGCCTGATAACGCCTGAATTGCTATTATATTGAGGACAAATGTTGTGGGACGTATACCTAACCTGATCGCAACCCAGGCTATGAATAAGAACATCATGAAACCTTTAGGCCCAATGATAAGGCTATCGTTGAGCCAGCCAAGGAAAATGATTTGTCCGGCAATAACCGTTATCCCGACCAGCAACACTTCTTCAATCAGTTGTTTGCCTTTAAATCGCTCAGGCTTTGTCTGCCACCAAGCCAATATAAAAGGAGTGACCAGCACAACGCCGAGCATATCATCCATCCACCAAATCAATGCGCTGCCAAAATATTCGGCCGAAGTAATAGTACCTGCGAGTAATAAAGAAAATACACCTATGACGGCGCTAGTGATACTGGCAACAGCCCCAAAAGCAATCAACTGAAGATAGTCTGATAGCATACGGAAAGAAAAGGCAGATCGATTGTTGCGCATGAGCAACCAACTCCCTAGAAGTGCCTCAAGGACATTAGCGAGGGTCATGCCGAAGACTGCCCAAAATGAATTGTTTGATAGTGCATTAAGCAGCAGCGAACCGCATAATATTGACCACAAATAACGCTTGCCACCAATGAGTATCGCCGCAAGCGCCAAACCGGAACCAGGCCAGATAACGCCTACAATGCCATTGCTGGTGAAGGTAAGATGAATGACATAGCCGAAAAGCATGTAAAGCGCGGCAATACCGAACTGCTTCAAACACTCAATTAAAGTGCTTGGAACTGTGAACTTGTTAGTAGGCATGGTACTGTTTGCATTCATGTTTGCTAATGATGAAAGTATAGCATGCAGTTGAGATCCCAGGACTATAGACGGCTATATCGCTAACATCAATAGTAGGCCTCCTGAAACTGCTTATCCAAACCGGTGCAAGTCGCACATCCATACTTCGCTGGACAATAAAAAACCCGCTAAGCCTCAGGACTTGCGGGTTTTTGTACTTCGTTGAATCTGCCTGAATCTACTAATGGAGGCTGCGGCCGGAATCGAACCGGCGTAGATGGCTTTGCAGGCCACTGCATAACCATTTTGCTACGCAGCCATAAAAGTAAAATAAAAAAGCCGCGTTAGTACGCGGCTTTTTTATTATTTATTGGAGCGGGAAACGAGATTCGAACTCGCGACCCCAACCTTGGCAAGGTTGTGCTCTACCACTGAGCTATTCCCGCACTGAAATTTATCCGTTTATTATAGAGTTTTTTAAACTTCTGTCAAACTTTATTTTTACTGAACGTCAATTGCTAAAGCCCAAGCTTCATTACCCTTACACGCGCCGTCTTCGATTCTGACTTTAGCATAAGTTTTTTGCTTTCCATATGCATCCGCGAATTCCAGAACGGAAACAGGGGTTCCTTGAGGGATATGCTGGCAAGCTCCACTTCTATCTGCTTCCTCAGTATCATCATACGCAGCTATAGCTCCAGGTGCTGACACCAAACGAACAGTTGCTGCCGTGTCATATGCATTAGCGCTCTTCAATACGTAGCGTTGCCCTATAGCAAGATCTTTAAGAACTGGTCCGGAGATAACGGGCTTTGAATCGTCACCGCCCATCGTCATCATTAAAAGAAGGAGGACAACTACCCCTCCGATGCTTCCAAAAAACACTTTTGGATTTTTTTCCTTTAAACTCAAGAATGAAGAAACCAGATTGCCGACAGTATTTTTTGCCGAATCTACAGTTTGCTTAACATTTTCTTCTTGTTGAACGTTTTCTTCTTGTTTGGCGTTTTCTTCATTACTCATTTCTCATCCTCACATTAGTGTAATTTTATTTATTATATTGATGAATCATTGCTCAATGCATTATTAATGTCTAGCTAGGCAACAAGTAAGCCCTCTTAAATTTATCAAGCCATAATTACTCACAAGCAGGTAGATCACTAACGTGTGCCTACTTATTGGGTAAACTTACCACGATCAAAAAACTTTTCAAGTGCTTTATGACAGTTGTCTATCAGATTTGACACTATACTTTAAGATTAATTGAAGTCGTAGCCTTTTTTGCCCTGCTCCTGCTTGCCAACCTCATACATTCAAACTGCCAGTAACCTGACCCGACAGTTTTCCTTTTTTTTCAGTGCCATTGGTTAGTTTTCGATATTCATAAATAAATATTGTTATTTCTGCATTTCCTGTTTAAATCGCGCATCCAGTTTTTTATTGGTTTCTTGATTGTACTGTTTGGAACGATCAACCACAAATGCTTTGGGTGGAGTTGCTACAGCAGTTGGGACAGGTTGTGTAACAGGCGTTTGGGTGACCGTTGGTTGATACGCTTTTTGGGTTTTATTCAGGCGAAATACTTCGCCATAAGTCGTGTCTATATCAAAATTATCCCAGATATATACGGGGTATGCGATCGGCTGGGTGGGTATTGGGAAAGTGATTAAATCAACAATGCCGCAACCGGTACGTCCTAAGACATTAACCAGGCCCTTCAGGAATCCACCAAATACGCCATAAAAGAAGTTGCTTTGATTCATCGTGTTAATGATATTTTTAGGCATTTCCAGCGTACTGGTAGTCAGGTTGGCAAAACCATTTAATGCTTTATTACCAATCTTCTCGCCATAGCTTTGCTGTAGCGGATCATCAACGCTGGTGATGGGCGCATAGGTTCTGTTTTCATTAACCTGATTGCCATAAGCCTGTTGCTGCATATCGGCCTGACTCATGGGTATATAGGCCATAAGCAGACAGGTAAAAAGAAAAGAAAAAAAACGATTGAATTTAGTCATATCAAATCCTGCGGGTGTGTTATTGAGATAGCTAATGTTATTTACTTTTTCAGCGCCTTTGCAAAGGCGTTAGCCATTAAACCTTGGGTTGGCGCTTGTTGTTTAGGCTTTTTGGCCTGTTTTTGACTATTTCGTTCGGGCGGGGCTTCAACGGCATCTGTATTGGTTTTCATGGTTAAAGAAATGCGCTTACGTTCGACATCCACTTCCAGTACTTTAACTTTTACCATATCGCCGGTTTTTACCGCATCTCTGGGATCTTTGATAAAAGTATCGGATAAATGAGAGATATGCACCAGGCCATCCTGGTGCACACCAATATCAACAAAGGCACCGAAGTTAGCTACATTGGTAACAACGCCGTCCAGCCTCATGCCAGGTTCAAGGTCAGATATTTTCTCGATGCCTGCTTTGAACTCTACGCTTTTAAACTCCGGGCGGGGATCGCGCCCGGGTTTTTCCAATTCTTGAAGAATATCAGTTACAGTAGGCAGTCCAAAGTGTTCATTGGTATAGTTTGCAGGATTAAGATTACGTAAAAAGTTACTTTGGCCGATCAGATCACGGATAGATTTCCCCGTGTCGGCTATGATGGCTTCAACTACAGGGTAAGCTTCGGGATGAACTGCAGAGGCATCCAGGGGGTTGTCGCCATTCATGACGCGTAGAAATCCTGCAGCTTGTTCATAAGCTTTATCGCCCAGTCTGGGTACTTTTTTCAATTGCTTGCGATTAATAAATGGTCCGTTTTCATTGCGGAAGGCCACGATATTTTCACTCACACTGGCTGAAAGCCCCGAAACCTGTTTTAACAAGGATACAGACGCCGTGTTGACATCAACACCGACCGCATTTACGCAATCCTCGACGACAACATCAAGCCCTCTGGCCAATTGAACTTGATTGACATCATGCTGGTACTGACCCACCCCTATGGATTTGGGATCAATTTTAACCAGTTCTGCCAGTGGATCCTGCAAACGTCTGGCGATAGAAACTGCACCGCGCAGTGACACATCCAAATCAGGAAATTCTTTGGCCGCGAGTTCTGAGGCCGAGTAAACCGATGCACCCGCTTCTGAAACCGTTATTTTAGTAAACTTAAGTTCGCTGTGACGCTTCAAGACATCTGCAACCAGTTGATCGGTTTCCCTGGAGCCGGTGCCATTGCCTATACTGACCAAATCAACGCTGTACTTTTGTATCAGTTTTGCCAATGTGGCTATTGATTCATCCCACTGTTTGCGCGGCGGGTGCGGATAAATAGTCTCGGTATCCAGCAGTTTTCCAGTAGAATCGACGATTGCAACTTTAACGCCGGTACGGATACCGGGATCCAGTCCCATCGTGGATTTGGGACCCGCAGGTGCAGCCAATAACAGGTCTCTTAAATTACTGGCAAAAACGCGTATAGCTTCCAATTCAGCCGCTTCGCGAAGCCTGAGTTTTAAGTCCAGATCAATACGAGTGAAAAGCTTGATTTTCCAGGCAAAGCGGGCCGTTTCTGCCAGCCAGGCATTTGCCGGTTTTGAGCTATCATTAATGTCAAGATGCCGAGCGACAAACTGGGCACAAAGATCATGTTCTTCTTTGTCTTCTGCTCCGGGTTTTAGTGTTAATGACAATAAATCCTCATTACGTCCACGAAACAGGGCTAACGCACGATGTGAGGGAATTTTGTTAATGGCCTCCTGATAATCGAAATAATCCTTGAATTTCTCGGCAGCCTTTTCTTTTCCTGTGATGACAGTGGCGTGAATAAGGCCTTTTTGCCAGACCCGTTCGCGCAGTTCGGCTAATAATTCGGCATCTTCAGAAATGCGTTCCATGATGATTTGGCGCGCGCCATCCAGGGCGGCAGCGGTATCGGGGATGCCTATGTCTGCATTAATATAACGGGTGGCGATGTTTTCCGGAATCAGGGTACGGTCATCCAGGATTGCATCAGCCAGTGGCTCGAGTCCAGCTTCACGGGCAATCTGTGCTTTCGTGCGCCGTTTGGGTTTATAGGGTAAATACAAATCTTCCAGCAGGGTTTTGGTATCAGCATCGTTAATGGCTTTTTCCAGTTCAGGCGTCAGTTTTGCTTGCGATTTAATGCTATCCAGAATGGTTTTTCGCCGTTCGTTTAGTTCACGCAAATAACTTAAACGTTCTTCCAGCTGTCTTAATTGAGTATCATCCAGGCCCCCGGTCACTTCCTTCCGGTAGCGGGAAATAAAAGGAACAGTAGCACCTTCATCGAGCAAAGCGACAGCTGCGCTGACTTGTTTGCTGTTAACAGATAATTCTTCGGCAATGCGTTGGATTACGTCCATTTCTTAACTTCTTGTTCGGTTTCAAATACACATATTGTAGCAGTTGGATGTTAGTAATTCTTGATGTTATGTACTGTGGATACAATATGAGTTTTTTTCAAGAAATCTGCTACCCATTTGAGCAGGAGGAAACTAGAAAGACTTAACCGTAAGCTCTGCATTCGACTGCGCTCAACGTTAAGGGTTTGTCGAAAGGCCCGTATCTGTAACGTAACTTTAAACTGGACCACTTGAAAAAGTAGCTGGAAAATTTTAGATACAACGATTTTTCATAAAATAGTAGGATATGCTAATATTCAATTTATCGCCGAGTATAAACTCAACGACTCGGCAGACTGTCTATTAACCTTACTTTGAGACATCCATGGAAAATTTTACGCCTCTCTCGGCAACAGCAGGTGGTGCACTGATTGGCATCAGCGTCACTTTACTCTTACTCTTTAACGGTCGCATTGGGGGTATTAGCGGCATCATGAGTGGTGTGTACTTGGCTACAAAAAATGACCGCATCTGGAGACTGATCTTTATTGTTGGACTTGTTCTGGGAGCCTTTATATTTCAATTGTTGAAACCGAACTTTAATATACCTCGTCAAAATTACCCATTACTATTACTTGGACTGGGCGGCTTTCTAGTCGGTTTCGGCACTCGTATGGGCAGTGGTTGCACTAGTGGACATGGTATTTGCGGCATTGCCATTTTATCGATTCGTTCCCTAATCGCCACCTTGACCTTTATGGCGACTGGAATGATAACCGTTTATATTATTCGCCACAGCCTGGAGCTTATCGCATGAAACAAAATCTCATTGCCCTGTTGTGCGGCATAATCTTCGGGATAGGGCTATCGCTATCACAAATGATTAACCCAAATAAAGTACTCAATTTTCTGGATGTTACCGGCAACTGGGACCCCAGCCTGATATTTGTAATGATGGGTGCATTGGCCGTCGCTTTTGTTTCCTTCAAATGGATACTTAAACGCCCAAGCCCGATCATAGCGGAGAGTTTTCACGTTTCCAGAAAATCATCGATTGATAAGCCTCTGATCCTTGGTGCCGCCATTTTTGGCATCGGTTGGGGCATGAGCGGTTATTGCCCGGGCCCTGCTGTTTCCGGCCTCGGATTGCTGTCATTGGAATCAGTTATTATAGTTGTTGCCATTTATTTGGGTTTTTTTGCCTGTAACCGATTTTTTGAGCAAAAATGACTTATTTTATTTAAAAGAGTCAAAAGCCGTAATGAGTGCTTGTGTTGAATACAGGCATTTGTCTAAAAACGGACTAACTGGCTTTTCTAGGTTTAAGACTCCAACAGAACGTCTCGTACCCGATTAGGAAAATCGGAAATCAAACCGGTAACACCGGCGGCGATCAGCTGGCGCATATCTTCTTTATTGTTGCAAGTCCACACATTGACATAGCGTCCGCATTCACGAATATCAGTTATTCCATAAAGATTCAGCTTTTGGTTTCCATTTGAATCGCATTCACTATAACAATTGGGATGGTAAGCATCTGCGTCGAGTAATTGCAGATATTCGATCAGATTCTCTATACGGTCACTGGTCAAGATGCCGATTGCAATAGTTTTCGTGAGTTGGCGCACTTTCACCAACTGATCATGATCAAACGATGAGATCAGGACCTGATGATCCAATCCCATGAATTCGACCAGCTTCACCACAGCATTTGCCAGTTCTGAGACCATGTCGGGCTGAGTTTTGAGCTCGATGTTAACCATCATACCGGCCTGCCTGACAAATTCCAGAGTCTGTTTTAAAGTTGGCAGCCTAATCTGACCGGAGGCATAGAACTCACGATCTTGTAGGCTAACAAACCGGGCCGATTCCTCATCGGTCAACGTTTGCAAAAACTCTTGCCTTTGCTCGTTAGGCAGCGACAATTGTTCGATATACCAACTGCCCGCATCCAGAATGTTCAATTCATCGTAAGTAAAATCCACAACATAATAAGTGCTGCGGTCTGGAAATTTTGCTTTGACATCTGTGCATCGAGTCAATTGTTCGTCATGATGAACCACTAACTCCCCGTCCTTTGACATGTGCACATCTATTTCAAACATTTGGCAACCCAAATTTTTTGCCTTCTGAAAGGCTGCCAATGTATTTTCGGGCGCAAATGCACGTGCACCACGATGAGCGATATTTAAAATATCGATAGGGGCTTTTTCCGGCATACGGTGTGACTTCAGATCCAACATTACTTTAATCTTTGTAATTAATCAGATCCTTTGTTCAGGAGGCGTTCTGGATCAAAGAGGATGTCAATAAGCTACCCTGTCACTTTTTTCAGCCCAAATATTAAAAGGCTGCAAGGCATTCGGCAGATTTAAATGCAGCATTGCAATGCTGCGTTCTGACGGTGGGACCAAAATTTCATCATAAATGAAACTATCGTCAAAATTGGCGGCAGCTGCATCAAAACGACTACAGGCATAATAGACTTTTGCAAGCCTTGCCCAGTAGATTGCACCCAAACACATAGGACAGGGTTCGCAGCTGGTGTAAAGAATGCAGTTGTGGAGCTGGAAATCATTAAGCTTTAGACAAGCCTGGCGTATGGCCACAATTTCGGCATGAGCGGTGGGATCAAGTGTGCTGGTAACTTTGTTGCCGCCGGCGGCTATCAGCTGATTATCTTTGACAATAATCGCACCATAAGGACCTCCCTGGCCTGACGTGACATTGTCTGCCGCCAAAACGATGGCTTGCTGCAAAAATTCTTCATGCATCTACAGGCCCAAGGGATTATTCGGGTCTACACCCTCCATAAAAGGAAAGCGTCGATCCTGATTGGTCAGTTGATATATTTTGCCTAACCAGTTGTTGAAAACGGCTTTTGCGGTATCTTTCCAGGTGTTGTCTATATGCTCCAGAATATGAGCTTCGGGAAACTCATTCAGTGGTTCATCGGAATGCCTGGCTGATCTGACATGTTGTTCATAATCGGAAAAAATTTGCTGCACAATTTCATTAAAATAATGTTCGGGAAAGGGCGGGTAGTCTGTTCTTTCTCCATGATAAAACCGCATCACTTCCCGTTTATATTCTTTTAACAAACTTATGTCATCGTATTCCGGATGACCCTGAAAAAACACAATGCGAAAACCATCGGGACTTACCGCAAGATGAACCCCGGCTTCTTTGCTTGCAGCCAGGACCTTAAGACCACATCGTTCCATATCACTTTGAAATATTTCATTAAACCGGGAATGAGGTACATCAAAGCGGGTGTTGATTTCTGCAACCAATGGATGGGTTCGGTCGATAAGTTTGTGAGAAAACACTCCCCAGCGCTTAGCGGGCAAGCGGGTACGCTCAATGCCGTAACAGTGCTGAATTACAGCATGGGTAGCAAGGCATGAGCAGAGCACAGAGGTAACATTTTCCTTCGCCCAGGAAAAAACTTCCATGAGCGGTTGCCAGAAGTCTTCTTCGGGTAGTCTGGGATGGGTGACATTGGCGCCGCTGATAATCAGGGCATCCAGTCCATCCAGTTTGATTTTTTCAAAAGGTTCGTAATATTTATCAATATGCGCCTGTGCTTCCGGGCTTCTTTTCAGACCCGCTACGGTAAAAGGATGGACGTGGAATTGAACGATTTGATTACATGCTCCCACAAGTCGAAAAAATTGTCTTTCTGTCGCTTCCAATGCGGCATCGGGCATCATATTGAGCAGACCGATATGCATTTCCCTGATGTCCTGTTGACTGGCGCGATCCGGAGCTAATATTTCTTCACCTTCTTCACGTAGGCGTTGAAAAGTGGGTAAATCAATGTGAGCAACTAAAGGCATAATGACAGCTCGCAAGTTTTCATGAGTGTTTAGCCAGCGCAGCAGTAATCAGTTGAATAAAATCATCTTCATTCTTAACGGTTGCGACATCATTCGCATCAACGGTATATCCGTACCGGTCTGCGATGGCCTGATAGCGTGGCAGCCGGGATTTAAATAACTCTGGAAAAACCCAGGAAACAAACTCATCGGGTGGCATAACATCGGTAGAGGCGTAGTTTTTAAGACTCATGAATTCAGCAAGCTTGTCATCAAGAAAAGCTTCCCGGTAATACAATGGTTTAGGATCTGTTTTGGCGCGCTCAATAATGGTTTGTTCCAGGGCGGGAGGTATTTTGATGTAAATAATCAGTGTATTCTGTGCAAGTGTTTCCAATACCTCAGGGCTGTCCAGTTCACAAACGCTGCCGCCGGCATCATTAATAAAGTGGTGATAACCGTAGATGTCTTCGGCTTTATGAATAAATTCAGGCACATCATTCATTGCGGCAATTTCAGCCTGACGATGCAAATTTTGTCGGCGTTTAAATTCCTGTAAAGACAGACCACCCTGGGCAGGATCGCCAACTTTCCCCAGGAAAGTGGAAACAGGAGCAAGGTTATCAACGGTTATTTTATTGGAAATATAAATAGAGTCAGACAATAGCAAATCACGTAAAAACGGCACGCTCATTGCTTGGCGTTTAATATTGTCCAGAATCGGCTCTCGCAGATATTTCGTGCCTATCCGGTAATCACCTGAATAATGAAACCATTTGGCTTTGGGTAATTTATTGGCTAATGTTGTTTTTCCAGCGCCGGACATGGCCAATAAGGTAATTCTTTTTGTCTGCCAGTCTAAAAATTCCTGAGGACTCATTTTCATGCAATAGTTTCCTTGCTACTCCAGATAATCATCAATATCCATGTCTTCAGGATTGGGCTTGTGTTCATCCGGGTCTGAATAGCCAAGATCATCAGTTTCAATATCATCAAAAGGTGCACTCCAGTCTTCAGGGTCTTCGATGTAATCAAAAGTTGAGTTATACCAGCTGTCATGATCGTATTCGCCAATATCACCGTTTAGGTATTGGACTTCGATTGAATCGTCACTTTCATCGATAGCCACAACTTTAAACTTAAGGTTGTTTTCTACGTCTTTGTACCAGCTACCGATGATAGGGTCTGCCACTGTTGTCATGATTGTTACCTCAATTGTTAGTCAGGATGCTCGATAGGAGATATAAATTAGCGGATATTATTAACAAGGCTAAAGAAAACTCAAAACTATTTTGCATAAATTGAAATGCTATTGATATTTAATGGTTACTTTAAAACATAACGCTAAGAACTATCATATAGAGATTATCTATCTATTCATAGAGTAAGTAAGGTTCCATTGCAAGTATGTATGCTGTTACATATGTTGGTATATTGTTTTAAACACTATAGCAAGGAATAAAAACATTGCTATGAGGCCTAACAATTTGCATTAGATAGCCTGAAATCGGCAGTTAATGCGAGGGACAGTTTGTTCGTACAGAGGTATAAAACCCGTCCTGAGCGCTTCGACTTGGCTCGGAGAGCCTTGTCGAAAGGGGATAGCTGACTTTTAAACTACTCTGCTGAGAATTTTAGATTGATCAATGTATTGCAAAATAAATTCCATGATGGTTAAAATGCAATTGTCGGACCATGTGCTTTCCCACTTTGTAGGTGGAAATATTCGATTTAAGTAAAAGTGGTAACGACAACATAAATATTCCAAATAATACTGAGGAGAGAATAATGAAAAAATTAGCACCTTTATTTGCAGGTTTGTTATTGTGTTTGAGCACTACTGTTTTCGCTGAAGAACATCTCGACCAAGCGCTGGAACACGCGAACGCGGCGGTAGCGGAAGGGCAAGCTGGTAAAGCGTCAAGTTTGGTCACACATGCGAAAGCCGCTTTGGACCATTCGCTGGCTGCTTCTCTGGTTGCCAAGAGCGTGCCAAAAGGCCATATAGACGAGGCATCCAAGTCGCTGCAAGAAGCTATTGATCATGGCAATTTGAATCATGCAGCCCCTGCTACTAAATCCGCAGAAGCGGGTGTAGCGCATCTTAAAGCTGCTAAAGCTGCTACAAAATAATATCAATATCCATTCGGAGAAAACGGGCAGATTGTTCTGCCCGTTTTTTTTTACCTGTTTAGCTCAAAACAAAACAGTCCAGCCGCTTCGGGCCTGTTCTTTGGTATAGGATACCCCGTGTTGCTTGAGTCCGCCAGGATCAAGAAGTGTAATGATGCCGCCGTTGTTACCCAACTGCGCCCCTTGCCCATCCAGTTTCACTACACCGGTAGCGCCAGGATTAAGCTGCATAGTACTAATTAGCGAACGGTTTTTATTTTTATCTGCAATAAACCAACCGGACAAATCAACCTTGCCCGGCGCGAGATTAATCAAAGTAACGGTTTCATGTCCAGCATCGTCGCCTTCCGGATTGACTAGTGCCGCTATAATTTGGACGCTTGCCTCCTCAGTAACAACCGGAATATCAGGAATGGTATGACCCGTTAGATCGTCGGTATGCCAGGACTGTGACTGAAAGGCCAGAAAGACGGCAACCCATTGTTCCGGCCAAATTTCTGCGCCAACACCAATATCTACCTTTTCTATACTTGGAAAATGAAAAAGTAAGCCGCCGTCCTGCCAAACCCCGTCATCCCTAACAAATTCCCCTACGTTGCCTTGATTCATGTGGATATCATGAATACCATTCCCAGGCTTGAAACCAAAATATTTATCTTTTTTGTCTTTTTCAGGTCCCCATCGTTCCCCGAAAGCATAGATTCTTGCCCGTTCGTCACCGATAGCGCGTTGCACATAAGCATCTATTTTTTCGTTGAGATCATTATCGGGCCCCGGAATGTTATGTGGCAAGGGGCGCAACTGCCTCGGGTCGAAGAGATTGCCGCGTATAAAATCCAGCGCCATTCTGTTCGGGCCACTCTGGAGTGCGGTAAATCCCATGGACAGACTGCCCAGTCTTTCAAGAATCGGGTGCTGAAAATCATCGATGATAAGATACAAAAGCTCTGATGGCGCCAGATTGGACTTCACGTTTACGGCAATACGGTAGTCTGTGGTATCGTCGATAAGATGCACTTCATAATGCGGGCTGGATCCTTGCCCAATTATTTTACTGATAGCCTTCCCTTTTAGAACACCATATTGTTTAAGTGGCATGATTCCTCCCAAGGAATATAGTCGTAGCGAGTTAAGTTTTTAATACTGTTTTGTTCAGAATTCAAGTTCTTTTAATGCCAACAACTAAGAATAAATAGTCCGACCCCCTCATTTCACTGCTTTAAGGCATCATTGTTTAACGAATACTACAAAACCGTTGGCAGGGATCACCACGTTGAGGTTGCCCTGGTAAGAGTGGATAATGCCCCCCCCATTACCTGCGTTCTGGCCACCATAGACAGCAGCATCGCTGTTGAAAACCTCCTTCCAGCGGGCGTTTGGTATGGCCAGCCAATCCTTCTGGATTACGTAACCGTAAGCAAAGGCGGTATTGTTGAGGCTTGCGACGATAATGACTTCCTCTTCTCCGCTCCACCGCTTAAAGGCAATAACGCGATTGGAATTCGACTGGTGGATGATGTCGATGTTGTCGCTACGAATCGAGCGCAGTCGGCGGCTGAGTGTGATGAGTTCCTGATAAAAGCGAAAGAGCTTTTTGCCTTTTCCATCCCGTTCACCGAGAATGTCTTCACGATTTAATACAAAATTATCGTAGGTATACCGTTTTTGTGCACCAATCTCTTCGCCCATGAAGAACATGGGCGTCCCTGCGGAGAGCAGGGACAGGCCGAAGCATACGCGAGAGCGTGCCTCCGCCCAGGGACGCGTGTCGTCAAAGAGGAAACCGTTGACAGCTGTCACCATAGTTCTCGCAGTGCCACCCGCATTTCCGGCTTCGTCATGAGATTCGTGGAAGATGACTTGGTCGTTGCGGCTGCCAAATAGGACGCCAGAAAATTGGTCCATTTTGATGGCCTCATTTCCGCCGGATCCCACTTGTTTCAAGAGTCGCGCTCTGTCACCGGCCATGTCGGAGTCGCCGATCAAACTGTGATAGAATGCCAACTCCCACTTGGCGTTAAAACCCAAGCCGCCTTGTGCAGGCGATTTCGTCACTGCATCCCAGCCCGTATGATCCTCAGCAATCAAAATCGTCGTGGGACGGATCATATGTAGCGTCCGGCTCCACTCACGCAGAAATTTCTGTCCGAAAATATTGGCATTACCAATTGATTGTCCATTCGCATGAAGCGCGTTGTCGCGATGTATCGCCTGAGTCAAGTCCACGCGTAAGCCATCGACATGCATTTCCTCAATGAGAAAGGCGGCAGCACTAATAAACTGCTGACGCACATTTTCCTCCCAAAAGCGTGGAGTAAACCCGGTGGAGCCATTGTCAAGATAGCCACCCGCCGGGAAACTGTAATCAGAAGAACGGCCCTCATACCAGAAATAGATATTTTCTTCGGGAATATTCGAGTCGTATTGCCACTCGGCACGCTCTACATCTGGGGCGAAGTGATTGTAAACGACGTCCTGAATGACGACAATACCTCGTCTATGACACTCGCGTACAAAATGCCGATACTTGTCACGTCCCCCCGCACTTGATTCGATACAATAATGGTGGCTGTTGCCATAGCCCCACCCGACTATACCGTTAAACTCTGCCAGGGGCAGCAACTCAATTGCATTCACACCAAGGTCAACGAGGAGGT
>Ga0105096_10000223_pt1 | contig 17269 bp, 5 predicted proteins | sample PPLLak3cmMay2015_FD_87036 | JGI IMG/M metagenome (GOLD analysis project Ga0105096, IMG submission 87036) | Freshwater sediment microbial communities from Prairie Pothole Lake near Jamestown, North Dakota, USA - PPLs Lake P7 Core (1) Depth... | ecosystem: Environmental > Aquatic > Freshwater >... | reverse complement strand
TGATCCGGTGTATCCAATTACACCTTGTGCTCCCTGAGCACCTTGTGCACCTCGTGATCCGGTGTATCCAATTACACCTTGTCCACCTTGTGATCCGGTGTATCCAATTACACCTTGTGCACCTTGAGCACCTTGTGCACCTCGTGATCCGGTGTATCCAATTACACCTTGTGCTCCCTGAGCACCCTGAGCACCTTGTGATCCGGTGTATCCAATTACACCTTGTGCACCTTGAGCACCTTGTGCTCCCTGAGCACCCGTAAATCCAACAGATCCCCAAAATCCATTAGTACCAGCTGAACCAGTAAAACCTACACCTGTAGATCCTGTAAACCCAACTGAACCCCAGAATCCATTAGTACCTGGAGCTCCTATAGATCCTGTAAACCCAACCGAACCAGTAAAACCTACACCTTGTGACCCGGTAAAACCAACACCCTGCGAGCCGGTGTAACCTACACCCTGCGAGCCGGTATATCCAATACCATCTACCCATATGGCATTTGTTCCATCAGTTTTAAGATAGGATCCGACTGATGTTGTTTGAATTGGAAGAAGATTATTAAGACCTGCTGCGCGACTTGCACCATTAGTACCACCTTGGCTAATGTTTAAAACACCATTCGAGATTGATGAAGCATTAACAGTAATACCTGTTGCATTTGCTATAATACCAGAATTAGCACTAATATTAATTGCTACGCCATTTGCAATAATAATAGAGTTAGATAGATTGATATTGCCGGCAAATACATCAAACGTTCTAGTGGTATTGCCTAATGCTTTACCGTTGGCTGTTGGAATTAAGCTACCATCGATCGATGTGTTACTATATGTAAGATTTCCTACAATAGTCATATCACCACTTACGGTAAGTGTTTGTCTAACAAAAACATGGGCATTAACAGTGGTGTTCGCCTGGAACAGCGATTCACCTCCTGTTACTAAAAACCCGTTGTCTACTTTGAAATTAGTATTTGCCATGTCAACCTTACTTGATTAGATGTGCTACAACTTTTACTGCTGAACTAGCCACTGTTTGTACAAGATATAGATTAACGTTAGCAGTATCGGTATTTGCTATAAATGTTCCTAGTGGAGATGATGCACCATTTGATGCAACTGTGCCATACACTGTAATATAAGCATTGCTTGCGGCATCATGTGCTAGCACCATTTCTGAAAGTTGGGTCTGGCCGTTCTTAATCTGAATTTCAAACTTACCAGATGAATATGTTGCTTTAGGGAATCTGTAAACCAACACAGCACCGATTGTAGCACCAATGTTACCATTAGCAATTACATCCTGCACATAGTCAGTTTGGAATGTTACGATATTAGAAAACGCTGCGTTGCCGGTTACTACAAGCGTATTAGATAATGTCGCAGTACCGGTTACTACAAGTGTGTTTGATAACGATGTGTTACCGGTTACTGCAAGCGTATTAGATAGAGCAACGTTAGAACTTACAATTAATCCGCCTGTTATATTTACATAACTGGTCGGTACGATTACAATATTTGCAGAACCAGCAATTGTATTATTACCATGCGCAATCGATGCTGTCGCATTGCCGACATAAAGTGTTGTAGCATTAGCATATACATTAGCGCCGACTGATACAACAGTTTGGTTGGCAGTAAAGATTCCAGTAATAAACCCATCTGTTGTTACATTAGCTGTAACTCCAGAATTGGCCGCCTGGATAAGTGTCTGCGTATGTATAGTATTTGCAGTTGAGTTACCAAAACTAGCAGCCGATACACTCAATGTAGTATTGTGTGTTGCATTAGCAATAGTTGTTGTTGTCTGTGTAGTAATAGAGTTGATTGTTGCGTTACCAACATAAAATGATGTCGCATTAGCTATTACGTTTGCACCAATAGACATTGTCGTAGTATTACCGGTAAAGATACCGGTCTTGAATGATGTAGAGTTTACATTAGCAGATGATGTAGTATCTAAGACCTGCAAAAGCACATTATTAGCAAGACCAAATACCGAAGCATTGCCAGTCTTTAAAGAAATATTTGTTATGACTAGTGACTGGCTACTATTAGCAATAGTAGTAGTTGTCTGTGTAGTAACAGAGTTGATTGTTGCGTTACCAACATAAAATGCAGTAGAGTTAGCAATAACATTGGCACCTACAGATACAGCAGTTGTATTACCGGTAAAGATACCAGTTTTGAAACTAATTGGATCTACATTGGCAGATGATGTACCATTAGCAATGGTAATCAGTGTAGAGTTGGCAAGAGCGTTGATCGTGCTATTACCAATCAAGATCTTTTCTTGGGTAATCAGAGCCGAATGAACACTATTCTGAAATAGTGATTGTGCTTGCGTGTGTACAGAGTTGATTGACGAGTTACCAAGATACAGCGACGTAGCGTTGGCAATAACATTGGCACCAACCTGAACCTCGATAGTATTAGCCTGGAAGATACCAGTCTTAAAACTGGTCGGTGTAATATTGGCAGTCGAGGTACTATTTGCAATTTGAATTAGTGTGGAGCTAATATTTGTGTTTACAATACTCGAAGATTGTGTTATAATAGCAATGCTATTCACAAACGAATTAGCAGTTCCTAAGCCTAGGTAAACACCAACTGGATTGAAATAGCTGTTTGATGTACTATTGGATACAGCAAATTGAATGTTTGCAGCATTTGTATTTGATGCAACGGTATTTGTTGAAATCATCAAGTTGGCAAACAGGCCGTTAACGTTACCACCACGTACCCAGTTAGACACGACCAGGTTGTTCGAACCAAACATTCCATACAGTTGGCCTGTGCGGTCAAATGTGGAGTTGCCAGTATTTGCATACGTGGCATTGGCCGTTATTATCTCAGTTGATAGTGCATTAAGAAGCTCGTTTGTCTCTAGGAGCCAAATCTCAAAGCTATCTGTAATAATATCAACATTAGCTACTTTTCTTGCCATTAATTCGTCCTGTGTACTATCTGAAGCAGAAGGTTCTTAATATCTTTTAGATCACCCTCAACAGAATCAATCCTCTTGCATAGATCATTATTCTTTTTAGAAGCTTCACGAGCAGCCTGGAATCTACGATGTGCTTCATCATCATTATTTATAATAGCACCCGTTGAAGTATCTTTTAAATATCCAGGCTGATCGGTTTTAACTAACATTATGCAGAGGTCCCAATAACCTGAATCTGCTCTACCTTTGGTACGATATATGTTGATTCTGAAAGAAGAACGATCTTGATCTGCATAGTATTATACGTATCAAACTCTGTATAGGAAGAAGTTACATATCTTGCTACGTTATCGTTAGCACTGTTATTCCAAGCAACATTCTTATACTTTAATTTATCTACACCAATATCACCAACGATGTTGACATCGGTAATTGGTTTGAATAGTGTGATTGCAGTAGAGTTTGCACTTGATACTGGGAATACTTCATTATTTTCTGGTGTAAGGATACTATACACTTTGATTAGATCACCTGTTGAAATAAGCGATGACTGATCTACTGTAGTAGCAACCGAGTTACTACTTAGAGTTGACAAGAAATTGCCAAGCAAACCAACCTGAACCTCAGGATACTGTGGCAATCCATATGTGTATTCCCACATATCATTTGGATCCTCAGTACTAAAGCGATCGATGTTGTTCTTAAGTTCTAATGGTGTCCATGCCTTGTCATCAAAAGATTCTTTATCAACTGAATTGTGTAGTTTAGCATAGACCTTAATCTGTGTACCGATCGGGCGGTAACCAGTTAGATATACTATAGTATCTTCTGCAAATTTGCCTTCAACAAATGAGATCTTCTTGGAGATGTACTTGGACTTTGCAAGTCCATTACGATCAACTTCTGTATCATAGTTAGTAATTGAACCGCGGGTAGCCGTGTACAAATTATTAATATCATTTTGATAGAAGAAGAAGTCAAGTTGTCCGCTATTGATATAAGGAACACTAAATACGGCATTGGGATCAACATTAACCTGAATCTCTAGGTTGGCAACTGCTGACTTTCTATTTGTGCCGAACAGGTTTGAACTTAACGAGGTATCTACTTCAGTTGAACGAGATAGGATATATCCATCATATGTGGCATCGTTAAACTTAAGAAGATCTAAGTTCGTAGCGGTTCCTAGCTGATTGGATGAGTTGGCCATAGCATAGTTTAGTGTGAACTGTGATGTTGTAGGATTACCGATGAGGAATGTTGGTTTGAAGTGATCGACTGACCACTTATCGATTGATGCAATATTGGCAGTTGCTCCGGAGCGAACACCAATGAACCGAGTGCCTACAGCAAATTTATTTGTTGAGTTGGCAGATGAGTCGACAAGAATAATTCTATTCTTTGTGTAGTCTGTTAAGTATACTCTTCCTACTGGGGGAACTTTATAAGTACCTGCTCCAATAAAGTTAGGAATACGATCTACGGCCATATATGTTGTATTTGCAATTCCTGCAATCTGTAGTGCATCTACAGCAGCTCCATCTGATACGATAATATAGTCGCCAATATTATGATTTGTAAATGTAGTTCCAGCACCAATAATAACTGCACCATTGGCTTTATCAACTGATGTTGTAATAGTCCCGGCCGCATTTGTTTTTGTTTGATATACAAGTTCACCACCCTGGAACGTGCTAGTATACGTAGTGTCGACCGTTAGGAATTCATACTCTTTATTGACAAGAGAGATAGTCTTAGTAGTTGAGATAAACTTTGCTACATTAACCTTGAACTTTAAATCGCGATCGCTGAAAGATTCAAAAGTACCAGAGTTTGTAGACTTATACAGACTACCATCAAACCGTCCTTGCGAACCAGATGACGGATTGTTAGTTGTACCATTCAATGTGACCAGACGATCCCCCTGCTTGTTGTACCAGATGTCAAAAGCAGGATCATTAAACTTAATTACAAGACCGTAAAAAGCAGCAGTTTTTAAAACAACCGGATCAATATAACCAAGGATGGTTGGCACGTCAGCATTAGACGACGTGTTGATTTTATCGTACTCGATTGATAGAATAGAATTCTTAACAATTCTTTCTGGGATTGGGCTATCGTTTTCTACTTCACAGATCCAAGCAGAAAATCCTGGATTAGATTGCCCACTAATACCTATTCCGCTTGCAGGTTTACCTTTAAAGAAAACTTCTATAGAAGTCAGCATGATGTCAGTAGCCTTAGCTACTGTATCTGGGTTAACTTTAAATGTTTGAATATAATCAAATGCTGGCATTAAACTTCCTTGTAATCTTTAGAGTATTTATTTCTCTGACATTCGAGTTTCACCCAATCGTGAAAACCCGCCACCATAGCTAACGTTATTATTATCGATAGCGTCATTGACTGTCTGTGTTATAGTAACCGGTTCGGGTACAACAGCCGGTGTGTTTGTCGAAGTAGTAGTAACACTCGGAGTGACATTGAATGTGTTATTCACAGTTGAAGTTTCTATTGCTATCTGATCCCAGATAGATGCATAGTATTTCATATTAATAGAACCTGCAGCCTTTGAAGTTCCATCGTAACTTTGAAGGACAAACGTTTTTACACCTGCAAGAGCTGCAGCAAGCTTATTTTGTTGCTGTATATCAGATGTAGCTTCATCAATACCTGCATCATAGAAGAATTCGAATGTTGTAATACCATTTTTATCTGATAATATGCCACTGGCGTTTGTTGTCGTATTTCTTACCTGTGTGCACTTTGCAGATAAATCTTCACTATTAAAGATGAATTGGTGATAGGTATTTGGTTTCAGACCACTTATTGAGATTAAGAATCTCTGTGAGTCTGCAACAAATGCAATCGGCATCTGTTCATAACCACCACCAAAATTAAACAGATTGAATGAAGATGAAAGAGTAAACTCTGGAGGTTCAACACTATATACTGTACCACTGTATTCAAATTTATTCGGGTTGTTAACAGTCACTGTCTGTGTAGTGACAGCATCAGTAGGATAGAATAGTTTGAATGCAAACGTACCCTTATTTCCCTGCCCACCAAATATACCGCCGTGATGGTTACCCTTATAAACACGCAATTTGTAGTATTGCCCATTTATTGGATTATGAGACCAAAGAAGCTTGAAGCAATCTTCAATCCAATTGCCAACTGGTCCACTGCCCTTACGATCTAATGACCCGCCGTTATTATTTTCAAATGCATCATTGTTGAGACCATACAATCCCTTCGATGTAATTTCTACATTTGTAATTTGTTGAGCAGCAGCAGATGTTGTTGTGGTTGTCCAGTTGCCGGTAGAAGATGAACTTTGGAAAACTTCCAAAGCAATATAATTATCACGCGAGTTGATATAAAATTCTACTGGGCCACTGAGCGAACTCATTGTATAATAGAAATCTTCATACACTGAACCGTTATCATCACGAGCAGTGCTTCTCTGGCCTTGAGTTACAATAGCTGTTGACTGTGTAACTGTTGTGATTGTTACATCACCTGTAGTAACCGTGTCTGGCGTTGTCGGTGTTTCTGTTGGCGCTGCTATGACAATTGCACCATCTGTTGCATCACCCTGTGTTATCACATTAAATTCTGTGAATGGCAAGGTAATAACACCAGTAGATCCGGTATCATCCTTGAACTCAAGATTGAGTTCTGTAAGTTTTGGTCCAAGTTGATTATCACGAATTGTGCCCCAGAATTCTGGATTGCCAAGGTCTGCATAGTTATAATCGGTGAATGGATCAACGAAGAAGCCATAACGGAATCGATCAAGTAATGCATCCAATGAACTTGGAATAAACCGTGCACTTGCAAGAGCTTCAGCAAGTGTAAAGGATACATAATATTCAAGATTAGTAATACGCTTTTCTAAAGAAGCAATATCAGCCATCTTATAGTTCTTGACTTGGATTGCGTTCTGTTCAGCTGCAGTCATTGTAGCTGATATACTATATAATGCTTTTCTACGGCCGTACGCTTCGTTAGCAACTTTAGTATCAACGATCTTTACAATGTCAGCTGACATTGACTGCGGAATTGATGGGTATGCAGGAATTCTAAGAATCTGCAACGTCATTGAATTCTTAGGTTCGCTAGGAACTTCATTCATGAATCCTGGCTTGCCCTTGCGAACAATAAAATTACCTTCAGAATTGATAACTACACGATCCGAGCGGCCCTGGTAGTATTCGATATTAGCTGTCAGCGTTGTATCAGGTGCAGGGAAGTATTGCTCAGCCGATGCAAACCGGTTGACATCTGTTGGTTCACTTGGGTTAATGATTGACAGTGCACTAGCACCAGCCGCTACCGATGTGATGTCAGTGACAAATCCAATAGTGTTATTCGATCTTGGACGGAAATCAAACTGATCGCGAAGATCGTAGTACTTTCCACTAGTTCCTAAGAACTCAGGAATTTCCATTGTGTGAACATTGGCACTTGTTGAGAGCTGTGTGAATGTTTCACCATCATTTACTGGATACGAACTTACCGTCTTAACACCAGCAGGCCCGGTGAATGCATCATACTTTATTAGAAGCACATCATTAGTACCAAGTACTGCACGACGCGGCTTTCTATAAAGATATGAGGTATCCATATAATCAGGAGTGTGATTCATATCAAGATAGAAGTCATTAGTTACATCGGTAACACCGAATGTAGTAGGACCAAAGAAAATTGGTTGACCGGTAAGGGTGTGATTCTCTGATGTTGCTGATGCAGTAAGCGTCAGGTTTGCACCGCCGCGTGTAGATGCAAGAGCCATACCAAGCGAGTTAGCATACACGGCATAGTATGTTGAACCATTAGTAAGACCAGTAATACCGGTAGTCATTCCAGTGTTAGAATAAACTACTGAGTCACCGTTGGCATATACGTTATTTGGAAGTGTGACAAATGCCGCCGCTGTACCCGAATTCAACAATCCTGTGCTAGCATTGAAAGTCTTGGCTACTGATGCACCGTTAGCAATATACACATTTCTCATACGGAATGTGTCTGACACACCAATTGGCCATGGACCACGAACAGACCCGGTATTATTTGCAGCAACGATTCTTGTATAGATATTACGTTCAACCGTTTTTGCTGCTGAACTTACATTCGTACGCGTTGCATTATATGCAATTGCAATAGAAGCTGTTGTAGCTGAGCCAATCGAGTTAGCAATAGTATTTGCAAGATAGATTGTAAGAACTTGGCTAGAATCTACATTCGCCCACTTCGTTGAATCATTTGTCAGAGAGATTGCAATATTCTTAGGATACGCAACCTTCATGAAGGTTGCGCCAGTATAAGATGTCCCAGCATTCGATGTCAAAACCATAGAAGATGCACCAGGAATCTGCGCAACTTGTTTTATGGCATCGGATGTAGTATTACCAAACTTTACATAATCACCGGCATTAAATGATGCCTGGAAATTCATTCCGGCCGCGCCTGTTACGGCTGTAGATGTAGCAGATGTAGTAACAGTTCCAGTTGCATTAGTCTGACCCTCATAGTCAGCCAATGGAATTACTACAAAATCGCGTTTCTCACTAAGATTGAGCAACCCTGTATAAGGAAATACTTCTCCAACACCGAGATTCAGGACAATGTATCCAGTAGAGTTAGCTGACTCGGCCTGGTTAATTGTACGATATGTGTATGTCATGTTGTTAGCATACTTCATCGCATCAACAGTCTTAAACAACAGTGATGAATCTTGAGTATCTAACAGTTCCGCAACACCAGCAGAGTTCATGATTGTGTCTGCAATCCCCTTGTTTGTTCCATCATGGTATACAGAACGAACATCAGAGAAGTTCTTGCCAGAAGTCATGACAATATCAAAAAGATATAGACGATATACTGCATCCTTAGATCCAGGTTCTGCAGCGGTGTACTCATTCACAACCGAACGAATACGCGCAGTACCGATCTTTGTTCCAGCTGTTGTAATTGCTGATCCAGGAGCTACTGTACTAATATAGGCTTTAGCCGTGTCGTATAGATCAATAGATGCACCTTTATTGAATTCAAAGACACCACCAAGTTCATTGACGCGGATGAAATTACCATAACCCAGTCGCAAACCAGCATTTATGTTGTTTGCGGAATCAACACCCTTGGCAACATTAGCAAGATAGTTATCAACTGTTTTGACACGATAACCATTAATATATGCAATGCCCGGATCTACAGCAACTTTGAATACTGAAGGAGTATCAATGAATGTAGCAGAATCTTTGGTTGAAACAATGAACTTATCAAGGACGTAGTTGCCAGATTCTTCGTATGTTCTCTTTGCCATCTCGGCGCCGATGACATTATATACAGTCGAAAGGTTCTGTTTATACGGACGTCCATCTGCAAATTCAATGATAGGCAGAAATTCGGTGTTGGCATCAGCATCAGTTTTATCAAGAACATAAAGAACCGGAGTAAGCTTAAGACGATCTGCCCCAGGAGCAGCATAGTTATATGTGCCTGTCGCATTATCAAGTAGAGACGTGTCTTGGTTGCTATTGATAGTTGCTTCTTCTGTCAGGAAGCCAACAGACTTACTGAAACCGGTGTTTGAGTACTTGTTGACAACAACCAACTGTGTACCCACACGACTAAAGAATCCCTTCTGGTAGATTGTTCCTTCGTCGACCGTTACACCATATCCAGTACCAACAGATGAAACTGAAGAGTTAGCTACAGTGATAGTAGTTAAGTAGTTAAGACCTGTTACATCAAGTTGTGTAATTTCTGCTGTTGTAATTGATGATGTATTTTCAATCTGAATAGAAACATATGGCTGCACATAGTAACCAGATCCACCAGATGTTACAGTCAGTGCAGTAACCTTACCAAGTGTATCCGTTGTAATAGATGCTTCAGCACCTCCACCAATAATAGCAGCAACATTAGCAACGTTGGCAGTTGTCACATTGCGAATAGTATCGCCAGCCCCGAAGCGCCATTTAATAGTATTAGCAGCTAGAAGATCTGATGCCAACGGCTTGATTTTAAGGATAAGAACTTCTGCATTTGCAGTGGCATTAGCTTCGATAATAGTAGCATTGGCCACGCCATTTTGAATTACATGGCCAGCAACAAAGGCGCCACTTGGGAATGTGTTACCGCCTGTTGAGTTAGTAACAGCAACCGCTGACATGGCAACGACAGTATCTGAGTTAGAAAACTTAGACGATCCATCATTGACTCTCATCTTGAAGATAGGATACGTCGTATCAAATACGTCTAGTGTATCACTGGCAGCAAATGATGATGTATTACTATTCGTTCCGGATCCGTTGTAGATGATATAAAGTGTGTTGAGATCTGGTGAACGCGACTCAAATCCAGCTACAGTCTTTACAATGTACCCTTGTACGTTACTTGAGTTTCGTACAAAAAGATTATCATACGCAGCTACAGTAACAGGTGCGCCATCTACTTCAAGATCTTTGATCTTTACATATGGCAGAATCTCATGTCGTGTGATGTTACAACCATCAATGATTGTACCACGCTTAAAGATATTGTCACCGAACTTTTCAATCTGATTCTGTAGAATAGTCTGGAGTTGGTTAAGCTCACGTGCCTGCACCGCTACGCCTGGCTGAAAAAGAACTCGATAGAAGTCTTTCTTAGGATCGTAATCGTCGTAGTATGGTGATACATTAAAATCGGTCTGCAGAGCCATTAACTTAAAACTCCAAAATTATCTTGATTATTTCTGATTTATTATCGCTTCTTGTAATAGGATCAAGGTTCTCTATATATAGAACTTCGCCGCTTCCTACTACAAAGTCTCCAGGGTATTTATTCGACAAGTTATCGAGGGTAGCACCTGATGTATTTCCTGTAATCGTTCTAACACCAAGGGGATCTAAATTGAAGATACCAAACTTATTGCTAATGAATAGAACATCGTCATCGGTTCCACCAGTAAGTTCAACATGATGCAAATAACCACGGGGTTTTGCAAAGGCAATCAAACTTTCCTGGTCGATATACTCATCCTCGATGAATGCGGTACTACCAGATGTAAAATTACCCACAAGTCGTGTTAATTGGGTCGACGTAGTAAATGCTCCAGCTAGTTTGTCATTTACTTGAAGTGCTGTGACTGTAATATTAGATGTTTCAATAACTGATGTAGCACCTGTTGTTGTACCTATCACCCTACTTGTTTCAGAGAATACACCAGCAACATTAGATAATGTTAATTGACTCGAACTAATAGATGTAACTGTTCCATATGCGCCAAGGGCTAACGCAGAAACATCTGCATTGTTAGCTGTGAACTGCGCTGCAGTAGTAGTTGTAATCTGATAGTCTTGTGGAATATTTGAAACCGTTGATAAGAAGTTATTAGATCCTTTTTGAATCAGAATATAATCGCCGACTTCAAAAGAATCCTTGAATGTCGGCGTTTGCGGATTCTCAATTGAGTACGTAATTGAACCATTACTACCGCCAGCCAGTGGGCTGATTGTTACTAAAGGAGCCCTGATATAACCAGAACCGGTATTGGAAACAACAACACTAGTAATTACACCAGATACATTATTGGTAAAGTATCCATTAGCGCCAGTTCCACCGGCGCCAGTGTTATCAAATAACAAACTATTATTAGTTGTACTATCATATCCAGTACCGCCGTTTACAATTGTTGCGGTATTGGATAGCTTACCATATTTTGTTTTCAAAACTGTAGTACTAGTAGCGGTAATATCAACGTTGCCATGTAACTTAAATTGACGATACTGATATACGGTTTCACCAACTGCAAAGTTCCCAACAGTGTTAGCTCCCTTTAGAACCATATCTACGTTAGTATACATCGGGTTCTTAATAAGACCTACCTGACGGAAGTCATTTTGTGTAGGGATTGTTCCGCTTTCGCTGTTATTGAACTTAGTAGAGATACAAACGCGATTACCACTAAGTTCGTTTAGTGGATCCGATCCATGTCCATTCTTAGGAGAAAGAATGGGCTGGAGTAATGCTGTTCTGAAGTTAACATCTTGCGAGATAACTTCAGGAATAGGAATATATATACTATTGATTGTGATAGGAATAGTATCTGACATATCAGAAGGATATGATTCTCCGTAACGATAACCTTCACCGACATCTAACATTTCAACTCTTATGATAGAGTTTGATGTTGTATTAATAATTGCGCGGCCATCAGCAATAGTGCTTTCTGAACCATCACCCCACACATACACATAAGGATATATTTCATATGTGTCTGTGACTTCAGGAATTATTGAAAATGGAGCGTCAAGAATAAACTTCTTCTGTGTACCTATGCCTTCGTAGTTTACAATCCGGCGATATTGATCAACACCCACACCACCAGTAATTTTAATTACACAGCCTTGATAGTAGTCGTCAATTGCTACAGCATCATCTGGCGCACCGTAAATTGTGTTAACACCGCCGATATTAATATCACCTGTCTTGAATATGCCTTGAGTAATATAGTTGTTATATCCTTTGCCGGCATCAACAACATCAATAAGATCAATCGTACCAGGTATAGCTCCAGCGATAACGTCTGTATTTGCAGTAACAGGAATATAATTTAGTGTTGCAAACTTTTCATAATTTGTTTTGGTAATAGTATACATGTATTTCCACAGATAACCATCCCCGGTCTCTAATGGAAAGAGATCAGCCGAGCTGCCATTGCGACTTGGCGCAATAGTAGATCTGACCACAGTACTAGTATTACTAGCATTGTGTAGACATTTCCACACATTATACTCAGTATCGTCATCAACCATAATAAAAAATTGTTTGGTGAACAGATCGCCGTCGCGATGATCGTATTGTGTATATGCTGTATTAGATACCCATGTGTACTTAGGAATCACATGAATTACATCAGACTGTGAAACTCTTTTTGCAAAGATCATATTGTCATAGACATCTAGATGTGTTGACTTGACACTATTGTTTGGTACAGCGATGCTTACATCACTGGTTGTATATGGAGTATGTTTACCTGCAAAAATAAAGTAATCAGTGTTAGCAAATGTGTTAACAAAGCTGGCTGCACTGTGTACATTAAAATTGGATGTAACGAGTTTTTGTGTTGTTGCCATTTATTCCTCGACGGTCTTTGTCAAATAATGTCCAGCAGTTGCGGATCCACTGCTTGTTGTATTAGCTGTTATATTTATAGGACTTCCACCGAGTGTAAGTGAGAGCTTGACAGTATTTGGAGTAGTATTTACAACATAGTATGTAGCATAGTTAGTAAGACCTGTTACTACTGTATTTCCAGTTGCTATTGTATATAGTACTAGATCACTATTAGCAAAAGGATTGATGTACTGAAGCAGCGATTGCTTTTCAGATACCATAGCGTCTGTGTTGACATTCAACACAGAACCACCAAGTACTGTTGATAGTTTAACACCTGATGTATTGGCGAACGCGACATAGTAGAACGCAGCATTGGACATAGTTGATGTGCCATCACCGATACCGATGAAGTTCCCTGTATTTGAGATGTACTGAACCAGATCACCTGCAATTAGTTTGACAGGATTATATGATGGCAGATTTGTCAGAGTAAAAAATTCGGTTTCTTGATTGACGTTATTCAGAGCATCAAACTCGTAGTTCTTTGCCTGAATATCCATCTCAATTGTTTCATTTGCACTATCAACATCTGTTGCTGAATTGAACTGAATCTGCTGTGATGTAGCAATCTCTGAGAGTGATAGTGCTACATTAGCTTCCTCTACAACCAGAGCAGAGCCAAAGAATTTAGTTCCAGCTACGTGCATAACCTTTTTGAACATGTCTGAGTAACGATCAACGGAGATCTTTGAAAGAACCTCATATGAATACTCCTGATAGTAGTCGCCATCATGGATGTACATATCTTCTGATAAGAATCCTCTGGAACTTCTGTAGTATCCCTTGCCTTGGCCCTCGCCATCAATCACAATCTTTGCAGAACCGGCACGCAGATTATCCTCTGATACGTATTGAATGATCTCGGCATTTGTATAACCAAATCCCGAATCAAATACTTCCAGTGAAGCAACCTGCCCGGCCGCAGTAATAACGTTTGCTTCAATTACAGCATTAAGACCAATCGGATACAGTTCATTTAGATCCTCAGAGATACCAGCAACATTAGCCTGCGCTCCTGATACATCACCAACAACTACTGTGCCGGCCTTGAATGTATTCTCAAATGACAGCCTCTTGACATACAACACGGTCGAATTTGAACCGGCTTTGATAATACCCTTGGCAGTCGATATGATCTGATATAGAGTTGCAGTAGAGACTGCACCATTGACATATGGATTGCTGTACGAGAATAGAGTATTCGATGTGGTGACATTAATCGTAGTTGTATTACCAGATACACGAACATAGTCGCCAGTTGTATTCGAGAAGATTGACTGGACACTGGCATTCATTACAGGAGTTGTTGTCTGATACACACGATCACCAGGGAGGTAACCAGGAATAGTAGATACGGCATGCGTCTCGGCCGTTGCAGATGCGTTGATTGCCTGTACTGAACCACCCTTTGTTACTGATAGTTTAAACCCTACATTGTTGGATGAAACAATATAGTATGCTGTATTATTAGCAAGACCATCAATTACGGTATTTGCCGCTGGGGTTCTGTATATAATTCTTTGGTTATTTGCAAAACTATTAACATAGTTCTTGATACTGTGACCAGATTCAATCGTAGTACTTGCGGTGATAGAGATGTTTGCACCACCTGCAGTAGATGTCAGTGTAATACCTGAGCTATTTGAAATACCTATATAATAGAATGCATTATTAGACAGACCGGTTAGCGCAGTATTACCGGTATCGGTGTAGTAACGAACATATGCATTTGCAGCAAATGGGTTACCAGCAATGGTAATGAAGTTTGCAGCCACGCCAGTATTTGCATTGAATGTTATAGTATTTGATGGCGAGTAGACAAAGTCTGCTGTACTATTGATTTCATCCTTAGTATCTACAGAGATTGCAATCTCATCATACGTGTTTGAGTATGCACCAGAGTCAACTTTAAGATCGTAGTATATCAGGTTGGCCTGTGTTTGATTGATACGCTCACCAGTTACAAATGTTGTAGTAGCATCCGTGATGGTAATAACAAAGTCGTTACGATCGAAGGCTGAGATATATGGTTGATATGCAAGAACATATGGATCAACGTTGTACTCTGCACCAGGATCGACCTGTGAAAGAGCACCGATTGTGCCAATCTCGAAACGGCCGAAGTTCAGACATGAGTAAATCACATCCGCAATATCACCCTGCGGGTTCTTTGGGAATCCATATGCCGCGGCTCTGATAGAAAGACCTGCATAAGGAACATTTGCTTGTGTCAATGTAGTATACGCAGTAACATTCTGCAGAATGGTATTCGTTGCTGGAGTGACGTACTTAATCAGATTGCTATTAGCTGCACTTGTGGTATTAGGAACTGTACATGCTGATGTATTACCGAAGTAGTTCATTCGGTCTTTGATCTTGACTACACCCGTAGACGATTCGAATACTGTGCCGTAGACCTGCTTATAAAGATAGTGGCCTTCTTCATTTACCTTATTATTGGCAAATGTAGAGAAGTTAGATGTGTTAATGTAATCTGTCTTACGATAAGGATACGAAAGGATTAGTCCTGATGTATTAGCAAAGCGAACGTGATAATAGTCATCCGGAATCAAATTAGTCAATGCAGTGTTACCAGTGGCCACTTCATAACGAATGTTATCGCCAACTGTAAAGAGTGTATTTGCAGTGGGAAGTGCGATGAATCCAGTTGCCGCATCTACCGAAGAGTCAGCATTAAATGCAATCTTGTTGACAGTCTGATAGGCATGTGCACCCAGCCCGAAGCCAGTATTTGATGCTACAGTCAAGATTTTACGATCGTAATCTAGAGTACCGACATTGTTAGATCCAATTAAATCTGTTCCGATAAAGATTACTTCAGTATCACCAATAGTCCCTACACCAAACTGTGCACCAGATCCATAACTGATTGATGAGATATCGGTATGTGTATTGCTGATAGGTGCAACAAGTCTTGCATATTCTGAGTTTATATAGTCACCACCAGAATTGGATGTGGTTACTGTGACAGCTACAATAAAACCGGTATTGCTATTTGTATAGACCGTGTCGGTTTCTTTGAAATTACCTCTGACGGGAATAAATGTAACATTACCTGTACTAGTACCACTATTATGATCTACAGTAAGGATTACAGCTTCTGAGATTACATTGCCAGCAGTATTATACTGATATAACCTATTGCTGTAAAGAATTTCATTGTTATTTGCAGACTGATACTTAAGTGTATTGACGAACTTACGAATATCATATACACCAACTATAGCTGATACAGTGTGCACATCTGCATAGACAAGGTTATTGCTAGAGACATAGATCGGATACTTAGGACCGTAGTTAAATACGTTGGCCGTCACATTGGCCAAAGCATTAGTGGTAAGTATCAATGATGTAGAGTTTGAGATCGACTCAACAGTTCCCAATGCTGCATTACTAGATGCACGATAAAGAACGGAGCCGATCGCATTGTTATCAAATGTTGTTCCGGAACCAACAACGATGTTGTTTGCCGTATTAGCATCAATTGTACCAGTACCGGCAATATATGTTGCATCGGCTATCATAGCGCTGTTCTTGAATGCACCTCGTGCATTAATCAGTACTACTACATTGCCTGTTGCTGTTTGGACAATACTATTAACCGTACCGTATGCAAATACAGTAGTAGTATTCTTCTGAATAACATTCTGGCCAACCTGCAATGTTCCGTTCTGGTTACTAAGTTGGATAGTATACACTTCAGGTATACCCATCACCTTGCCACCGATCGTACGATCTTCGAATGTATTAGCAAACAACGATGCTGCGTTACTTGCAGTATAGTATGTCACATTATTAGTGATGGCACCACTGACATGCGAGATTGTAATCTGACCGTTGCCATTGGTTTGTTCGGTATCGAGAATTATTCCTGTACCGGCAAGCTGCCCATTTGCAGCATAACGATATATGTTAGTGCCTGGTATAAGAGTTGTAGTCGATGATGTGAATGCAATATTGATTGCTGGCTCGACGAACTGTTCAAAAAGACGGAAGTACTGGGCACTTTGCACATTCGCAGTAATTGTACCCAGGCTGATAACTTTTTCAGAGATCAGTGATGATGCATCTAGTGTATATCCATATCCGCCGTCAATAAAGATGAAGTCAACTAAACCAGTTGCCTCA
>Ga0105096_10000222_pt1 | contig 17285 bp, 12 predicted proteins | sample PPLLak3cmMay2015_FD_87036 | JGI IMG/M metagenome (GOLD analysis project Ga0105096, IMG submission 87036) | Freshwater sediment microbial communities from Prairie Pothole Lake near Jamestown, North Dakota, USA - PPLs Lake P7 Core (1) Depth... | ecosystem: Environmental > Aquatic > Freshwater >... | reverse complement strand
TTTATTAAGGTAGTGGCCGATATATGCTGAAATGATAGCCGGAGGGGCTTCATTTGCTCCCAAGCGGTGATCGTTACCTGCAGAGGCAATGGAAGCACGAAGCAGGTCGGCATGATCATGTACGGCTTTGATCGTGTTTACAAAGAAAGCCAGGAACATCAGGTTTGTTTTGGGTGTTTTACCAGGTGCCAGCAGGTTAACGCCGGTATCGGTACCCATACTCCAGTTATTATGCTTACCACTTCCGTTTATTCCGGCAAATGGTTTCTCGTGTAATAATACTTTTAGTTTATGCCGCTTGGCTACACGGCTCATAACGTCCATGAGCAGGGTATTATGATCAACGGCAAGGTTCAGTTCTTCGAATATGGGTGCGCATTCAAACTGAGCAGGGGCCACTTCATTATGTCTTGTCCTGAGGGGAATGCCCAGTCGGTATGCTTCATATTCGAAATCGCGCATATACGCATAAACACGCTCTGGAATAGAACCAAAATAATGGTCTTCCAGTTGCTGACCTTTAGCAGGGGTATGACCAAAAACGGTTCTTCCGGTCATTACCAAATCAGGACGGGCATTGGCCAGCCCCTCATCAACCACAAAATATTCCTGTTCCCAGCCAAGATTGACATGTACTTTGGTGACATTACGGTCAAAATAATGACAAACTTCAACCGCACTTTTATTAAGGGCTTCAATTGATTTGATCAAAGGTGCTTTATAGTCAAGAGATTCGCCGGTGTAGGAAACAAAGATGGTAGGGATGCACAAAGTCATGCCTTGTCCGATATGCATTATAAATGCCGGGGATGTTGGATCCCAGGCGGTATATCCACGTGCTTCAAAAGTTGCCCTTAATCCTCCGCTGGGAAATGAAGATGCATCAGGCTCCTGTTGTACCAGGGCATCTCCTTCAAACTGATCCAGAGGGGTACCATCACCTTTTAGGGTAAAAAATGAATCATGCTTTTCAGCTGAGGTGCCGGTAAGTGGCTGAAACCAGTGGGTATAATGGGTTACGCCTTTTTTCTCTGCCCACTGACGCATGCCTGCAGCAATCTGGTTGGCAACGTGACGATCAATTTTTTGCCCTGTCTTAATTGAACCTAAGAGGCTTTTATAAGCATCATCACTGAGAAAATCACGTGCTGTTTTTAAAGTGAAAACATTTTCTCCGAAAATCGATGTGATCTTTGCTGATCCCTCAACATTCACATCGAGGTTGCCCGAAGTGAGATTGTCAATGGCTTTGAAACGAAGTGACTGCATGTTTTTAGTTATTTTTTGGAAAGGCAAATTTGCAGCATTTCATTGCAAAAAAGTGATTTTTGTTAAAATAATTATCCACCATCAATAAAATGTCAATTATTTGTTTAAAAAATTCTTTAAAATCGCTAAAAATCCAGCATTTTTAAATAAATTATAAACATTATAAATATTTATAATTTATGATGTTTTCTTCTGAACATTGATTTGTCAATTGATTTGATACAAAAAAAAATCGTCAGCATTTTTCTGCATACCTGATGTAAAATACTGATTGTCTTTTTCTACTTCCATCACAGAACTTTACCTTTGGTCCTTCAACATATTATGGAAACAACTGTAGCAACTGCCAAAAAGCTTGGTCTTACTGAAGACGAATTTATAAGTATTGAGAAAGTTTTAAACCGAAACCCCAATTTTGCAGAATTGGCCGCATATTCAGTTATGTGGAGCGAACACTGTAGTTATAAAAATTCCATCAGTTGGTTAAAGACATTACCCCGGGAAGGTGGTAAGCTCCTTATCAAAGCAGGAGAGGAGAATGCCGGCCTGGCAGATATTGGTGATGGACTGGGGGTGGTTTTTAAGATTGAATCTCATAACCATCCATCGGCTATTGAACCATTTCAAGGGGCGGCTACCGGTGTTGGAGGAATTCATCGGGATATTTTTACCATGGGAGCAAGGCCGATTGCGGCTTTGAATTCATTGCGCTTTGGCAATCTGTCCGACCCCAAAACACAACACCTGGTTAGCGGAATTGTACATGGCATTGGTCATTATGGTAACTGCTTTGGTGTTCCAACCGTTGGCGGTGAAGTATATTTTGAATCTTGCTATCATACAAACCCGCTGGTAAATGCTATGAGTGTGGGCATTGTTGAAGCAGGGGGAACCGTTAGTGCAACGGCAGAAGGTTTGGGTAATCCTGTATTTATCGTAGGATCCGCAACCGGAAAAGACGGTATTGGCGGCGCTTCATTTGCATCTGCTGATATTACCGCGGAAAGTGCACAGGATCTTCCTTCGGTGCAGGTGGGCGATCCTTTTCAGGAAAAGAAATTATTGGAGGCCTGCCTGGAAGTTATTCCTACGGGAGCGTTGATTGGTATGCAGGATATGGGCGCTGCGGGAATTATTTGTTCCACTGCAGAAACAAGTGCAAAAGGGGGTGTTGGGATGCGGATAAACCTGGATAAAGTACCCAAGCGCCAGAAAAATATGAAAGCATGGGAACTACTGCTTAGTGAAAGCCAGGAAAGAATGCTGATGATAGTGAAAAAAGGTCGTGAAGCTGAAGTACAGGCAGTGTTTGATAAATGGGACCTGCCATGTTCTGAGATAGGTGAAGTTACTAATGATGGCATGCTGCGTTTTTATATGGACGATCAGCTGGAAGCTGAATTGCCAGCAGATAGTCTGGTATTAGGAGGTGGTGCACCCGTATATAAAAGAGATTATAAAGAACCAGCCTATTTCGAAAAGATAAAAAAATTCAATCCTGAAAATATTCCGTTGCCTGCTGATTTTCGAACTGTTGCAGAAGGATTAATCAGTCAGCCCAATATTGCTAATAAACGATGGATATATCGTCAGTATGATAGCATGGTTGGTACAGCCAATGTTTCTACCAATGCACCAAGTGATGCGGCCATTGTATGGGTAAAGGGAACTACAAAAGGACTTGCCATGACAACGGATTGTAATAGTCGGTATGTTTATGCTGATCCTTTTAAAGGTTGTATGATAGCCGTAAGTGAAGCTGCCCGTAATATTGTATGCAGCGGCGGAACGCCATTGGGTGTAACCAATTGCCTGAATTTTGGAAATCCGTATGATCCCGAAGTATATTACCAATTTGTATATGCTATTAAAGGCATGGGTGAAGCCTGTCTAAAGTTCAATACGCCGGTTACAGGAGGGAATGTAAGTTTCTATAATCAAAATCCGGATGGTGCGGTGTATCCAACCCCCACCATTGGCATGGTTGGCTTACTGGATGATATCAACAATAAAATGACCCTTGATTTCAAATCACCCGGCGATCAAATTTACCTGCTGGGCTTTGTGACTGATGATCTTGGATCTTCTGAATACCTTCATAAAATTTGTGGCGTTGATTATTCTCCAGCCCCGTATTTTGAACTCGATTCAGAATTTCGGTTACAGGAAGTAGTTAGTACTATAATTACTGGTAAAAAGATAAATGCGGCGCATGATATCAGTGAAGGCGGATTATTTATCACGCTTTTTGAAAGTGCTGCGGTAAATGATCTTGGATTTGATGTTTCCAGCGAGGGGGTAACTGTGCGGAAAGATGCTTTTTGGTTCGGCGAATCCCAGAGCAGGGTAGTGGTATCTGTTGCAGCGAGTGATGCCAAAAATCTTGAAGAGAGTTTACAGCAATCCGGATTGCCCTTTATTTGTATCGGGGAGGTTACCAGCGGAGCGCTGCGTGTAGATGGTAAGGACTGGGGAGATATTTCAGGATGGAGGCAACGGTACGACACAGTGATTGAAAAACACATGAGTGCCTATCATACAGAATAGGGTTTAATTTTGTAAGGGAATTCAGCTTTTTAATTTGATCTCTGATAATCCATCGATGAAAAAATATATTGTTGTTACCGGCGCTGCAGGGTTCATTGGCAGTTGCATGGTGGGGTATTTGAACCAGCAAGGTGAGGAGGACATCATCCTGGTGGATGAATTTTCCCGCTTGGATAAATTGCCAAACCTGGAAGGGAAGAAATTTAGTCATAAGATTGAAAGGGATGTTTTTTTTGACTGGCTCAATACGGAATCGCCAATCATAAGTTTTGTATATCATTTAGGAGCGAGAACAGATACAACTGAATTTGACTATGCAGTACACGAAAAGCTTAATGTGGCATATTCAAAAAGCATCTGGATTTATTGTACCGCAAAAAATATTCCCCTGGTCTATGCCTCATCTGCCGCAACTTACGGCAGTGGCAGTTTGGGGTATAATGATGATCATTCAATTGTAAATAAATTAGAACCCTTAAACCCTTACGGGGTATCCAAAAATGAGTTTGATAAGTGGGCATTAGTGCAGGATGCACATCCTCCGCATTGGTACGGTTTAAAGTTTTTTAATGTATATGGCCCCAATGAATATCATAAAGGCCGTATGGCCAGCGTTATATTCCATTCGTTTAACCAGATACGGGATAAAGGATTTGTGCAGTTATTCAAATCCCACCGGCCTGATTTTGAAGACGGGCAGCAGTTAAGGGATTTTATCTATGTAAAAGATGTAGTTAAAGTTTGCCACTGGTTTTCTTTGAACTTCCCTGCTTCGGGTTTATATAACCTGGGGACAGGCAAAGCACGTAGTTTTGAAGACCTGGTAAAAGCTACCTTTGCGGGATTGGGTAAGGCACCGGATATCAGGTTCATTGATATGCCGGAGGATATAAGGGATAAGTATCAGTATTTTACAGAGGCAAATATGAAAAAATTGATAGACGCTGGTTTTCATGAAGAATTCACGAGTCTGGAAAAGGGTGTAGGGGATTATGTTCGGAATTTTCTATTTCCGAATGGATATTATTAACCTCTTGATTTAGATATTCCTTCATATTTAACCTGTTCTAATTTAAGGGGTTTAAAAAATATTCAGATGTCAATAACATTAGAGACAGTTATTTCCAGGAATGAATCAAACTTTCTTGCCAATCCTGTAGGTGAGGAGATTATTATTTTAAATATGGAAACGGGGGATTATTTGGGATTAAATCAGGTTGGATCAGATATTTGGGACTTATTGAAAGCGCCAACTACTGTTCAAAAAATTATCGACCAATTAATTGACCGTTATGCGGTGGATAAGCAGACTTGTCAAACGGAAACGATGGAATACGTTGATAAAATAAATCGTTTGGGTTTATTGCGGGTACAAGGTTAATTTCTGCTGATGAGGATCATTCAGAAAATAAGTTCTTTTTTGTCCTTATCCAGGGAAGTTAAATGCTTATTCTTTAAAGCTTACTTTCTTTCCGGACTTGTTAAATTGACATTAATTTTTCTTCCATTTAGAAAAGTTTTAAGCTGGCAGGGTCAAATTAATACTTCAACACCTCAAAATGAGGACCCGACAACAGCGGCATTTCGTAAATCACTTCAACAAGCAATGATATTATGCGACAAGTACACTTTATGGAAAACTGAATGTTATACACAAGCAATAACTGCAAAAATATTACTGAATAGAAAACATATTGATGGAACTATTTATATAGGGTTCAAAAAAGATCAAAACGGTAAATATTTGGGTCATGCCTGGCTTAGATCTTTTGATAGGATTATAACAGGAAATATTGATATTTATTCATATTCTGTACATAGTTTCTATTCCTGAAGAAAATTTTAAACAGGATTAATTTTTCCAAATGGGAATTTGTCTCAATATGATTGTAAAGGATGAAGCAGCTAATCTGGAAAGATTATTTGCTTCATTATATAAAACGATAGATTATTATGTTATTTCTGATACTGGTTCATCAGATAATACCATAGAGAAAATTTATGAATTGGGCGTAAAGTATAATATTCCTGGTGCTGTATTTAAGCATCCCTGGGTTGATTTTGCCCATAATAGAAACCTTGCATGGGATGCCGCTTTAAAAGAAGGTGCAGAAGGCAAACATTCATGTAAGTGGCTTATGATAATTGATGCTGATGAGGAACTGATTGAATTGAAGGGTAACTGGAAAGAAACACTTAAGGAAGGAGTATCTTATACAACATACAAGAAGATAGAAGGTACCGTTTTTAAACATTTTTTTCTACTTTGGTTCGAAGGCCAAACATTTCATTGGGAAGGTCGCATTCACAACTATCTTATTTGCCTGAACGGCAAAATACTGAAAGATCATTTGAGCCAGGTTTTTATACGGTCACACATTTTTGAGGGATCTAAATCAAAGCCTTTTAAGGATCACAGAGAAAAAGCGTTAAAAGATATAAGTCTATTGCTGGAAGAACTTAATGATAAAGAACTTCAGGCAGAAAATGTACACAGATACTATCAATTAGGTTATATGTACCGGGCATATGGTGATTCAGATTCAGCGATATTATATCTGGGAAAAGTTGCCGGATTTGAGGAAGCATCAAAAGATATCAGGTATATTTCTTTGATTTTAATAATTAAGATTTTAATTAGAGACCGGGGTGATGCTGCCAGAATCAGGGAATTTATTAATAAAGCAATCTTCATTGATGCTAATCGTCTTGAAGCATATTATTATAATGCTGTTTTATACCGGCGGCTAGGTGATTTTACTAATGCGTTGCCGGAATTGAAAAAAGCTGATGATATGGTTATAGGCGAAACGAGTTTTTTTTATTTTGAGGAAGATATATACACATGGAAAATCAAGTATGAACTTGCTTTTGTATATTTTCTGTTAAAAGAATATGTAAAGGCAGAAAAGTATATTCTGAGCCTTATAGATAATAATCTTGCTCCAAAGGAAGAGCAGAAATTTCTCTCTTCATTATTGGAAAAGATTAAAAATCGCTCCTGATTTAGTCATGATTTTTATGGAACTGTATTTTTTTAGCTGGGAATATTATGAGCACAATTTTCGGAATTTATAACAAGAACGGACAGCAGGTTGAAAGGAAAACTGCAGAAAATGTAATGGCAGTCATGAACCATTGGAATGCAGATAATACGGGTATTTTTATGGATGGTACAAAAGTGCTTGGGCATTTACTACTGTATAATACTCCTGAATCTTTCAATGAAAAACTGCCCTTAACTATTGAAAATTGTACAATAACCGCGGATGCCAGAATAGATAACAGGCGGGAGATATTTAATCTGCTGGGGAGTAGTGAACAATTGAGTCCTGCAACACCCGATTCTGTTTTGATACTGTTATTGTATATGAAATACGGTCAGGATTGTCTCAACTATTTAGTGGGTGATTTCTGTTTTGTTATTTATGACAAAATAAATAATTTTCTTTTCTGTGTACGGGATCAAATTGGTGTAAAGCCATTTTTTTATTATGATAAAAATAGACAGTTTGTTTTTGCTTCAGAAATAAAAGGAATTCTTGCTGTAGAATCAGTCGATCAGTCTTTAAACAATGATTTTATCCTGAGGCTTATAGGTGACGCTGATCCGGATCCTTCAGAAACTTTTCATCAGCATATTAGTATCCTTTTACCAGGGCACTCTATTCTTGTTACTCAGGATTCTACAGTCATTCGGAGATATTGGACTTTAGAAGCACCGCCGCTTTTAAAATTAAAAACTACGCAGGATTACATTGAGGCTTTCCGGGAACGCCTGGAAGAATCTGTAAAATGCAGGTTAAGGAGCTCGTTTCCTGTGGCTGCTGAATTAAGTGGTGGCCTGGATTCTTCAGGAGTAACAGGTATGGCTGCAAAGTATATTGATGATATTAACCGGCTGCATACATTTTCCTTTGTGCTTGCAGCAAATGAAAAAGGTATAAAGGAAGCTGATGATGAAGAAGTTTTTATTGATGAAGTAAATAGGTTTTGCGGAATTAGAAACCAGGTTAAAATAACCGAAACGGGCCGTACGCACTTTCTTGATTTTCATGAAAAGGAACTATTTGTTAATAGCGGAGTAGATGTTTATAGTGCATATTGGCAGGAACCCTTAAGAAGAAAAATGGAGGAAAAAGGAATCCGGGTTTCGCTATCTGGTTATTTGGGTGATGAGGCCATTACCCATCAGGGAAAATATTACTTTTACGAATTTCTTGAAGAAGGCAGGTATTATGATTTTTTAAAATCATCACTTCAGAAAGGCTTTTATAGTTTGCCTCTAAAAATGCTGATCAGAAATCTAATGCCCGAACCTTTGAAAAAAATGGTTAACAAAGATCATAAAGCTGTTTACAAAAGAATCAGTTATTTACTGGATCCTGAATTTGAAGCAAAACTGGTTGCTGAGGATAAAAAGATTCCTATTATAAAAACCCGGAGTTATAAAAACAATATAATTGACCTTGTAACCCGTAGATATCCATTTCAAAGGATACAGAGTGAATCATCTTTTGGAATAATGCACAGGCTGGAACCACGTTATCCATTTGCAGACATCAGGCTGCTCTCTTTCTTCCTATCCGTCCCAGCACATATTATAGGAAATCCACATGTGTCAAGGTTTTTGTATCGAACAAGTATGAAGGGTATAATCCCTGAACTAGTCTTAGATAGAAATGATAAATCCATTCCGGCAGGAATTTTTTTAGGAAAAGAATCAAGGGGTAATTCTGATATGATAAAAAATTGGCTGGAAGAAGTTTCCCAAGACCATACAAATCCATACCTCAACAAAATAGATCTGGCCAAGATGCGGGCTGGTCTTGATCCATTTAATTCTGGTAATACAAATCGCCTGTTTTTCTCAATTTCCGGATCCTTTAAACTCGAATGCCTGGTTAAATATTTTCAGGAGAAATCATAGCAATTCTGTAATATAGCTATAAATAATTGAAAATCAATAATATGTATGCCTATGATTCTCTTTTTTAAGTTCCAATCTATTATAAAAGAGCTGAACTATATAATAATCAACAGAAAGAGTCGTTTTTAAAGAGTTGTATCAATCCTTTTTGATTCTTATATATCAGTATTTTAGATTAATTTTTTTTAATAAAGTTTATTATATTTGCACTAACTACATAAAATAACTCAATGAAAAATAGTCATTTACATCCTTTTGAAGGAACTGGTTATCCTGAAGTTGATAACAGGGTTGAAATTGAAAAAAAAGAATGGAATAAACCTGAAGTGGTAGAAATTTCCAGATTTTCTATTTTAGGAGGTGGCGATCCTATTAAAACTGAGGCATCTTCTACACCTATTGCTTCTTTGTAGAGTAAAAATCAATTTTTATTATTGGGTTTTTAAAGTTCCTTTACAAGTCCAAATATTTATAAATACCATTTGAAAATGGTATTTTTTTTGCATTTAAAATTCTATTCCAGCCTTTCCACTAATTAACCCAGTCATTTACATAGAAAGGTCTTACTTAGACTGATTATTAATCAATAACTCAACGAAATTGGTGAAAGTTTGAATTTCACTATCTTTTTTTCTTCGGGTCAATAATGTGATTTCTGTTGCTTGTACCAGGAAACTAAGCTGCTTTAAGTGAATTGCCTGAAGTGTGCTTTCGAGTAAGAATTGCCTTCTGTAAGTGTTTTTACTTAAATACTCAAAAGCTTCAATGCCTTTCACCTTTTTAGCAGAATAAGTATCATGGGTATTATCAACAGGATTTAGTATGAAAATTTTCTCTATTAAATAAGGTGTTACGGTAAATTGATCATGGAAAAACTGGCCATATTTCGTTAGTTGAGGTATAATTTTATATGATCTGTCAAATTTCTGATCATTTAACTCCAGTACTGTTTCTTCCCAAAGTTTCATCATCGGGTATGACGCATATGCTAAAACCTTTGAAGAACCTGATTGAACATCATCAAGAACACATACATCATCTGAAAATAATGTATACCCCCTCTTGCTTAATTCTGCTGCAATGCTTGATTTCCCAGCCCCGGAATCACCAATGAACAGTATTAGCTTTTCGTTTAATAAAATGGCTGATGCATGCAATAGGATCTTTTTTCTTTGCGTTAAAAGTGCAGCCATGGTAATGCTTAAAAGGAAAAGGCGTACACTTTCTTTTTCAGCATTTTCACAAGGTGCTATGGTAATTTCTTTACCCTCTGTCGCCCTATATTTTGCTATACCAGGAATATATAAAAGAAATTCCTTTTCCTTGAATGAGGTATAGATCTTCGTTTTTTCAAATTCAGGGAAACACTCATCAGGTAAATTCCCGTATCTGATAAAAATATCAGCATCATCAAAGCTTGAACTCATTAATTCAATAAATTCAACCTGGGATGCAATTTTTAAACCAAATCCTGAGTAATTATAAAAATGATTCATTTCTTCGGAGTGCAATTTAGATTTTTGTCCTGAGTTAAATTAAATTACTAATGTGCAAAGGAAAGGATTTTAGAGATTTCTTATAAATTGATAAAATGTCCTGTATTTTGCAATATTATAAAAACAATGAAGAATAAAATTGTTTCTTTTTCGAAAAGTCTGCGTTTTGTGTTTGAACTTACTTTCAAAATTGATAAGAAGCTTTTTCTATTAAACCTGTTCTTTTATGTTTTGCTTGCAGTACTTCCGCTTTCTTCTTTATGGATGTTGAAGTTAATGGTAGACAAGGTAATAGCCGAGCGTGAAATCTTCAACAGCAATATGTATCTGTTTATTGGTGGTTTTATTTCTATTCAGGTATTGAATTCATTTGTCTCCCAGTGGTCATCTTATTTTTTACAAAAGCAACAATTTCTCATAAGTGAACATATTTCACTTCGGGTACTTACAAAAGCGGGCGAAATTGATTACAGTTATTATGAGGATCCCGCTTATTATGATGCATTACACATGACACAAAACCAATCAGCTTACCTTCCTTCTCATATAATAGCTACTTTACAAATAATGGTTCAGCAGATAATAACCATTGTGGCATTAGCCGGTTTCCTGATTTCTGTTCATTGGGTTATCCCAATATTGTTGATTGTATTTAGCCTTCCATTAGCTATAACCAAATTAATTTATGGGAAAAAACAGTTCCAGCTTGAAAAAAGTATTATACCAGAACGAAGAAAAGCTAATGATTTTTTTAATTATATCACCACTAATACTTATGCAAAGGAATTAAGGGTCTTCAGTTTCGGCACCTTTTTTAGAAATCAGTTTTCGCTTCTTCAGCAAAGCATATACCAAAAAAGAAATAAGCTTCATTTTTTACACATGCAAAGAGGGATGCTAATTTCTTTTCTCGAAGTTTTATTCGTAACATTTTTTTATTTGATCTTAATCAGCAGGAGTATTGGCGGATTAATTACTGTTGGTGGTCTGATTATTTATTTCCAGGCATTCCAAAGACTGCAAACTGCTGTAAATGCTTTGTTCAATTCGGCCATTACCCTTTTCCAGAACCAATTATATCTTCAGGAAATAATACAATATTTATCTTTACCAACTGATAGAAGTGTGGAGAAATTAGTTGACGTTCCGGATTTGTCTGATGTTCTTGATATTGAGATCAGCAACCTGAATTTTAGCTACCCGGGAAAAGATAAAGTTGTTCTTTCAGATATTAGTATGCGTTTTTTAAAAGGACAATACATTGCCATTGTTGGTGACAATGGGTCAGGAAAATCAACACTTTTAAAACTTCTTTGCGGATTATATAAAACCAGTAGTGGATCACTGACTTTTAACGGGATTAATGCCAACGATTTGCCGGCATCCTTTTTTAGCAGCCATATTTCTGTAGTTTTTCAGGATTTTGGAAAATATTATATGACTGTTGAGGATAATATAGCGATCGGGCAGGAAGCAGTTGATCGAAATAAAATTACCTTTTCCTTAAATATGGCAACGGGAGGTAATTTACCGTCCTCCCTTCATTCTGGTATTGATACCACATTGGGAAGGACCCAAAAGCTTGGAGAAGAATTGAGTGGTGGCGAATGGCAAAAGATTGCAATAGCAAGAGCTCTATATAAAGATTGTGATGTTTTGATCCTGGATGAACCTACCAGTTCCATTGATCCAGTAGCTGAAGTTGAATTTTTCCAATCACTTCGTAAAAATAATGCTAACAATATTGTGATATTAATTACGCACCGTTTATATAACCTTAAAATGGCTGACCATATTTATGTGATGGAATCCGGAAGACTTGCGGAATCCGGTACTTTTACAGAACTAATTGAGCTTAATGGGTTTTTCAGTAAGTATTATAATGCCCAGAAGATATGATGCCTATACGTACTATAGCAGCTAATTATAATGCAGAAATTGCACTCGTGATTTTACTCCTTCGAAACAAACTGGGTAAAGCTTCTGAAAAGGACATTATTGAATTTCTGTCAAATCATTCAATTGATGAGAATTTATTTCTCCAGTTACTGAATGTTCATCAGGTAGAAAGTCTTGTATTTTCTAGTAAATTATTCAGGAAGCTTCCAATTAGTGAAAACGAAAAGGATAAGTTTAAACGAAGTATCGAATACCGGTCTAAATTCAATTTAGTTATTCTGGAAGAGCTTTTGAGGCTGTGTGTTTTATTTAACGATAATGAGCTGCATGTTTTGTTTTATAAAGGTGTTTTATTGAGCAAAATCCTATTTGATGATTTTAGTACTCGAGTTACTTCTGATATTGATGTTTTGATTAAATCAGTAGATTTTGAAAGAATCAGGCTATTGCTTATAAATGCAGGATATGAAGAAATGGACTATTTTTCTAACGACTATCCCGAATATTTTCTGGAAACAAAACGTGAGTCATCTTTCCGGAAACAGATTTTAACAGGACAGTTTATTATGATAGAGTTACAATGGGCTCCATTACTTAAAATGTTCTGGCTGCCCTATAATAATGATTACTATTTTTCAAATAAATCTTTCCTGGACCTGCTTGGTAAAAAAATTCCAGTACCTTCTACAGATCGTCATTTACTTATTTTGCTGGTCCATCATGGTTTAGGAGACCTTTGGAGAATTCTTAAGCATGTTTTTGATATAGCTGCATTTACGGAGCGCTATCAGAGTACTATTGATTGGAAGGGCCTTGAAACTGATATTTCACATTGGCAATTTCAAAGAGTTGCTAAAGTAGGTTCGAATCTCTCCGAAGAACTTTTTGGCGTTAAAGTTCCTTTGTTGTCAAATCGATCTACTGATGACAAACAAACGAATATAGTTTTGCGTTCTTTGCTGCAATATCCACTCCTTGCCAAAGAAAAAAAAGTAAAAGAAAATATTTTAAGGCAATTTTTACTTAGTGATACTTTTATTCAAAAACTACATTTGTTCAAAGGATATTTTCTTATTTATTTAAAGCCAAGTATATCGGATCTTGAAAGAATCAAATTGCCTCCATTTTTTTTTCCACTTTATTATTTAACAAAAAGATTCCGTTTCCTTTTCAAATAAAAAAGTATTACATTATGAGTATAATATTTTACAGATTTTAAAGGTTCAAATAAATATACTTTTTACATGTTCTTTATAATTCTTTTTGCAGACACTTTCGTCAGTATTTAAGTATTTTGCATAATTAATGAATGTGACTTTGTGATATTATTCCTGATCAGTCTAAACGTATCTACATATGAATAAAAAAATTGCCATCATCGGCGGCGGAAATTTAGGGAAAGCAATCGCAGAAGGACTGGTTAAAAGTGGGTTTACATTACCGGGGCATATCATGGTTACTAAAAGAAATATTGAACCTATCCGTTACCTTGAAGAAAAAGGGATATTAGTTGGTAACGATAATATTGAAGCGGTTAAATATGCTGATCTGATCATCCTGGCTGTAAAACCTTTTCAAATTCATGATCTGCTCAAAACACTAATCGGTTCACTCGATTTAAATCGGCATTTACTTTGTTCTGTAGTAACAGGCGTATCCATTGATTCAATACAGGAAATTGTGGGTAAGGATTTCCCCGTTGTAAGGGCTATGCCCAATACCGCTATTGCCATCCAGGAAAGTATCACTTGCATCTGTCCAAGAAATACAAATTCAGATCAACTGGACTACGTTGAAGATATTTTTAATCAGTTGGGAAAGACAGTTACCATTGATGAAAAATTAATGGATGCAGCTACGGTATTAGGCGCTTGTGGCATTGCTTACGCCTTGCGTTTCATCCGTGCAAATATTCAGGGTGGAATCGAAATTGGTTTTGATGCAGCCACCGCATCACTTATTGCAGCACAAACGGTAAAGGGTGCGGCAGAATTATTAATACAAACAGGACGGCATCCGGAACAGGAAATTGATAAAGTTACCACACCAAAGGGTTGTACCATTGCCGGGTTAAATGAGATGGAACACCAGGGCTTCAGCTCTTCTCTTATAAAAGGAATTGCCACCAGTTTTGAAAAGATCAGTAAGGTTTGAACTTAATTTATTTGCGAATAATTTTTTGAGAGATTATGTCTCCTTTCGATGTTGTCATCTGAAGCAAATACATACCCTTCGGCCAATCTTTTGAATCGATCCGGAATGCAAGTGAATTTGGTGTATTCCGGTGTATTAATTTTCCATCTACGGTGAATACCTCTGCCTTTATTATTTTTATATTCTGTGCATCCATTGAAATATTTAATTGATCTCCTGCCGGATTCGGGAAAATAGATATTGTACTGGATTTATCCCGGTGGAAATATATCATCAGTACATTTGAATACTGCTTTTTCCCATCAGATTCAGTTGACGATAATCGGTAATAATTTTTTCCATCGATTGGGTTGTTGTCGGTAAACTGGTAATTTTTTTCCTGAACATCTGTGTCATCCGCTTTTACTGATCCTAACTTTTCCCATTTTTTGCCATCAGCAGACCTTTCTATCTCATAAGCCCAAACCTTTTCTTCATCACCCGTTTTCCATTTAAGAAAAATGGATTGCCTCACTTGCCGGCCGGAAAAATCAAGTAATTGAAAGGGGAGTAGTATGTCGCAACGGGCAAAAAGATCAATTACAACATAATCACTCAGGGCAGTGGAAATCACAACGATACTATCTACAGGGCCTGTGAAAAAAGCCCTCATGGAAGATTGGTTTGCAGCCGTTGTAGTTCCGGCTCCATTTATGATGTTCCCCCCGGTTATAAAAGCACCATTCTGCGGGTCTGCAAAATTTGCCGAAACTGCAACACCATTTAGAAAGCCTCTTACCCGTTGATGCTCTGTATTAATTCCATCTCCCCGGATATCACGTACCCTGAGGTGTATGTAATTAGCATCAAGCGGGGTTTGTAATTTGAAAGAGGTATAGGTTCCGGCTGCAAAACTGGCGCCCCTGTATGTCATCAGCGACTCATAACTAAACCCGCCATAGGTGTCTGAACTGATGCTATAGCCTGGACGTCCGGCAGCGAAAGTGCCTTGTGCCCTGACATTAACCTGTACAGTACCCAATATCAAACCTGTTGCAGAAAGCGTACCTGGAGGTGGAACTCCTCCAACCCAGGATGTATTGCCAATACATTGCCCCCTGGCATGAAAAACATTAAATAATAAACAAATGAATAGTATGGAAAAGAATGATCTCAATAGTATGGGTTGATTTTCATCCTGAGAACGAATTTTACTCCTTTTAAATTGCGGTAAATATCTTATTATATTGGAAATCAATATGATGTATTTTTAATATATTACTTGAAATTGAACGAAAATCGCATTTTCCAGATGCCTTCTTTTTTTCCACAGACTTTCTACAATTTTTTACAGCCGGGTAAATTGGCGTATGTTTGCACGACCCCCGGGAATTTTCTCCTGTATCTTTCCTTCAGGTCGATTTTTTTTTCGGCATGCATTAAAATTTAGTGGTATTAATGTTAAACCCTTTTTAAGGGTATCATGAATATTTGATCAAGTCTCATTCAATAATAAAATCATACATGGCAAAGTTCATTTTCGTAACCGGTGGTGTTACATCTTCATTGGGTAAAGGGATCATTTCCGCCTCGCTGGCTAAATTATTGCAGGCTCGTGGGCTCACCGTCACCATTCAGAAATTCGATCCATATATCAATGTAGATCCGGGTACATTAAATCCATATGAACATGGTGAATGTTTTGTTACTGAAGATGGTGCGGAAACAGATCTCGATCTCGGCCATTATGAACGCTTCCTGAATATTTTTACTACCCAGGCAAATAATGTAACCACCGGTAAAATTTACCAGACCGTTATCAATAAAGAAAGAGAAGGCGCATACCTGGGAAAAACCGTTCAGGTGATCCCCCATATAACGGATGAGATTAAACGAAGAATGAAACTTGTTGGAAACAACGGCTATGATATTGTTATTACAGAAATCGGAGGAACTGTAGGTGATATTGAAAGCCTGCCTTTCATTGAAGCGGTAAGGCAATTGCAATGGGAATTACCAGACGAAGACTGCCTGGTGGTTCATCTTACACTGGTGCCTTACCTGAAAGCAGCAAAAGAACTTAAAACAAAACCTACACAACACAGTGTTAAGCTGATGAGTGAAAACGGTGTGCATCCGGACATCATCGTTTGTCGTACAGAAAGGCCTTTGTCTCCGGAGATAAAACGAAAAATCGCACTTTTCTGTAATGTTAAGCAGGAAGCTGTTATCGAAGCTGCTGATGCGCCAACCATTTATGAAGTTCCACTCGCCATGATGCGTGAGAAACTGGACGTGATATGTCTTAAAAAACTAAATATTACCCAGTTTAAAGAGCCTGATCTCTCTGCGTGGAAAGAATTTCTGGACAAATTAAAGTACCCGAAAAGTAAAGTGAATATTGGCCTGATCGGAAAATATATTGAGTTACAGGATGCCTATAAATCGATACTTGAAGCATTTGTTCACGCAGGGGCCATAAATGAATGCAAGGTGGAAGTAATCAATATCCACAGTGAATTTATTACCCCTGAAAATGTTGAGGAGAAAATGTCGAGCCTCGATGCGCTGCTGGTGGCGCCCGGATTTGGCCATCGTGGAATCGACGGAAAAATCACTGCAGTAAAATTTGCAAGAGAAAGAGGATTACCATTTTTTGGTATTTGCCTCGGTATGCAAATGGCTGTAATTGAATTTGCACGTAATATCCTTGGACTGGCAAATGCACACTCCACAGAAATGAATCCTGATACACCATATCCGGTTATTGATTTGATGGATGAGCAGAAAACGATTACCGCCAAAGGCGGCACTATGCGGTTGGGTTCATATAATTGTAATATACTTACTCAAAGCCTCGCCAGTAGCATCTATGGTAAAGCAGCTATTACCGAAAGGCACAGACACCGCTGGGAGTTTAATAACAGCTATCTCGCAGATTTTGAAAAAGCCGGCATGATTGCCAGTGGTAAAAATCCTGAAAGCAATCTCGTAGAAATAATAGAGATACC
>Ga0105096_10000221_pt1 | contig 17285 bp, 15 predicted proteins | sample PPLLak3cmMay2015_FD_87036 | JGI IMG/M metagenome (GOLD analysis project Ga0105096, IMG submission 87036) | Freshwater sediment microbial communities from Prairie Pothole Lake near Jamestown, North Dakota, USA - PPLs Lake P7 Core (1) Depth... | ecosystem: Environmental > Aquatic > Freshwater >... | reverse complement strand
GGGAAGATTATTCCACCCCTTCCCGCGACATGCGCCTGATCATCGCGATCAATGTACTGAACGGTTTGCCTGAGAAAATCGTGCGCCACCCCGAATTGTTTGTGCTGAATGGCAAGAATCCCGAAGAAGCCAAAGCCGAGATCGAGCAGCACCACGCAAAACGCACCCAGGAACGCAACATCCGCTACACGCGCACGGACGGCAGTCCGTGGGTGCTTTCCGTGGCCGAGGTGCTGGCACGCAAACCGGCCTATGAAATGGCGTATAACCCGAACGATTGCGCCGAAATACGCTGGGGCGCAAAACCGGTCACAGAAGAATATGCCACCTGCCGCCGCTACGCACCGGCGGAACAACGCGCGAAAATGGAACAATACCGGATTTGGTTTCGCGAAGTGCGAAGGCCGGTGCAATGAAGGTATATGTGGAATACGTGGCAGTGTAGATTAAATTGTGTCTGAGGGAAGCCTGTAAGATCAGGTTTTGACAAGGAATAGCGTAAAACATGGCGCTGCCGCGAGAAACACTGACAAGACCAACAATGATCTTCTCGATGTTATCCACGGTGATTTCTTGATTGGGAACATCTGTGAATTGAATCATCTAAGATTCAAAATGACCTAAAACCCAGGATGACAGAAATATCGGTTTACATGGCGCAACATTTTTAAGAAATCCGTATAAATAATCGATCAGTATTCCCTGAGCTTAATTTCAATTTTGGGTATCCGGTGTTGCTCTGGGGAAGGCAAGCGGTTAAGTCCTAATACCGTGATGCGGTGTGCGGCGTTGAAACTGGGTGCGCCATCCTGGTCGCGCAGGATGGACGACACTTGATATTCCAAGCTGTTGGCTTCCGGATTGAAGTGGATGTCATGAATCCAGATGCCTGCCCGTTGCACTTGCTGATGCTCGCATTCGTAGGAGAGGTCCCAACCGGTCAGCATCGGTACGGCATAGTCGTAGGGTAAATCATTGATGCGGAATGTCTGGGTACGGACAATGCCATCGGTATTTTTGCGGCAGGTATTGGTTTTCCCGGCGCGGGGATTCAGTGCCAGGAAGTCTGCGCGCAGTTTGACGCTGCTGCCGCGAATCTGGGCGGCGCGTGTTTTAATGCGGTGCGTGCGCGTGTCGTTATCTTTGAAAATGGTTTGAGTGACCCAATGCGGACTGCCGTCCCGGTTAGGCGAAGCGCCGGTTTGAGACAGACTGTAAGCAGCTTGCAGCAAACGATAATCAGCGCGATCCGCCCATTTGCAGGGTGGGAAACGTAATTCGCATTCGAAGGTGTCATCGAACTGAAAATCAAATCCGCGCGGGATGATCGCAATCACATCATTGCCTTTCAGCGTGCCTTTGCTTCCCAAGTTTTCCACAGTAGCCACTGCGCCTTGCGCTTTATTCTGCAACGCCGATGCTTCAATCCCGTTGTAATCCCATTCTATTGCGGCGTCAAACCAAACCGAGCGATAGCCGAATCCGCTATAAAATACACAGAATTCGTAAGCATCGGCACGGTTCTGGTCATCCAGTTTGCCTTGTACTTCAAACACCAGGAAGGAAGAACCAGCGCTTTTAACCAGTTTGCTGTGGATGATGTCGGCTTTCATCGAGTTCACTTCGCGATCTTTCTGCAGATAGCGCAGATCCCAGCCATTCAGCACGACTGTCGCACTATCCACGTAGCCGGGCATTTCGATCCATTGCAGCACGGTTGCCGCCTCTGCACCATTATCCCGCTGCATGCATTTGCTTCCTTCAATCAGGATGAATTTCCCCTCATCCTCAAAAACCGTTTTTCCTTCCGATTTGAAGGATAGTTGTTCAAAAGGTGTCAGAATCTTCGCTTTATCCGGTGAATCGAGCGTTTTCTTTTCTTGTGTTTTGGTTACACAAGCAGAAAACGCGAATAGCATGAATAGCATGAATAGCGCAAGAAGTATGTGCAGATGGCGAATCATTCATACCCTCCAAAGGTGAGTGTTGTGTCACGAAACAAATACTTGCGCAAATAATTTTGGTGGCTGCTCGCCCATTATGCCACGCTATAAATTATTCTCCTCCACATGCCATGTAGCATGCGAAGGATCTTAAAGATTTAAAAAAATTCTTCGCTTCCGGTGTACATTACCAAGCAATCAACATACCGGTGAGCTATTCAGGCCAGAAAATCTGCAATAGCGATAAATTTCTCTACCGATAAGTTCTCAGCGCGCAGTCCAGGATCAATACCTAGAACGCTAAAATCTTCCGCCTTCAAAAAATGATGCAGTGTGTTGCGGAGTGTTTTGCGGCGCTGCGAAAATGCTGCCAAAACTATTTTTGCGAATAATGCTTCATCTTTAATGGCGCGAGATGATTTAGAACGTGGAATCATCCGCACGATGGCTGATTCGACTTTGGGTATCGGGCGGAAAGATTCAGCCGGAACGCTAAAAACATATTCCATATCGAAGCGATACTGCAACATGACGGAAAGGCGTCCATAATCCGATGTTGATGGCATTCCCACCATACGTTCCACAACTTCTTTCTGCAGCATGAAATGCATATCCAAAATCTGTTCTGAAAATCGACTCAGATGAAACAATAAAGGAGTTGATATATTGTAAGGCAGATTACCAATAATACGCAGTTTCTCACCCAGAACAGAAAAATCAAACTTCAACGCGTCAGTTGCATGAATAGTCAATTTCTCTTGTGGAAATTCCTTTTCAAGCTTGGCTACAATGTCGCGATCGATTTCTACGACATCCAGGTGATCCAGGACTTGTAGCAAAGGGCGTGTTAGTGCACCGAGACCGGGGCCAATTTCAATGATCCGGTCACCCTTTTTCGGGTAAATTTCATTGATAATTTGCGTAATGATCTGCTGGTCAACTAAAAAATTTTGGCCAAAACGTTTGCGCGGGTTATGGTGCATGGAGAAACACTGCCTGGTTTTTGGTCAGTTGCGCGGCCATTTCAATTGCAGTCAACAAGCTTCCGGGATTTGCGCGTCCTGTTGCAGCCAGTTCCACTGCAGTACCATGATCAACCGAGGTGCGGATAATGGGCAATCCTAATGTAATATTAACACCGCCGCCAAAACTTGCATGCTTCAATACCGGTAGCCCCTGGTCATGATACATGGTAAAAATACAATCATATTGTTTGAGCTGTGAAGGATTAAACAAAGTATCCGCCGGGATAGGACCAATCAGATGCATCCCTTCAGCGCGCAACTTATTGAGCACAGGAATAATGATATCGATTTCTTCACGTCCCAGATGGCCAGACTCACCGGCATGCGGGTTGAGTCCCGCGACAGCAATACGCGGATCATCGAGCATAAAACGTGTAACCAGGTCACGTTGAACAATACGCAATTTGCTTTCGATTCCGTCCGGCGTGATCGCCGCAGCAACATCCTTAAGCGGCAAATGGGTTGTCGCCAGCGTCACGCGCATGTTTCCCCCCGTCAGCATCATGACCACTGGGCAATGCATCAGTTCTGCTAAATATTCTGTATGCCCGGTAAAGGGGATGCCCGCGTCATTAATTACGCCTTTATGAACCGGCGCTGTGACCATACCGTCAAATTGACCTGATCTACAGACTTCAACAGCAAGTTCCAGCGTGGACAGAACATAACGCGCATTCGCCGGATTTAGTGTTCCTGGTATGGCTGTTTCCGTTAAGGGGAAATGCAAAACTTGCAAGCTGCCAGCTTTATGTTGACTCGGAGCAGTTGCCGAGATATCAATGAGCTTCAGCGGAAGCTTGAGTTGCTGCGCACGTGCCAGCAACAATGCACTATCCGCGATAACCACCAGATTACATGACAGCGGTTGCTGTGCAATTTGCACACATAAATCAGGACCGATTCCTGCGGGCTCACCAGCAGTCAGCGCTAATGTGGGAATAAATTTATTGCTCATCGTTCAGTGATCATTATCTAAACGATACTCCACATAGGCTTGATCCCGTAATTGCCGGAGCCATTCCTGGACGACAACATCTGCTTTGCGATTTCGTATTGCTTGTCGTGCTTCCTGCCGGCGCCGGTTAAGACTGATATCTTGTGTGCGGCGTTCCAGTACCTGGATCAAATGCCAGCCAAATTGCGATCTTACCGGATCACTGACTTGACCCGGTAGCAGAGCGTTCATCGCCCGTTCAAAATCCGGTACGGTATCGCCCGGTGAAAGCCAGCCAAGATCGCCGCCGGATGATGCGCTGGTGTCCTCGGAATAAAGTTTAGCTACTTCTGCAAAATCTTCACCCTTATCAAGCCGTTCTTTAATCTGAAGAATTTTTTGCTTGGCATCATTTTCGGATGTCAATTCGTTAATTTTAATCAGCACATGGCGCGCATGCGTCTGATCAATGATCACTGTCTGTACTTCCTGAGCACGCCTGCCCAGCAGTTTGAAAATATGAAAGCCGTTCGGGCTGTGTACTACTTGTGTCAAGTCCCCCGGTTGCAGCGGTGTCAATAATTCAGCAAATGCTGGCCCCATTTGAGTAATCGGCCGCCACTCAATGATTCCGCCATATTTAGCATCGGCGGCATCGGAAAATTCAGCGGCCACCTGTGCAAATTCTACGCCTTCATTAAGTTTCTTCAGCGCCATATCAGCACGTTCCGCTCTTTGCTGGATTTGCGCGGAGTTCATGTTTTCTGGCACCAGTATCAGGATATGCGCAAGACGATACTCATCATTTCCCTCAGCAGATGTTTCCTTGGTATGCAGAAAATTATCAACTTCTCCTTCAGTAACATTTACCTGATTTTTAATTTCCCGCTCCTTCATTCGCGCCATGATCATTTCTTCCCGGATCTCATCGCGGAATTTGTTATAACTAATTCCATCCTTTTCCAACACAGCATAAAATTCCGGCAGAGACAATCTATTTTCTTCAGCAATACGGAGTATCGTCTCATCCAATTCACTTTCGCCGACTGATAGCCCTACTTCCTTTGCATGCTGTAACTGGATATGTTTGGTAATAATGGACTCCAATACCTGATTCTCCAGGGCATGTTGATCTGGTATCTGAGCGCCTTGCAGTTGCATTCGGCCGACGGCCATTTTGATAGCTTCATCAAGCTCCTGCCGGGTAATGACATCTTCATTCACAACTGCCACGATATGGTCAATCGGTTTTGCAGCTGGTACAAGTTCCAATTCTTGTGCAATGACATGTACAGATATGAATGCAATGAGCAGTAGAAAGATACAGGAATAGTTTCTGTTATGCATAGAATGATGATACTTGATGAATACGATTGGTGTAGCAAGCCAATGATCAGTGAACGCTGGTATATCCCGGAATAGTTTGCTGCAGCACTTGCAATGGATTATTGCCGATCCCCATTAGCCCCTTCAATTCCAGTTGCACAAAAACTGCAGTGGTTGTAGCTTGCGTTGCAGTTGTCAGCTTTTGCATGACAAACCGCAAAGCCCAGCAACATGCGTTGTACTCAAAACCTGCCAGTCCCGCGAGTAATTTGTCATCTTTCAGCGAATAATTTGCCCGTGCAATGCCATGCCAATTCCCGGCAATTGGCCATTGCAATGAAGAATCCACTTGTTCCAGAACATTACGCGTAAACCGGTAACCAAAATTAAGTACCTTGCCCTGTTCCGGTTGATAGCTGATACCAGTACGCACCTTTTCAACCAATAATTTGGATTCATCAATTTGGATGTTGGAATCAGTACTGACGTGGGGTGTCAAACGCCCCGAAATGGCTGCAATGTAATTAGTACTGGCGCTAGTAACCTGGGGGGGGGGCAGGAATACTTTTGGATCGGTAAAATTGACTATTCGCCCTACTGCAAGCCGCAAGCGCTCAATTCCCGTCTCCTGTTCAACAAAACGCGACGTCAACGCGACTGTAACGCGGTTGGCATCATTAATACGATCGCTGCCACTGAATCGATTTTCAGTGAGTATTTGCGCAAAACTAAAGTCATTCAACGCTGAATCAAAATTCGGCAGATAGCTTTGATTCCGGTAAGGCACATAAGCATAGAATATGCGTGGCTCCAAAGTTTGGACAAATTTCCTGTCACCCAATTGCAACTGCCGATCAAAGGCGATCCCACTGTCCAGGCTAAAAATTGGGAGGGCACGATCGATATTTTCCCCTTTATTTTCTATCGGCGCAGCCAAACTATATTGAGTGTAATGCAAGCCAATTTTGGGCGTAATGTAGCCATATTCATTGCGTAATGGAACACTGACATTGGGGTAGAATACAAAGCGTTTTCCATCGACGAGGGTAGGATGATAAAAGTTTGTCCAGCTACTGTTAAGCTCAAAATCCATCTTACCTACATTGTGTTTAATGGCGTTCATAGAAAAATGAGGTAATCGTTCATAAGGAGAAACAATCGGTGACAACGGATCCTGGATTGTTTGGAAACGTTGCGCAAATCCGGTAAAACTTATAGCACCGTCGGTGCCCAATCTGCGGTTATAGGTTACTCCTCCTTGTTGTGATAGGTTAACCAAACTGGTCTGGGCAAGATTAGGCGTGAGCTCACGAAAATAACGATCATCAGAAACTTGATTGTAATTAAGAAATCCTTGCCAGCCTTTACCAATATTCTGTGAATGTGTGTATAAAACACCCCAGCGGGTTTGGTTGGTTTGGATATCATGGGGAAGAATGTCGAACAGCAAGCGACCATTCATATTGTTATTACCCAGATACCGTAACTCGTTACTGAGCAAGAAACCACGCTCAGTCATGATGCGTGGCGCTATAGTGGCATCAATGTTGGGGGCAATATTTAAATAAACTGGAAGTGCGACGTCAAATCCAGTTCTTACATTGTAACCCGCAACAGGCGCCAGGACTCCTGATTTGCGTTTGCCGCTGTAGGAGAAATCTATCCAAGGTGAATACAGTATGGGGGTGTCTTTAAACACAACACTGACATGTCGTGCGGTGCCCACTTCATTTTTGTTATCGATTTCCAGCTCTTTGGCGCGAATATACCAACCATTGTCACCTTCCGGACAAGTGGTGTAATTGGTTTCCTTCAACCGATAGTTGTCTTTACCCTCAAATAACAGAATGTCGCCAGCGCCACGGCCTTTCCCTTCTTTCATCGAATAACGCGGTTCTGTTAGATAACCTTCTTCGGTTTTCATATTGAGCTGCAGATGTGTGCCTTTCAAAATATCTTTAGGCCTCTCCAGGCGCACATTCCCCTCAACTTCGGCATCTTCAGTCTGTTGATAGTATTTCATGCGATCCGCGGCGAGTACGTTATCGCCATGATGTAATACCGCATCCCCCGTTGCTTCAATTTCCTGCTTGTAATAGCCCTCAATGCGGTCGGCTTCTATCAGTACCGGTTTCTTTTGGGGTTTGATTATTGGCTTTTGTTCATTCTCGGGTTTAGCGGATAATTCATCAGCCAGACTGGTCAGCGGCAGTATAAGCAGCAGAACTAGAATGAATATATTCCGGAAGAATCGAATATTCATTAAGAGATTTTTTTTCCAGGATAAATCAAACTAATGCAACTTATCTCAGCTTTCATTATTTTAAATCGATCAATTTGCTTCATCGTACAAAGCTTATCGAATTTAAAATAAAATAAATTCGCACATTGAAATAATGCCTGTCTAGATGGCTCAATTATCCACGCTCCCTTTTCCCATATCTGACTGCTATAAAATCATACCCATAATTGATGAATATATTTATTCACATCGTAAAGATAGCATTGTACTATTTCTTCCAGTAGCTTATCTATCGAAGAACAGGATTTTAGATTGCGAAGATAATCAAATTTTCCAGCTTCCTCGTGCGAAGCATAAGGAAACCGCACCTACCATGCACCATATGAAGGAAATAGAAGATTATTTATTCTTTCTTAACATCTAAGGGGCTGTCCGCGAATAGTTGTTGTATTTAGCGAGAATGATCGGAAAATAAGAACTAACCCGGATATTGCATGAATTGCACACGCTCTCACTTGTCTCTTGATTCAACAAGGAATTTATCTCAGTCAGGTGTATGAATAACTACACCGCTTCTTCGAAAAATCCCTTGTGAAACCAACATCATGCGTGATCATCGTGCGAATTCATGCAATATCCGGGCTAAATAGCTTTTCCACAGTAGATTGCGATTCTCGGTCAGCCTCCCAGCAGTTTATTTGTTATCTACACTACATCCTGGGCTAATCTGTCCTGATTGCTAATATGTTCGAAAACTTGAGGTTATGTTGTGTTCCGGCTGGCATCCAAAAAGCATTAATAAACTCTGATTAAACTTCATAAAATCAATAATATATAATTTCTTGTAATCTGAAAAAACTGAATTTCGTGGTTTCTGGGGTTAGAACAAATTTGCCGTGACACTACATCAATACACTACATCAATATATAGTTGACCAAATCAATCGGGTATTATATAGTTGATCAAATCAATCGGGTATTATTCATGCAAGAACTTATTTTTAACAATCAACCCACCCGATTTTTAAAAGGAGTCAATCATGAGATTAACAACAAAAGGCAGATTTGCGGTAACAGCATTATTAGATCTTGCTTTACAACAAAGCAACCATCCCGTGACGTTGGCAGACATCAGTCAGCGACAAAAAATATCACTATCTTATTTGGAGCAGTTATTCGCAAAATTGCGACAATCTGAACTCGTGGATAGTGTGCGTGGGCCTGGAGGCGGCTATTGTCTTGCAAAAGATTTAGATAAAGTATCTATAGCTGACATTATCCTTGCTGTTGACGAACCTATTGATGCAACACAATGTGGCGGCAAAGAGAATTGTCATAACGATGGAAAGTGTATGACTCACGACTTATGGGCGAAATTAAACGATCTTATTTTTGAATACCTTGGTGCTGTAACACTCAAAGAGCTTGTTGACAATCAAATAAATCAACAAAATGACGCCATCGTTCCGCTTCTTGATATGCGCGAAACAAACGCTGCATAGATTGCATGTCAGCCGGTTTAACTATCGATTCTCAAGGATATCATCATAATGACTTTACAAGTCTTTATACTGAACAATTTAATCAGGCATGTGTCCAATTAATTTTTGTGATAGCAGATGCAAAGAACATGTCTGATTATATAGATCACACGATATACAAATGCCTTGATAATTTTAATCAAATTGAGAATATTGCATTGAATTAATGTTATGCCAATTACCTTAACTGAAAATGCCGCAAAACATATTCGACAGCAACTTGCAAAACGAGGCAAAGGGCTTGCCTTACGAGTTGGGATTAAAAAATCAGGCTGTTCAGGATTTTCTTACATATTTGACTATGCTGATGAGATCAAATCTAACGATCAATTATTTGAATCACACAGAACAAAAGTGGTTGTAGATATTAGTAGCTTACCTTATCTAGATGGATCTCAAATTGATTTTACCAAGGAAGGCCTCAATAGCTCTTTCAAGTTCAGCAATCCTAATATTGATAACACATGCGGCTGTGGTGATAGTTTTAGCGTAAAAGAACCTGCTAAGATTTGACCAATAGTAGTTTCAATTGCAATATCTTTCTTAAAAAGAACCTGACTGTTAAGCAATTTAAGATATCTGTTTCAAAACTAAAGATACTAAAATAAAGGAACAAACCAAATGAGCGCAGTATTGCAAAGTCTGGTTAATCAACCGTATAAACATGGCTTCGTTACTGAAATTGAATCCGATATTGCACCCAAAGGATTGAACGAAGATATCATCCGGTTAATTTCGACTAAAAAGAATGAGCCCGAATGGCTTTTGTCATTCCGCCTAAAAGCCTATCAGAAATGGCTAACTATGATTGAACCAGAATGGCAGAATGTTCATTATCCAAAAATTGATTTTCAATCAATCAGCTACTACTCAGCACCCAAACCAAGGCAAAAACTGGCCAGCATGGATGAAGTTGATCCTGAATTATTGCGCACATTTGAGAAGCTCGGTGTCCCCATGCACGAACGCGCAGCACTTGCGGGTGTCGCTGTCGACGTCATCTTTGATAGTGTTTCAGTGGCCACTACCTATAAGGAGAAACTTGCTGAAGTAGGCATCATTTTCTGTTCCATTTCGGAGGCAGTACAAAATCACCCGGAGCTCATTCAAAAATATTTAGGCTCTGTTGTTCCAGTTGGTGATAACTACTTTGCAGCTTTGAATTCTGCTGTATTTACAGATGGCTCATTCTGTTTTATTCCGAAAGGCATTAAGTGTCCAATGGATTTATCCACTTATTTCCGTATTAATACGGAAGGATCTGGGCAATTTGAACGAACCTTGATCATTGCTGAAGAAGGCGCATCTGTTTGCTACCTTGAGGGTTGCACTGCACCCAGATTTGACACAAACCAGTTGCATGCAGCAGTCGTTGAGTTAATCGCACTAGATAATGCCGACATTAAATATTCAACGGTTCAAAATTGGTATGCCGGTGATGAAAATGGCGTGGGTGGGATATACAATTTTGTAACCAAACGTGGCTTAGCAAAAGGCGTTAATTCAAGGATTTCCTGGACACAGGTGGAAACCGGTTCTGCAATTACCTGGAAATATCCATCCTGTATTTTGCGTGGGGACAATTCTGTCGGTGAATTTTATTCGGTTGCCGTCACTAACAATTATCAACAAGCTGATACCGGCACCAAAATGATTCATATAGGGAAAAATACACGTAGCACAATTGTCAGCAAAGGTATCTCGGCGGGTCATTCAAACAGCAGCTATCGCGGCCTAGTACGCATCACTCCGGCTGCAGAGGGTGCACGCAACTATTCGCAATGTGATTCCATGCTGATTGGTGATCAATCTGGTGCACATACCTTTCCATACATACAAGTACAGAACAACAGCGCAATCGTTGAGCATGAAGCTTCTACTTCTAAAATTGGTGAAGATCAGCTTTTTTACTTCTCGCAACGCGGTATTGATGCAGAAGAAGCGGTTTCAATGATTATCAACGGGTTTTGTAAAGATGTGTTTCAGCAATTGCCGATGGAATTTGCCGTTGAGGCCACGAAACTTCTGAGCTTCAAGCTGGAGGGAAGTGTCGGATGATTGATGAAAACAGCAAAACCATTCTTTCTGTTCAAGGATTGCGCGCCAATATCAACGGTACCGAGATTCTCAAAGGCATTGATCTTACTGTTAAGAGTGGAGAAATACATGCCATTATGGGTTTAAATGGATCAGGCAAAAGTACCTTTGCAAAAGTATTAGCCGGCCATTCAGCTTATGAAATCACAGGAGGATCGGTTCAATTTGAAGGCAATAACTTATTAGAACTGCTTCCTGAAGAGCGTGCTCGCGCCGGATTATTTCTGGCTTTCCAATATCCAATCGAAATTCCGGGTGTTGCTAACACGCAATTTCTTCGCCTCGCCTACAATACTGTACAAACAAAACGTGGCAAAGAAGAGTTAGATCCTCTTGAGTTTGATGATTTTGTGCGTGAAAAAATGAAATTACTGGAAATGAAGCCTGATTTCCTGGATCGCAGTGTCAATGAAGGATTTTCGGGCGGCGAGAAGAAACGTAACGAAATTTTACAAATGGCATTATTAGAACCCAAGCTGAGTATTTTGGATGAAACAGATTCTGGGCTTGATATCGACGCACTTAAAATAGTGGCCAATGGTGTCAATCAAATCGCCAACAAAAACAATGCAACGATTCTAGTCACACATTATCAACGTTTATTGGATTACATCGTGCCTGATTTTGTACATGTCATGCAAGCAGGCCGCATCGTCATGACGGGTGGAAAGGAGCTGGCATTGGAGCTGGAAACACGTGGTTATGATTGGGTTAATGAAAACAAATCGGTTACCGGAGTAATCGCATGAGTGATCTGGCCAATACGGATTACCTTGAATATCTGCTTAAATCCTGGTCGACAAAATCGACTGAATCGATATCTTGGTTGAATCAATTACGCGCTCAAGCAATTGATCGTGTCAGTACGCAGAAATTGCCGACCCGGCGTGATGAGGAATGGCGCTTTACGGACATTTCACCCTTAGCCCACCTACCCTATCAATCATCACAATCAGAATGCAATCTTCAAGCGCAGGACATTGAACACTTGTGCCTGAAGGAAACAAAAAACCGCTTGGTGTTTGTTGATGGCCATTATTCCCCGAACTTATCGACCATTATTGATTCTGTAGCGCTTATGATTGGCAACTTGCCAGCATTTTTAGCAACGCATTCATCAATTTTGGAATCTCACTTGGGGCAATACGTTCAATTTGACAACAACGTATTTGCAGCATTAAACACAGCATTCCTACGCGATGGCGCACTGATCATTGTTCCAAAGAATATTGCCATTGTGGAGCCAATCCACTTGCTGTTTATTGCAACTCAAAATGAAGCAACCAGTTATCCGCGTTGTTTATTGATTGGTGAAGCAGGAAGCGATGTAACGCTTATTGAGGATTATGTAGCCCTTCAGCAAGCAACTTATATCACCAATTCCGTAACAGAAATCAGCTTGGCTGACAATGCACACGCCAAACATATTCGAATTCAGCGTGAAAGCACTCAGGCTTTTCATTTGGCAAATTGTGCTGTGTCACTCGCCCATGCAAGTAATTACCAATCGGTCAGCATTTCCTTGGGATCGCATATCTCCCGCTACAACCTGGATGTTCGGTTAACCGATGAAGCGGCAGAATGTGTCATTGATGGGTTAACTCTGATTTCAGATCGTCAACTGGCAGATACGCATACTTGCATTGACCACATAAAACCAAACGGCACCAGCCGCCAGCAACATAAATGTATTGTCGATAATGCAGCGCACGCTGTGTTTAATGGAAAAATCATTGTGCGCCCTCATGCCCAGCGCACAAACTCATCGCAATCCAGTCGCAACTTGTTACTCAGCAAAACAGCGCAAGTAGACACTAAACCGCAACTAGAAATTTTTGCCGACGATGTTAAATGCGCGCATGGTGCAACGGTTGGGCAGTTGGATCAAGAAGAAATTTTTTATCTGGAAAGTCGCGGCTTATCAGCAGAAGCCGCACGTAGTTTATTAACCTTCGCATTTGGCGCAGAAATCATCAGCCGTATTCCTGTCACTTCGCTCAAGCAACAATTGGAACAGGCAGTTCTTAATCAGACTCAAAGTAACTAACCATGAACTCAGCCAAAGTCTCTCTGAAACCTGAAATTTCCTCCGGTTTTGATCTAGAAAAAATTCGCGCAGATTTTCCGATTCTGAAACTTAAAATAGACGGCAAGCCGCTTGTCTATCTCGACAATGCGGCATCCAGTCAAATGCCGCAACAAGTCATTGACCGCTTGGTACGCTATCAGACTACGCAGCATGCGAATATCAATCGCGCTGTTCACTATCTATCCGAAGTTGCCACAATGGAGTATCACAACGCACGTTGCAAACTGCAGCAATTCATCAACGCACGTGAAGATAGAGAAGTTATCTTTACCAGCGGCACAACAGATTCCATTAATCTGGTTATGCACGGCTATGGGCGTAAGTTCATCAAGGCTGGCGATGAAATCATTCTGACCACTTTGGAACACCATTCTAATATCGTACCTTGGCAAATGCTCGCCAATGAGAAAGATGCAAAAATTCGCGTCGTTCCGATTAATGATAAGGGTGAGTTGGAAGTTGATGAATATGAAAAACTGTTTAACGAACGCACCAAGTTTGTTGGCTTAATTCACGTATCGAATGCTCTCGGCACCATCAATCCCATCAAACGAATGATTGATTTTGCTCATCAACACGGCGTTCCTGTTCTGATTGATGGCGCACAAGCAGCGCCGCATATGAATATTGACGTGCAAGCACTCGATTGCGATTTTTATGCCTTTTCTGCGCATAAACTTTGCGGCCCAACCGGGGTAGGCATACTCTTCGGCAAGGCAGCTTTACTGGAATCCATGCAGCCTTTTAAAGGCGGCGGCGATATGATTGCCTCCGTCACTTTTGAAGAAACACTTTACAATACTATTCCACACAAATTTGAGGCCGGCACCCCTCCTATTGCCGCTGCTATTGGTTTTGGCGCTGCCATTGATTATTTAACGACTATTGGTATTGCACGTATCGCCGCCTATGAGTCGTCCCTACTTAACTATGCGACTGAGTGCTTGAACAATATTCCAGGCGTCAAGATTATTGGCACAGCGGCAGAAAAAACAGCCGTAATTTCCTTTACGATCGACGGCATCCATCCGCATGACATTGGCACAATTCTAAACCAGGATGGCATTGCTGTTCGTACCGGACACCATTGTGCACAGCCCGTGATGCAGCGTTTTAATGTGCCGGCTACTTCCCGTGCTTCATTTGCATTCTACAATAAAGAAACAGAAGTTGATGCCTTAGCCGCCGGCATTAAAAATGTTCAAAAGGTTTTTTTATAATGCACACAAATTCACTCTATCAAGAAGTCATACTCGACCACAACAGAAAGCCACGCAACTATGGCAAACTGGATCACGCCAACCACCATGCAATGGGTCATAATCCCTTATGTGGAGATCGTTTGGATATCACACTACAACTTGAAAATGATCAAATCACTGACATCGCATTCCAAGGCGAATCCTGTGCAATCTGCAAGGCTTCCGCCTCGATGATGACAGCAGCTGTAAAAGGAAAATCCCGTATAGATGCAGAAACACTCATCCATGAGTTTCGTGAATTAGCAACTGGGAAATTGGATATCAATAACCCGCATCATCTTGGACGCCTGACGATTTTCTCTGGTGTACGTGATCTGCCCACACGTGTTAAATGTGCAATCTTACCATGGCACACCCTGCATGCCGCGCTCAACTCAATAACCGACGCATCAACTGAAACAAATCATGATTCAGCGCAAGCGGTATCAAGTAAATCCTAGTTTTATTATGTAACCCAAAAAGTTAGATCGCATATATGTTGATTCAATTTGGCTTCGTTGCAATCCAACCATATATGCCCAAACAACCTTCCTGAGTAATAACTGCATACTCAGTATTGATTAAAACTAAAATGCCAAAAATTGCTGATATTGAAGGAACACCAAACAAAAATGCTTTGAAATTTATACTCAAAGAGCCTTTGACCTGGGGTATTGCACGATCATTTGATAACGCGGAAGCTGCCAAAGATGACCCACTGGCTGCCGCATTATTCGATATTGACCATGTCACGAATGTTTTTTATATCGATCACTGGATCACGGTCACTCAAGATGGAGAAGCTAACTGGCAAGATTTAGCACGTGAAATTGCCGATCCTATTCGAGCAGCACCCGCCGCTTCGGCGCAATCTGCCGAGACAGTTGCCGCTGCCAGCAATGCTTTAGTTGATTTAAGCCCGGAAGATCAATTACGCTTGGAAAAAATCAATATCTTACTGGATGAAGAAGTACGCCCCTACCTACAACATGATGGCGGTGATTTGCATATCTTAGGACTCGAAGGCAATATCTTGCGTATCCACTATCAAGGCGCATGTGGTACTTGTCCCAGTTCCATATCAGGGACACTGAGAGGGATTGAAAATATGTTAAAAACCATTGAGCCGGATATACAAGTCATTGCCAGCTAATAAAGCACCCCGCCGCAAGCGGCGAGGTACCACGAAAGCCCTTCCAGCTACCACCCCAAGGGGCATGGAATTAAACCCAAGAGAGATTAAATCTGAGGAGATTAATCAGGTGAATACCGTCAAATACGCTTTCTAAATTCATTATTATGTGGATCAATTTCAATTTTGTCGCCAATTTCCACAAAAGCAGCTACTGGAATCTCAAACCCAGTCCCTACAAGACGGGCTGGCTTCATGATTTTTCCCGTTGTATCCCCTCTAACTGCAGGTTCGGTGTATTCAACTTCACGCACAATCGTGTTAGGTAATTCAACGGAGATGGCTTTACCGTCATAAAAAGTCACCTGACAAATATCTTCCATACCATCAATCAGATAATTCAAAACATCCGGCATATTGTCAGCTTCCACTTCAATCTGGTTATAGTCGGCATCCATAAAAACATATAGTGGATCAGCAAAATAGCTGTAGGTGCATTCTTTGCGATCCAGAACGACCAAATCGAACTTTTCATCCGCTTTGTAAACGGTTTCCATTGTGGTGCTGGAAAACAAATTCTTCAGCTTCATTTTAACCACAGATGCATTACGGCCAGATTTGGTAAATTCTGCCCGCTGCACGACCATGGGATCATTACCGACCATTACAACATTACCTGAGCGTAGTTCCATTGCGGTTTTCATATTTCAATTCCAAAATTAAGTTATAAGCAAGGTTGACGTTGTTTTATATCAGCAAACATCAAATTCATAAACAGTAAATTATAGCTTATTTTCAGCAAACTGCACCAGACTCGATGCTAAATCATCTTGTTTCAATAATTTCCGAATCCAGTTTTTATTATGTTGCATCAAAGACTCACGGAAGAAGAAGAAGTTCAACCAGACAGCGCTATTTATTTCATACCTGCCATTCCAGCAAGCCCATATTTCACGCACTGCATCAGCCATTTCCCTCGACATACCTGCGGTATATAGATCAAGAAACGCATCCGACTTCTTCCAATGCACACCTTCTGTCTGGGGGTAAATATTCCAGACAAATGGACTGCCTGCCCATTGGGCACGTACAAAGGAATCTTCACCTCGCACAAAATTAAAATCACAACCCCAAAGTAGCCGATCATAATCAGCCTGTTCCATAAACGGAACGATCTGAATGGTTAATTGCTCATGCCTTATCAGTCTTCCAGGCTGCGATGTTGCGAGATCGAATAATGCCGCAATGCTCTCAGCTACACGCCCTTGTGGAACGATCAATAAAACTGGCCCTGATGATTCAGACAATATGTGGATAAGCTTCTTGACCGGCGCAGTGTCATAACAAAACAGTGAAATACGTATTTCACCAGATTTACGCTCAAGCAAATGATTGCGTTGCGAAAATGAATATTCTGCTGTTGTGTTAAAAGCCTCTTTTTGAGCCATTAAATCCTTTTCGCGCAATAGCCCCCCGGTGCCTTGCACAAAACCCGGGAAAAAGAATGTTTTGATCAAAGGAAGACGTGGATGTGGTGATGGCAGACCATGACATTGCGTCACCCAAGGCTCAGCACTGAGATATTCCAGATTAATCCAGATCGGTTGTTTTTTTCTTTGTAACAACGCCGTCACATAAACATCAGGCAATTCACAAGCAAATGCTTCAACCACAACTTCAGCCGGTTCAACTTCGACAAACAAACATTGCCAATG
>Ga0105096_10000220_pt1 | contig 17387 bp, 15 predicted proteins | sample PPLLak3cmMay2015_FD_87036 | JGI IMG/M metagenome (GOLD analysis project Ga0105096, IMG submission 87036) | Freshwater sediment microbial communities from Prairie Pothole Lake near Jamestown, North Dakota, USA - PPLs Lake P7 Core (1) Depth... | ecosystem: Environmental > Aquatic > Freshwater >... | reverse complement strand
ACTTGTAATACTCGGGGTCACAAGTTGCCAATTCGCGATTCCAGTCATAGCCAAAACCCAGCCGTTTAAGTTGGTCGCGCATATAATCGATGTTTTCATATGTCCAGTCGGCTGGGTGAACGCCATGTTGCATCGCCGCATTTTCTGCGGGCAATCCAAAAGCATCCCAGCCCATGGGTTGCAAAACGTTCTTTCCCAACATGCGCTGATAACGACTGATCACATCGCCAATTGTGTAATTACGCACATGCCCCATGTGCAATTTACCGCTGGGATAAGGGAACATGGATAAGCAATAATACTTTTCGGCAATTGCTCCGTGCATTGCTCTACCTTCTGCATCCATGCAGTCGTCCTTCGTAGAAGATTCTGACACATTAAATACCCCTGAAGCTTCCCAGGCGGCTTGTACGTCTTGCTCAATAGCGAGCGGTTGATAATTTTCTTGCATCCTTCTCGTCTTTTACCGGTCAAAAGCGTTAGAATACCCCACTGTTGCTTAAATCTAAAGCGCCATTTTTCAGGAGTTGAACCCTATGAATAAAAATAAACTTATCGCCGCCTATTCCGATTTTATGAAACATCTCCATGAAACCATGGAGGACACGCTTCATACTTTTGCCGAGGCACTAGAAATTTCAAAAGAAAAAACCAGTAAAAGTAGCGACTTGACTGAGGATGAACTTAACAAACTTTCAGGTTATGTTAAACGCGATATTGAACATGCCGCCCATGGCTTATCAGACGAAGAAGATAAAGATTCACTCTCAGAGTGGTTTAAATTTGATATTGAGTTGATAGAAAACTTCGCGTTGGACGCTTTTTTAAGTGTTGCCGACAAAACACGTATTGAACTGGAAAAACTGAGAGAGTTAGCTGAAACACACACCTATCACAGCGGCGACATTACCGTACCTGGAACATTTATTTGTGACGCTTGCGGCAAAGAAATTGCCTTTAAAGAAACCAGTGAAATCCCCGAATGTCCGGCATGTCATGCTAAAGTCTTTATACGCATTTGATATTACGAGTTCAGGGCTTATAATAAATACTTTATCTATTTGATTTCACGGGGAATAACATGCGCAGAGTCATCTTCAATCAGAAAGGCGGTGTCGGTAAATCAACGATCACCTGTAATTTGGCCGCCATCAGTGCCATGGAGGGCAAGCGCACCTTGGTAATTGACCTGGATATTCAGGGTAATTCTACGCAATACCTGCTGGGCCACAAAGTAAGCGAAAGCGATAAGACCATCGCTCTTTTCTTTAAGGATTCTTTGAGCCTTTCCCTGTTCGGTGGCAGCAACAGCTCCGGACTTGACGCGGTTATCCATGAAACGCCTTTTCCTAATCTGTTTGTTATTCCTTCACATCCTGACCTGGAACCTTTACAAGGTCGATTGGAATCACGTTTTAAAATTTTCAAATTAAAAGAAGCGCTGGAAAAACTGGAGGGTTTTGACGCTATTTATATGGATACCCCCCCTATACTTAACTTCTACAGTCAATCTGCATTGATCGCTGCCGAAAAATGTTTAATCCCTTTTGATTGCGACACTTTTGCCAGAGAAGCTTTATATACATTGATGCAGGCAGTAACAGAAGTTAAAGCTGACCATAATCCAAACCTTCAGATTGAAGGCATTATTGTTAATCAATTCCAAAAACAGGCGAATTTACCGCGCCAATTAGTTGATGAACTCATAGCTGAGGGGCTTCCAGTGCTTGCCGCAATGATCTCACCCTCAATTAAAGTAAGAGAATCTCACACGGTATCGCAGCCGTTAGTCCATTATGTTCCCAACCATAAGCTGAGTGACGAATACCGAGCGTTATATGCCGAGATTCATAACGATTAAGACACAAGGCTGAGCAGTTTTCATCTATTTCTTAAAAGGCATTAATTATCGCTGGCAATCACTGCAAAACACCGTTGAGCGGTTAGCCAGCCTGATTTCTTTTAAGGGTTGTTGACAGTGAACGCAAGGCAAGCTCTTACGACCGTAAACCCTGAGTTGTTGCTTGAAATAACCGGGTTTTCCAGCTTCATTAACAAAGTCCCGTAGCGTGGTGCCGCCTTGCTGGATAGCGTGTTGTAAAATCACTCGGATACACTCAGCCAGTTTTTGATAGCGCCCTAAAGAAATTTTCCCCGCCTGCCGTGTGGGTAAAATACCTGCCATAAATAAAGCTTCATTTGCATAGATATTGCCGACACCCACAACAATGTGGCTGTCCATAATGAAGGATTTTACCGGCATTTTCCTATTTCTGGACAATGAGTAAAGTAGTTCACCGTTAAAACCGGCTAACAAGGGTTCAGGACCTAAATCTTTAAGCAGTCGATGTTCTGCTATAGGTGCTGATGTCCACAACACTGCACCAAAACGGCGTGGATCGTTAAAACGCAGCACGGTGCCATCGTTAAAAATAAAATCAATATGGTCGTGTTTACCAGCCCCCTGCCCTGCCGCTATAATTCTTAAACTGCCCGACATGCCCAAATGCACCAGTATCGTGCCAGCGCTGGTTGTGAAAAGCAGATACTTTGCCCTTCTGGAGACCGACTGAATACCGAGCCCGGTTAGAATCTGATTGAGAGCTTCAGGCACTGGCCAACGCAGTTGAGGTTGACGGATAATTACTTGCTTGATAGTTTGCCCCTCGATATGCGGCGCAATACCGCGGCAGGTTGTTTCAACTTCGGGTAGTTCAGGCATGGTAATAGGATCTTGGTTTTGTTTGTATAGCGAAAAGTTTAACATGTTTGCGATTGGTATTCCGGGCAAGATGTTCTTGACTTGAGGCACATGAAGCGTTTGGAATAGTCATTACAAACATTGTGTGTATAGTCGATATAACATATATTGGCATGGGACGGTTTTATGCGCTGCTTTTGGATTTTGAATAGATGCTTGAAAGCGTGTTTAACTTACTTTAGTTCGTTTACTTAGAAGGTGGAGTCATGAACAATAAAACTATAAAACTCAGAAGACCCTTTTTTGATATCAGCTTTGGGGCGGCCACAGTTCTCGGTGTTTTCATAGTTCTTTTGCTATATTTTGTCTCTCCGAATTTCATTCCCATGTCTCTCTTGTTTGGCGTTTTTGTCCTTCTGGGTTTAGGTCTACCCAGATGGCAAGGAAAAGAAGAAAGGGCAAAGCGAGCAATGATAGCCAAGAAAAAGGAACAAGAAAAATGGGGCTTTCACAGCCGTGATCGAGAAGGTCCCTGGCTTAATTATATTGATTACCCATTAATCAAGGCGTCACAATTCGCCGAAGACAAACAATTCTATAGTGAGTGGCTGATCATTCATAACGGCCTTATTATCGTTAACCCGGGGCTTTCTTCAGTAACTCTGGACGACAATACCGTGGACTATGATTTTTCGGTAAAGCGCGCTTATGCCTGGGATGGTTGCACACCCAAAAGATGGTTTTTCTGGTTGGCTTTAATTGGCACCCCTGATTGGGCGCAAAAAATCGAGACCATTAGAACCATTGATGATAAAACGCCCTGTAAAAAAAAGGAGCTGTTTTGGCAACAGGCTCATCACGCCAGTCTGGTACATGATGCTTTGTATCAATACCTGGACAGTATCCCCATTCCGAAAAAAAATGTAGACAATCTGTTTCATGAAATGCTTATAGAATCAGGCTTTTCAGGGATCATGGCAAAAATATATCATCTTGCAGTTCGCTATTTGGGTGCGCGTGATGTTAGCGAAAATGATCCTAAAAAGAATAGTGAATTGGCACTTGGTAGAACGTGTGCCGAGTTATTAGCTATTCAGGTGTCAGGTTGTAAAGAGCCGTAGAAACACTCTTCAAATCTTCAAGCGGGATGTGGGTGTCCACCAAGTCCTATACTTTAGCTACACCCGTTTTTATACCACCAATCATAATAAAAAAGTGCCTCATCATGAATGATTTCAATCTGTCAGCAAGCGACAAAGTTTTTCTCCACAGATCGCTTGAGGCGACTATCCGAATAGGCTTGTTATTAATAATTACAGTCGGGTGTTTCAAGATTGTTGAACCTTTTATAATTCCGATAATCTGGGGGATCATTATTGCTATTGCGGCTCATCCGCTTTACGGCCGGCTTCGGACAGCTCTCGGCGAGCGCCACAAGCTAGCTGCTGCGTTATTTACCCTCATTTTCCTAATCATCTTGATTGTCCCAACCGTGTTGCTTACTGACACGATGATTGAGGGATTAAAAATGCTGGCAGAGAAAATAAAAGAGGGAACTCTATCAATTCCGCCACCGCCAGAGAATCTTCATAATCTGATGATTATCGGTGAACCGCTGGCCAGATTTTGGCTTCTTGCCTCGGAAAATATTCACGGTGCATTGCAACAGCTGACACCTGTACTCAAAGTCATCGGTAGCTGGCTATTATCAGCGGCTACCGGTGGAGGCATCGCGATTTTGCATTTTGTGATTGCCATCATTATTGCTGGAATCTTGCTGGCTAATTCCAGCAGCAGCAATCGTACTGCACGTTCTATTACTCGTCGACTTGCTGATGAAAAAGGCGCTGATTACGCCGACCTTGCAGAAGCAACAATACGCAGTGTGGCGAATGGTATTTTAGGCGTAGCGTTAATTCAAAGCCTTCTTGCTGGTCTCGGTTTTATGGTAGCAGGGGTACCCGCTGCCGGTCTTTGGGCGCTGCTTTGCCTGATTCTGTCCATAGCCCAGATAGGCATCGCCCCGATCATGATTCCTATAATAATCTACCTGTTTTACACTGCAGATACTTTTACTGCCGTAGCCTTCCTGATCTGGAGTATTCCTCTCAGTCTAATAGACAATATTCTTAAACCTATCTTGCTGGGCCGTGGCGTCAAGACACCTATGGCGGTTATTTTCATCGGTGCGATTGGAGGGCTTCTCAGTTCGGGGGTAATCGGCCTTTTTATTGGCGCAGTGGTTTTGGCACTGGGCTATGACCTGTTTTTATTATGGCTCAACATCGATTCATCATAATGCTTGTTGCCATATTTCGTGCCAAAATATATCTTCATTTTTAAGTGCTAATTCGAGAATCTATGAAAATTGCTATTTTATCCCGCAACTCTAAATTATACTCAACCAAGCGATTGGTTGAGGCCGCCCAGGCGCGCGGACATGAGGTACGGGTTTTGGATGTATTGCGTTGCTATATGAATATTACTTCGCATAATCCGTCCATCCATTATCGAGGGGAAGACTTAACCGGATTTGATGCCGTTATCCCTCGAATTGGCGCTTCCGTGACATTTTACGGTACTGCGGTGCTCAGGCAATTTGAAATGATGAATGTCTTTCCACTTAATGAATCGGTGGCCATATCACGCTCAAGAGATAAATTGCGGTCAATTCAGTTACTGGCCAGAAAGGGTATTGGTTTGCCAGTAACCGGTTTTGCTAATAACCCGGATGATATAGAAGACTTAATTTCTCAAGTCGGTGGCGCACCCTTGGTGATTAAACTATTACAAGGCACTCAAGGAATCGGTGTGGTATTGGCAGAAACGCACAACGCCGCTGAAAGTGTTATTCAAGCTTTTATGGGACTAAATGCCAACATTATGGTGCAGGAATTTATTAAGGAAGCGGGCGGCAGCGACATCCGTTGCTTTGTTGTCGGTGACAAAGTGGTTGCGGCGATGAAGCGACAGGCTTCAGCAGGCGAGTTTCGTTCCAATCTGCATCGTGGAGGCTCGGCTTCCTTGATACGCTTGACACCTGAAGAGCGCTCTACTGCAGTGCGTGCAGCAAAAATAATGGGACTGAATGTCTGTGGAGTTGATATGTTGCGTTCCAATCATGGTCCTGTCATTATGGAAGTCAACTCCTCCCCTGGTTTAAAAGGCATTGAGGCGGCCAGTGAAAAGGATATCGCCGATATGATCATTCAGTTCATAGAAAAACGTTTTGAGACTATGGAAACGGCAAAAGACAAATCACCGACCCGTACCCGTACCCGCGGTAAAGGCTAAGTCCGGGGCGTTTTTTTTTGGACTTTAATTTAGCTCTGTACCACGCTCGGTTACAAGGTAATCCAGCTTCCTCTCCAATTGGACGACTACATGGATGCAGAAGGTAGAGCAGCGCATGGAGCAGTTGCCGAGTGGGTTGTTAAGGCGAGGAAACTAAAATCAACTCCTTAGACCTCACTCCTCCCCTTCATCCTGATTTTCAGTTGTCGAACGAGTGTAGCCACCTCACATTAAAAAAATCGGCATAAGATTTGCTTAATATTTTGCAAACTATCCATCGCTACTTAAGGGCAACAAAGCCTGTTCACTCTACAATCCATCCATTTTAAAAAATCTCCAAGGAGTTCGTCATGCTAGAACAATACCGCAAACATGTTGAAGAACGCGCCGCCGAGGGCGTTGTGCCCAAACCGCTTGATGCAGAGCAAATGGCTACGTTGGTTGAATTGATCAAGTACCCGCCTGCGGGTGAAGAAGAATTTATTTTGAACCTGTTGGCTAATCGAGTTCCTGCGGGCGTTGATGAAGCGGCTTATATTAAAGCCGGCTTTCTGTCATCTATTGCAAAAAGTGAGGTTAGTTCACCTATTTTATCGGCTGCAGATGCCACAGAATTATTGGGTACTATGTTAGGCGGTTATAACATTGCGCCCTTAATAGACTTGCTGGATAACCCTGCCTTGGCTCCGATTGCTGTTAAAGGATTGTCCCATACCTTGCTGGTATTTGATGCGTTTCACGATATCCAGGAAAAAGCCGATGCAGGTAATGCGTTTGCCAAACAAATTATTCAATCATGGGCAGATGCAGAATGGTTTACCAGTAAACCGCCTGTGCCTGAAAAAATGACGGTTTCCGTTTTTAAAGTGACGGGTGAAACAAATACTGACGATTTGTCGCCTGCGCCTGATGCATGGTCCAGACCTGATATTCCGCTACATGCCAAAGCCATGTTGAAAATGCCGCGTGAAGGCATTACCAACGCTGAAAAACAAATCGAAGAACTACAAGAAAATGGTTTTCCAGTCGCTTATGTGGGCGATGTCGTGGGAACAGGATCGTCTCGCAAATCAGCGACCAATTCCGTGTTATGGTACATAGGTAACGATATTCCTTTTATTCCCAATAAACGAGATGGAGGGATTTGTATCGGCGGTAAAATCGCACCCATTTTCTTTAACACAATGGAAGATTCAGGCGCGTTACCATTTGAATGCGATGTTACTAACTTGGCTATGGGCGATGTCATCGATATTTATGTTTATGAGGGTATCATTAAACATCATGACAACAATGAAGTTATCTGCACATTTGCCTTAAAAACCGATGTTATTCTCGATGAGGTCCGTGCCGGGGGACGTATTCCGTTAATCATCGGCCGGGGACTGACCGACCGCGCCCGGAAAACCTTAGGATTAGAGGCTTCTACTGTGTTCCGTCGCCCAACTGATGAGAAAGACAGTGGTAAAGGTTTTACCCTGGCCCAAAAAATAGTTGGCAAAGCGTGTGGCGTAACCGGCGTGCGTCCAAACACTTACTGTGAACCGCACATGACCACTGTCGGGTCTCAGGATACTACAGGCCCGATGACCCGCGACGAATTAAAGGATTTGGCTTGTTTAGGATTTTCAGCAGATCTGGTGCTGCAATCCTTCTGTCATACTGCGGCTTATCCCAAGCCGATAGACGTCGTCATGCAGCATACGCTGCCGGACTTTATCATGAATCGCGGCGGCGTGTCATTGCGTCCTGGCGACGGCATTATTCATTCCTGGTTAAACCGTATGTTATTGCCGGATACGGTCGGCACAGGAGGAGATTCGCATACCCGCTTCCCTATCGGCATTTCCTTTCCGGCCGGATCGGGTTTAGTGGCTTTTGCAGCGGCTACGGGCGTGATGCCGCTGGATATGCCGGAATCGGTCCTGGTTCGTTTTAAGGGTGAAATGCAACCGGGTATTACACTACGCGATATGGTCAATGCGATTCCTTATGCCGCCATTCAGCGCGGCTTGCTAACCATTGATAAAAAGGGCAAGAAAAATGTGTTTTCAGGACGTATTCTGGAAATCGAGGGTTTACCGGACTTGAAAGTAGAGCAGGCCTTTGAATTGTCCGATGCTTCAGCGGAACGCTCGGCAGGCGGTTGTACGATTCGATTGAATGAAGCACCGATACGTGAATACCTGAACTCCAATATTACGCTGCTGAAATGGATGATTACCGAGGGTTATGGCGATGTACGCACTATCGAGCGTCGTATCAAAAGTATGGAACAATGGCTGGCTAATCCGGTATTACTGGAACCTGATGCGGATGCCGAATACTTTGAAATCATCGAAATTAATATGAGTGAAATCAAGGAACCGCTGCTGGCCTGTCCTAATGACCCCGATGATATAAAAACCCTCTCCGCTGTCGCCGGCACTAAAATTGACGAAGTATTCCTGGGTTCTTGTATGACGAATATTGGTCACTTTCGCGCTGCGGGCAAATTGCTTGAGAAACAGAAAGGTGAACTGCCAACCCGTTTATGGGTGGCCCCTCCCACCAAAATGGATCAAACCCAATTAACTGAAGAAGGTTATTACAGCACCTTTGGTAAAGCCGGCGCCCGAATGGAAATGCCCGGCTGTTCACTCTGCATGGGTAATCAGGCGCGAGTGGCGGAGAATGCCACCGTGGTTTCAACGTCAACCCGGAATTTCCCTAACCGTCTGGGAAATGGTGCCAATGTCTACCTGTCATCCGCCGAACTGGCGGCCGTGTGCTCAATTCTGGGTAAAATCCCAACTTTTGATGAATATATGCGCTTCGCCGAACAGATCAGCAAAACAGCAGAAGATACTTATCGTTATCTGAATTTTAACCAGATAACCCGTTATCAACAAAAAGCTGATAAAGTAGCGCCGATTTAAGGTAACTATTCAATACCTGATAAAAAGCTAAAGGCAAAGGCTGATTGTGTTGAAGATTAGGTTCTTCACCTTTCACCTTGTGCCTTTAACCTCGCCTCCTATATATTTATGCCCCAAAAACCACCCTCATTTAAAGCGTCTTCGTCATTTCAAAACCGGACGATGGCCTATTTTTACAGCCAGATTGAGCAACAACAACGAATTTTGCAACGTCTCCAAGCGGTATTGCCTGAAGTATTAGGAAAACAGATTCGGTATTGCCTTATAAAAGACAAAAAATTGCTGCTTTATACAGATTCTGCTGCATGGGCTTCACAACTGCGTTTTTATAACAATGTAATTCTTGCTGCAATAGTGCCGCTAACAAGAACGCCCGTTGAGATTATGCAGATTAAGATTATTGGTGGTCAAACAGGTCTTATTTTAGGGCCTAGACGGAAGGCGAAAATACCTTCTATAGAGAAAATAGAGCTTATCCGAAACGATAGTCTGACCGTTTCGGATAATCAATTGAGGTTGGCACTGCTAAAATTGAGCTCGACACTGGAAAGACTGTCCAGTAAGACCTAAAACCAGTTTAAAATAATTATTCAGGGGCTCTGGGAGTTTGCGCGGAACGCATAAAAGAAATTGGCGCCTCATCTTCATCAGAAAAAGTAACCATTTCCCAAGCATCTTTGTCATCCAATAAAGTACGGAGTAGTTTATTATTCAAGCCGTGCCCTGATTTGTAGCCGGTAAATTCACCAATCAGGCTATGTCCCAGTAAATATAAGTCGCCAATCGCATCAAGAATTTTATGTTTAACGAATTCATCCGCGCTACGAAGCCCGTCTTCATTAAGAATTTTATCATCATCAACCACGATGGCATTATCAAGGCTTCCGCCCAAAGCAAGATTGTTTTCTTTGAGAAAATCGATATCTTTCATGAAACCAAAAGTTCTGGCGCGACTTACTTCCTTAACAAAAGTCGTTGAAGAAAAATCCATTGTGGCTGTTTTTACGTGCTCTTCAAAAGCCGGGTGTTCAAAATCAATCGTAAAAGTCACTTTAAACCCCTCAAATGGATCAAAAGCAGCCCATTTATCACCATCTTCTACTCGGATACTACGTTTTATTCGAATATATTGCTTTAGACAATCTTGCTCCTCGACACCCGCGGATTGGAGCAAAAATACAAAAGGACCTGCACTACCGTCCATGATCGGAACTTCTGCCGCACTGACATCAACGATAGCGTTGTCAATACCTAATCCCGCAAAGGCCGAAAGCAAATGCTCTACGGTTGATATTTTTACATCGCCCGAAACCAAAGTCGTTGACAGTACAGTTTCGCCAACATTTTCCGGTGTTGCCTGAATAGTAACGGGCTCGTCCAAATCCACTCGGCGAAACCTGATCCCTGTATTGGGTTCAGCCGGGCGTAAAGTTAAATACACTTTATCGCCTGTATGTAGCCCTACGCCAGTGGCTCGTATGGTGTTTTTTAAAGTTCGCTGTTTAATCATAAAATAAATATCGCCGAAATGAAGAGGCAAAAAATAGCTAATTCTACCACAAGATGACCTTAAAATAGATATAGAATCGACTTTCCCCAGCTAGCGCAATTAGTAATACCTGTTTCTTCCAGACAGAAATATCTACTGGCGATTAAATTTACGCGCCTAAATCATCAAATGTGGGTAATTTGATATGGCTAAACCAAGTTAATTAGTGCTAGTCTTGGTTAATCATCCTTTAGTAATTACGGACATGTTAAAAAAATTTTTTCAACGAGCAATTCCCGAACAATATCCTGATTTATCAGGGCTGCTGGAAAAACAATATAACTATCAAGTAGCGCAAAATCATATACAACACGATAACGCGCAACTTATCGCTTTACAACACTTACAAACGCTTCTGGATCATATATTGGCATTTGTAGATTATGATCGAAATACAGTTACACATAAACTACTTTCATCGCCTCCAGAAAAATGTAAAAGTCTATATATATTTGGTGATGTTGGTCGCGGTAAATCAATGTTGATGGCGCTATTTTACGAAGCCTGTCCTATTAAACAAAAACGACGATTACATTTTAATATGTTCATGTTGGAGGTTCATGCCTTCATCCACGAATGGCGGCAAAAACATACTACTGATGCAATTTCTGCCATGGCAAAAAAAATCATAGCATCAGCCCTAGTTCTTTGCCTTGATGAGTTTCATGTTACCGACATAGCGGATGCTATGATTCTGGAAAGACTCTTCAGAAAACTCTTTGAGTTAGGGCTTATAGTCGTTATAACGTCTAACCGTCATCCGGATGATTTATATCAGGGCGGTTTACAAAGAGAGCAATTCCTGAACTTTACCAAGCTCCTGCAAAGAGAATCAAAAATTATAGAGCTTGTTGCAATAGAAGATTATCGGCTCATGCACCTGCATGCACTTGAAGCCACCTATTATTTCCCTCTAGATGCACATGCAAGTGAGTTTGTGCAACAAAGTTATAATGAGTTTACTAATTTTGCAGCTATACAATCAGGCGTTTTACAGGTCATGGGAAGAAAGGTTGTTTTAACCGCCGTACATGGAGATATTGCCCTCACATCCTTTAATGAGCTCTGCGTCCAACCTTTAGGTTCGGCTGATTATTTGGAGATTGCCCGTGAATTCAGTACCTTGATTATGGCTGGAATACCAAAATTAACAGCAGAAAAACGCAACGAGGCCAAACGTTTTATAACCTTGATTGACGCGCTTTACGAGCATAAAGTCAAGCTGATATGTACAGCTGAAGTACCGGTTCAAGAGCTTTATACCGAGGGTGATGGCGCGTTTGAATTCAAGCGCACAGTATCAAGATTAATTGAAATGCAATCAGAAAATTATTTAGAGAGCAAGCACACAGAGCATTTATAATAGTTTTGGCTCTTAATGGATTTCAGTAGTGAATGTAGCAGAGCTTTGCTACGTTTATTGGTGTTATTTACAAATTCAAAAATACCGAGATTAGATCGGTAATACTAAAGATAAATGAGGTGCAACGATGGTATTATTAGAAACGCCTATCTGTGATTTTGGTAAAAAAGCGGTTGATTTTATATTGCCGGGTGTTGACGGACGAACGTGGTCGCTTCAACAATGTATGGGCGAAAAGGGTTTGTTGATTATGTTTATTTGTAATCATTGCCCTTATGTTAAAGCAGTACAGGAACGGATTGTTAGAGATACATACGAACTTAAACAGTTTGGTATCGAATCAGTCGCAATTATGTCTAATGATCCCGCTGAGTACCCCGAAGATTCGTTTGACAATATGAAGTTGCTCGCCGAACGACTGAATTTTAGTTTCCCTTATTTATTTGATGAAACACAAGAGGTTGCTAAACAATACGATGCTATCTGCACTCCAGACTTTTTTGGTTATAATGTTAACTTTGAGTTGCAGTATAGAGGAAGGCTTGATGCCAGTCGGAAGGAAACCGCACCGGCAGATACCAGACGCGATCTATTTGAAGCCATGAAACTGATTGCTGAAACAGGTCGTGGCCCGCAAGAACAGATTCCTAGCATGGGTTGCTCCATCAAATGGAAACAAACTTAACACTAACACACAAACTGAGAGAGAAATATGTCGATTCAAAGAATGGTTGATCTGGACTTATCAGGTAAACGGGTATTAATTCGTCAGGATCTGAACGTACCAGTAAAAAACGGTAAAGTAACCAGCGATATTCGTATTCAGGCCAGTGTTCCAACCATTGAAAAAGCCTTGGCCGCGGGAGCAGCAGTTATGCTCTTATCACATCTTGGCCGTCCTGTTGAAGGTCAGTATGACGAAGCATCTTCCTTGAAACCGGTTGCTGAACGCTTGTCAGCCCTGCTTGGCAAACCAGTCAGATTAGAAAAAGACTGGCTGGATGGAATTGTTATTGCACCAGGTGAAGTCGTACTTTGTGAAAACGTGCGCTTCAATGTCGGCGAAGAGAAAAACAGTGATGAGTTAGGAAAAAAAATGGCCGCTCTTTGTGATGTTTTTGTAATGGATGCCTTTGGTACGGCACACAGAGCACAGGCTTCAACACACAGTGTAGCCAAGTTTGCAACGATTGTTTGCGCCGGCCCTTTATTAGCCAGTGAATTGGATGCATTGGGTAAAGCCCTGGAAACACCTGCAAAACCGCTGGTGGCGATTGTCGGCGGATCTAAAGTATCTACTAAATTAACAGTTTTAAAATCACTGTCAGAAAAGGTAGATCAATTAATCGTCGGTGGTGGTATTGCCAATACTTTTATTGCGGCCGCGGGTTTTTCAGTAGGCAAATCGCTTTATGAAGCTGATTTAATAGAAGAAGCGCAACGTTTAATTGCCGCTGCCAAGCAAGCAGGCTCTGATATCCCGATACCTGTTGATGTGGTTTGTGCCAAAGAATTCTCTGAAACGGCAATCGCCACAATCAAGAAGGTTGCAGACGTTGAAGCGGATGACATGATTCTGGATATAGGCCCCGATACTGCAAAACAATATGCCGAATTGCTAAAATCCGCCGGCACTATTGTTTGGAATGGCCCTGTCGGTGTATTCGAAATCGAACAGTTCAGCCACGGCACACAAACACTGGCAACAGCCATTGCCGAAAGCAGTGCTTTTTCAATTGCTGGTGGCGGGGATACCTTGGCAGCTATTGACAAATACGGCATTAATGACCAGGTTTCATACACCTCTACTGGCGGTGGTGCATTCCTTGAATTTCTTGAAGGTAAAGAACTACCTGCAGTTGCTATATTAAAATCACGCAGTTAGAAATAAATCAGGGAGTAATAGAGGTATTAATCTTGTACCTTAACCTTGCTTCCTGTAACTTGTACATTGGATTTACTATCAGCCTGATTAATCAGGCTGATAACTTTTTACTTAAATTTGGGTTTAATAATGGCCAGAGTTACTATCGAAGATTGTTTAGAACACGTAGAAAACCGTTTCAAACTGGTTTTATTGGCGAGCACACGAGCACGTCAGTTAAGCCATGGCGCGACTGAATTTCTTCCTCGCGGTAAAGATAAGGATACTGTCCTTGCCTTGCGCGAAATCGCAGCTGGTCATGTCACCACAGAGAACATTAATCTTCTCCATCGTACCGGTGATACCCACGACCACAACCCCATGTTCTAAGCCTTTGCATCTATGTCGAACATAGCCGGCACCGTCAAACCAAAACGCCTCCAGGATGAACTGATTGAGCGTTTATGTACGACTTTATCCGGCTATTTAGATCAAGCTCAAATTGACGATTGTGTCCGCGCTTATGAATTTAGCGCGGACGCACATATCGGTCAATTCCGTAAAAGCGGTGAATCTTACATCTGTCACCCCCTCTCCGTCGCCATCACGCTTGCCGAGATGCGCATGGATGCCAGCGGCATCATGGCGGCAATTCTGCACGATGTCATTGAAGATACCCCAATCAGCAAAAAAGAACTGGCTAAACAGTTCAGTGAAGAAGTCGCGGAACTGGTTGATGGCGTTACTAAACTAACCCAAATTGACGGCAAATCTCAGAGTCGTGCTGAAGCACAAGCGGAAAATGTCCGTAAAATGTTTCTTGCTATGGGCAAAGACTTACGGGTAATTTTGGTCAAACTGGCAGACCGACTGCATAACATGCAAACGTTAGGCGTTATGCCTGCAGAAAAAAAACGCCGCATTGCGCGTGAAACTTTGGATATTTATGCCCCGATTGCCAATCGGCTGGGTATGAATAAAATCCGGCACAAATTGGAAGAGCTGAGTTTTCAAGCCATGTACCCATTGCGTTATGCCGTTTTGACTAATGCTATAAAAAAAGCACGTGGCAACCGCAAAAAAATAATCGACACCATTGAAAGTACGATAAAAATGCGTTTGGAAAAGTCCAATCTACATTGTGAAGTTTCAGGGCGGGAAAAAAATATTTATAGCATTTATCAAAAAATGCTCCAGAAAAAAGTATCTTTATCATCGATTTTTGATCTCTACGCTTTCCGAATTTTTTGTGATAATGTTGACTCCTGTTACCGCGCATTAGGTGTAATTCATAACTTGTATCAACCTATTCCAGGTCGCTTTAAAGACTATATCGCCCTACCCAAAGCCAATGGTTATCAATCCCTGCACACCACAGTCATTGGCTCTTATGGTGTCCCCATCGAAATCCAGATAAGAACTCACGAAATGCACCGCATGGCGGAATCGGGTATTGCTGCACACTGGCTATATAAATCCGATGACGATAAATCTGAAAAATTTCAGGCACGTGCCAATGAGTGGTTAAGAGATTTGTTGGAAATTCAGAAGACAGCGGGTGATTCTCTTGAATTTATTGATAATTTAAAAATTGACCTTTTCCCGCAGGAAGTTTTTGTGTTCACCCCCAAGGGGGGGATTATTAAAATACCCCGAGGCGCGACGATTATTGATTTTGCCTATGCAGTTCATACGGATATCGGCAATGCTTGTATTTCTGCCAGAATTGACAAACAACTGGTGCCATTGCAAACCAAACTGGAAAACGGCATGACAGTAGAGATTATTACTGCACCTTGGGCAAGGCCTAACGCACTTTGGCTCAATTACGTAACTACAGTAAAAGCACGCTCCAGTATCCGTAACCATCTGAAACATTTCAAACAGCAGGAAGCCATTAGTTTAGGTCGGCGGCTATTAGAAAAAGAACTGCAAACCCTGCATTTGCATCTGGAAAACATTGAGGAAATCCGAATACAGGCATTGCTGAAAGTTATGGCTATGCAGTCAATGAACGAATTACTGGAGGACATCGGCTTAGGCAACAAAATGCCGTTTTTAATTGCAAAACAACTTACTCAGGATGATATTAATGCCAATATTAAACTGGATGACACTGACAAAATCCGGCAAAACCCTCTAATTATTAAAGGCACCGAAGGCATGGTGATTACCCTGGCCAAATGTTGCAGGCCTATTCCGGGTGACTCTATCATAGGTTATTTTAATCCAGGCAAAGGCATTGTCGTCCATCATCACGAATGCCGTAACCGCTCTATAGTCAGAAAAAGACACACCAATTGGCTGGATGTTGAGTGGAGCCAGGATATAGCCGGCGATTTTCCCACCGAACTTCGTATCGACATACTTAATCAACGTGGGGCGTTGGCAACCATTGCTTCAACTATTTCCGAACTGGGTTCAAACATTGAGAACGTCACCGTTGTTGATCAGGATGACCGTGTTTGCGTCGACTTAATCACCCTGACAGTTAAAGATCGTATAAATTTAGCAAAAATCATGCGCCGCTTGAAAGATTTGCCCATCGTTTTAAAAATTACCCGGGTTAAGGGCTAGTTATCAAAATTAAAATGGCTTATCACTTAACCGCTCGAGCGGAAACAGCTATGGCTAACAGGCTAACAGACTCCGCGAAACCCTGTCTATGTCGTTGAAATAGCTAATATTCCCACTTCTTCTTTTATAAAAGCGAGCTACGTTTGTTTCTCTTGAATCCTGAAACGACAAGCACAATCACCCTTTGCCATACAACTTAACTGCTTAACCTCTTTGTCCAGTAAACAAGACATCAGTGCTAAATCGAACGCACAAATTTCTATATGTTTCTGTGCCAGGTCGTGATAAATGCAATTGTTCGCCCGTATAACCGATTTGCTGCTTTCAGATTCAATTTCTGTCGTCACCTGAAATCCCAGATTTGCCATAATTAATAACAGCTCTTCCATGCGGTCATTCAGGTTTTTTCCTTCAAATTGGCTACGCAAACTATTTGCCAGTCTAATGCCTAATCTCTGCATGTAATCCTTAAAACCTTCAGCACCCATCTCCTGTCGCAATTCACTAAGAATTAAATCGGAAAACCAGGCATATTGTTTTGGAAAATAATTAATGCCCTTATCAGTAATTCCGTAAATGACTACGGGTCGTCCTGCAGTTTTATTTAGAGCATTTTTTTTAATATAGCCGTCTCCCTCAAGACCAACAAGATGTTGTTGGACTGCGGCTCTAGAAATATCCAGTTCTTTTGCGAGTGCATCAATACTTAAACCCGTCCTGTTTTCCAGTAATTGCTCAAGAATTTGATGTTGACGTGGACTTATATTTTGTAACATTAACGATTTGATTATGAGGTTGAGAAGGATCATACAAACATTTATTAATTATGTCATACAAATGTTTTACAAGTTATATATTGTATAACTTTTTAGGTTGTTATAAACTCTCTCCCGAGCAAAAGTTGCTTAATGAGAATTAAAAACATAATACTGGAGACAATGATGAGCGCAACACCAGAAACAACCACAGGCAATACATTATATGACCAAATCGGTGGTGCAGCAGCTGTAGATGCCGCCGTTGATATTTTTTATCGCAAAGTACTTTCGGATTACCGAATTAACCGTTTTTTCGACGATATTGATATGGAAGAACAGGCCGTCAAACAAAAGGCTTTTTTT
>Ga0105096_10000217_pt1 | contig 17467 bp, 14 predicted proteins | sample PPLLak3cmMay2015_FD_87036 | JGI IMG/M metagenome (GOLD analysis project Ga0105096, IMG submission 87036) | Freshwater sediment microbial communities from Prairie Pothole Lake near Jamestown, North Dakota, USA - PPLs Lake P7 Core (1) Depth... | ecosystem: Environmental > Aquatic > Freshwater >... | reverse complement strand
GGCCAGCGCCGCGCACCGCCGGCGCAGCGACGACCACGCCCTCGATCTCCAGGGCGATGGCGCGCGCGTCCTCTTCGGTGAGTGTTTGCGCCGCGCCGAGGCCAAGGCGCACGCCGCTGGCGGTGGTCGAGCCCGGCAGAACAAGGATCAGGTTCGAGCCCAGGTTCTTCAACTGCTCGCGCACCCGTTCCTGCGCCCCGGCGCCGATCGAAATCATCGCGATCACCGCCGCCACGCCGATGATCATGCCGAGCATCGTCAGCGACGTGCGCAGCTTGTTGACGCGCAGCGCCTTCAGCGCCACCCGCAGCACCATCAGCGCGTTCATCGGGCTGCCCTCCTCGCTGCACGCCTTGGAACGGACGCTTCGGAACGGTCGCGGACTCTCATGTCGACGTCGCCTCGCTTTCCGAGTCACGCGCGGCGAGGGCCGCGCCGGCGTCGCGCGGCGCCTGCCGCTGGTCGCTGCGGACGCGGCCGTCGCGAAAGGTGATCAGCCGCCCGGCAAAGTCGGCGACGTCGTGTTCGTGCGTCACCAGCAAGACGGTGATGCCGCCGCGGTTCAGCTCCTGCAGCAGGGCCATGATCTCGATCGAGGTCCGGGAGTCGAGCGCGCCGGTGGGCTCGTCGGCAAGGATCAGCGCCGGCTCGTTGACCAGGGCGCGGGCGATCGCGACGCGCTGCTGCTGGCCGCCCGAGAGCTGCGACGGCAGATGATGGCTGCGATCGCCGAGGCCCACCTGCGCCAGCCTCGCCATCGCGCGGCTGCGGCGCTCCGTCGCCGGCAGGCCGGCGTACATCAGCGGCAGTTCGACGTTTTCGATCGCCGAAGTGCGCGCGAGCAGGTTGAACTGCTGGAACACGAAGCCGATGCGCTGGTTGCGAATGGCCGCCAGCTGGTCCGAATCCATCGCCGCCACGTCCTCGCCGGCCAGGCGATAGGAACCGCGCGACGGCCGGTCGAGGCAGCCGAGCAGGTTCATGAAGGTCGACTTGCCGGAGCCCGATGGCCCCATCACGGCAACGAATTCGCCGCCGTCGATCGACAGCGTGACGCCGTCGAGGGCGTGCACCACGGTGTCGCCGAGCACGTAGTCCTTGCCCAGGCCGGCGACGTCGATCAGGTTCACCGTGTGCCCTAGAAGAACATCCGCGGCGGCGAGCCCTTGGCCGCCGGCGCGCCCGCGCCCGCGGACAGCATGCCGCTGATGACCTCGATCCCTTCGTCGACGCCCGGTCCGCTCACTTCGGTGCTCGAGCCGTCGGTCAGGCCGGTGCGCACCTCGAGGGCGCGCGGCTTGCCCTCGGCCAGCACCCACAGGCGGCCGCGGCCGCCCTGGCTGCTGCGGCCCGCCGTCTCGGCGATGATCTCGGCATAGCGCGCCTTCTGCTCCGCGTTGAGCACCTCTTCGACGCCGGCTCGGATCTCGGCTCGGACCGTCGCCGCCGCCTTGGCCCGCGCCTCTTCCGGCAATTCGCGCAGCGCCGTGAAGCGGCCGCGCGCCTGGTCGAACACCGCCGCCACGCGCGCCTGCTGCGCCTCGTCGAGCTTCAGCTCCTTGACCAGCCGCTCGCGCAACTGCTGCATCTGGGCGCTGTTGCCTTGCCCCGGCCCCTTCTCAGTGGCGCCCTTCGCTTCGGCGCCCGTCTTGCTGTCGGCCGCGCTTTCGCCCGGCGGCCGGAACCGCAGCGCCGAATTGGCCACCTTGAGCACGGAGGCGCGCGTGTCGGTGATGATGCGCACGTTGGCGGTCATGCCCGGCATCAGTTGCCCGTCGGGGTTGGCGGCGGACACCAGCACCGTGTAAGTGACCACGTTCTGCACGTTCTGCGCGCTCTTGCGCACCTGGCGGACTTCGCCGTTGAAGGTGCGGCCGGGAAAGGCGTCGACGGTGAAGGTCGCGCGCAGCCCCTGCCGGATGCGGCCGACGTCCGCCTCGTCGATCGACGTCTCCACCTGCATGTCGCGCAGGTCGCGCGCGATGATGAACAGCTCCGGCGCCTGCAGGCTGGCAGCGACGGTCTGGCCGACATCGACGCTGCGCTTGATGACGACGCCGTCGACCGGGGCGCGGATCTCGGTGCGACCCAGGTCGACCTTGGCCGACGCCAGTTGCGCCAGGCGCTGCGAAACCACCGCCTTGGCACTGTTCAGTTCCGCCGCGGCGAGGTCGTACTGCGCCTGGGCGCGGTCGAGGTCGGCCGGTGAAACGAACTCCCGCGCCACCAGTTCCTTGCTCCGCGACAGATCGCGTTGCGCATTGGCCAGCGCCACCTGCGTGCGCCCCACCGCTGCGCGGGCCGCATCGAGATCGGCTTCGTTCTGCCGCACCCGGTACATGAGGGTCTCGGGATCGATTCGGGCGATCAACTGGCCGGCCTTCACCGGCGAGTTGAAGTCGACGAACAGTTCCTTGATCTGCCCCGACACCTGCGTGCCCACCTGCACCGAGGTGACCGGATTCAGCGTCCCCGAGGCGGCCACCGTCGCCGTCAAGGGGCCACTTTCGATTTTCACGAAACGGAACGCCGGCGCCTGGCTGGCTTCACGCTTCGACCAGAGGAAGTAGGTCGCAGCGGACGCGGCAAGCACAAGGGCGGCCAGAACCAGCAGGCTGGAACGTCGAGACGGTTTTGCCATCGAACGGGCGCGTGCCGTCCGGTAGGCGGCCGCGGGAGACAGGAATTTGATGCGCAGTGTAATGAGCCGGCCGGACGGACCTGTTTCCGAACGTAAGCGGCGGCGCCGCTTCGCGGACGAAGCCCGGGGCGACGCGATGGAGTGACGGTTCAGGGGCGTGAACTGCCGATGGTCGGGCAGTCGGATTGCTAAACTTCGCCCGCTTTTTTTGCCACCCACGACGACCGATCCGATGAGTTCCGAACTGCCGGCGCTGGACCTGGAGCAGGCGCGCCACAACATGGTGGAACAGCAGATCCGCCCGTGGGAGGTGCTTGACCAGTCGGTGCTCGACCTGCTGCTCGCCGTGCGCCGCGAGCAGTTCGTGCCGCCGGCGTACCGGCTGCTCGCCTTCACCGACATGGAGATTCCGCTGAAGATCGACGGCGTCGACAGCGGCGAATGCATGCTCGCGCCGAAGGTGGAGGCGCGGCTGCTGCAGGAACTCGGCCTGCGCGCCCACGAACACGTGCTGGAGGTCGGCACCGGCTCGGGGTACATGGCGGCGCTGGCGGCGCACAAGGCGCAGCACGTGCTGACGATCGAGATCGACCCGATGCTGGCCGGGTTCGGCGCCGCCAATCTGCGGCGCAACGGCGTGCACAATGCCCAGGTCGTGGTCGGCGATGGCGCCCGCGGCTGGCCGGGCAAGGCGCCTTACGACGCCATCGTCGTCTCCGGCGGCCTGCCGATGCTGCCGCCCGAGTTGCCGGCGCAACTGAAGATCGGCGGCCGGATGGCGCTGATCGTCGGCGAAGCGCCGGTGATGTCGGCGCAGATCGTCAGGCGGGTCACCGAAACGGCATTCGAGACGCTGAAGCTCTTCGAGACGGTCGTCAAGCCGCTGCGCAATGCGCTGCGGCCGTCGGCGTTCCGTTTCTGATGAAGACCATCGCGGCGCCGACGCTGGCGCAGTGGTTGCTGGATCCGGAGCGCGCCGCGCCGCTGCTGCTCGACGTGCGCGAGCCCTGGGAGTTCCAGATCTGCAGCATCGCCGGCAGCCGGCTGGTGCCGATGCGCACACTGCCGGCGCAGGTCGGCGAATTCGATCCGGAGCAGCCGGTCGTCTGCGTGTGCCATCACGGCAACCGCAGCGCGCAGGTAGGGATGTGGTTGTGGCGCCATGGCTTCACCGACGTCTACAACCTGAGCGGCGGCGTGGACGCGTGGGCGCGCCAGATCGATCCGCAGATGGCGACCTACTGAAAGCAGTCACGAGCAATCACTGGAGAAGTTGATGGCAATCCGCTTCCGATTCGCGCCGCAGGGCGCCCTGGCCTGTGCGGTGGCGCTCGCCCTGACGCTGCCGGCGGCCGCACAGCAGCAGGTAGCGCCGAAGATCGAAGACCCCGCGGCGCCGCTGCGCGAGGCGGCAAGGACCGCGCAGCGCAACGATCTGCTGGCGCTGTATCGCCTGGCGCTCGACTACGACTCGCAGTGGGCCGCCGCCCGCGCCCAGTACCAGGCGACACTCGAGCGCGAGCCGCAGGCGCGCTCGACGCTGCTGCCGAACGTGAACCTGCTCGGGCGCACCAACCTGTACAGCTACGAAGTCAGCCCGCAGTCGTTCAACAACAGCTTCAGCGACTATGGCGGCGGACTGTCGCTGAACGTTCCCGTGTACCGGCCGCAGAACTGGCAACTGCTTGAACAGGCCAAGATCCAGGTCGTGCAGGCCGAGAGCGTGCTTGCTCAGGCGCGGCAGGACCTGGCGCTGCGCGTAGTCAACGCCTACTTCAACGTGCTTACGGCGGTTGACGAGATCGAGGCGCTCGAGGCGCAGCGAGACGCCGCGCTGCAGAACCTGGCGCAGGCCAAGCGCGAGTTCGAAGTCGGCACCAAGACGATCGTCGACGCCAACGAGGCACAGGCACGCCACGACCAGATCGTCGCCCTGCTGCAGGTGGCGGTAGGCACGCTGATCATCCGCCGCAGTGAGTTGACCGCCATCGTCGGCCGCGACCCGCAGGTTCCCGCCGCGCTCGACGACAACCCGAAGCTCGCGCTGCCGCAGCCGAACGAGATAGGAAACTGGGTCAAGTCCGCCGAAGATGCGAACTACAGCGTGCAGATCGCACGCGCCAGCAGCGAGATCGCGACCCGCGAGATCCAGCGCGCCAAGGACGGCTACAAGCCGACCGTCGATCTGGTCGCCGGTTACAACATCAACCGCTTCAACGGCACGCAGACGTCCGAAAGCTCGTTCCGCACGAACACCGGCAACGTCGGCCTCCAGCTCACGTTGCCGCTTTACACCGGCGGCCTGACGCAAAGCCGGGTGCGCGAGGCGCTCGCGCTACAGGACAAGTCGATCAGCGACCTGGAGACGGCCAGGCGCAGCGCCGCCAATGCGGCCCGCTCCGCCTTCACCGGCGTCAACTACGGCCTGACGACCGTGCAGGCGCTGGAATCGGCGGAGCGCTCGGCGCGCACGCAGCTCGAATCGACGCAGGTCGGCTACCGCGTCGGCGTCCGCATCCTGCTCGACGTGCTCAACGCCACCACCCAACTCGTCGCCACCCGGCGCGACCTGAAGCGGGCACGCTACGTCTTCCTGCAGAGCGGCCTGAACCTGAAGGCCTCCGTCGGCGCCCTGACCGAAGAGGATCTGCGCGCGGTCAACGCGCTGCTGACGAAGTAGGCGCGGGGGCGAAGTATCCGCAGGGATACGGCCGCAACGGTCCGCAGTGCACGGCCCGACGCACATGCCGTCGCGGTGGCTTATCGGCGCCGTCGCGGCTCTCCTGGCACTGGCGTCATTGACTGCCTGCGCCGGGAAGCCGAAGCGCCTGCTGCTGGCGCCGATGATTCACGGCGTCGACCTGTGCGCTGCCGCCGAGGGAACGAAGCCGCCGCTCGATGAGAAGGAACTGGCCGCGTACTGCCGCAGCGCCGGACGCTCGGCAGCGGCGCTGATCGATGCCTCGCTCACCGCGCTCGGGCCGCCGGCCAGCGCCGATGGCCGCTACGAACTGGGCTACACGATGCCGGTGCCGCTGCTGGCCCTGTTCCTGCGGCGCGATGTCGGCTGGACGCTCGATACCGCCGCAGTAGATCGGCTGGCGGCAACGTTGCGCGACAGCCCTCGGCCGGTGGTGCTGCACCTGTTCTCGACCCACTTCGGCATCGGCGCGCCGCTCGAAGCGCAACTGGCCGCGGATCCGGCCAATCTAGCCGTCTCGCCGCTTGGGCCGATGCCCAGGGACAGGTACTTCGGCATCGACATCTTCCCCTGGTCGGTGGCGACGACCGACAACGACATCACCCGCCACCGCCGGATCGCGATCGATGGCTTCCTCGCTTCGGTCTGCCGGTTGCCGGCCGCCGATCGGCGCAAGGTGAAGGCCGTGACGCTACTCGGCGAAGTACACCAGTTTCACGCCGACTTCGAGCGCGGCATGGGCCTGGCGGAGCCCTACGTCGTCTCCGACTACAGCGCGGCGTCGATCGACGGCTTCCGCCGCTTTCTCGCGGCTCGCTTCGGCGACATCGCGCGGCTTAACCGCCAGGTCGGCGAGAACTTCGCGTCGTTCGCCGAAGTCGATCCGCCCGGGCTGCGACCTTCGGCACGGCCGAGCCAGCATCTCGACTCGGCCGCACACGGCCGGTTGCCGCTCGCTGGCTGGGCCTACGAGCGCAGCGGACCGCTGTGGATCCGCATCTACCGCGACGGCGTGCAGATCGCGCGCGTTGCCGCGAGTTTCGGCCGCCAGGACGTGCTGCAGGCGCTTCCGGCGATCGGCACCGCCGACGTCGGCTGGCGTTACGACATGGACTTCACGACGCTGGCGCCCGGCGCGTACCGGCTCGACTTCCTGGCCGAGCGCAGCGACGGCGCGCTGGCGAGCCTCGGCTCGCGGCGGATCGTGGTCGCGGGCACCGTCGCAGCTCCGGCCGCGGCGATGGCAGCCTTGCCCGCGGTCGGTACGGCCGAAGGCATCGCCGGAAGCATCGACCATCCATCCGATGGGACGCGCGTGATCTACAACCCGCTGGCGCCCTTGTGGCACGAATTCCGAAACCGCCAGGTGGTCGACTATCTCCGCTACTTCGAGGGCGTGGTGCGCGCCTCCTGTCTCGCCGACGTGCCGCTGTACACGCACCAGATCGCGCCCTTCGTCAATCCCGGCTGGGACGCGACGAGATTCGCGGTCGACGAATCGCTGCGCGGCACGGGCGGCCTGGGCCTCGGCATCAGCCTGTACGGCGAGGCGACCTACGGCAGCTCCTTCTTCGACTGGCTGGATACGACCGCGCACCGCCGCTATGTCGTCACCGAGTTCCATCCGCTGCGGGCGATGACGCCGGAAGAGTTCGCGGCGACGATCGAGCACCATCGCCGCCGCGGCGCGGCGTTCGTCTCGTTCTTCCTCGACGCACGGCCGCGCGACGCGCGCGATCCGGCGGCGGACAACATGTTCTCGTTCGACCCCGGCAACGCGCGCTTCGGCTCGGCGACGCTGTACAAGGCCGTGCAGGAACTGATGCGCCGATGACTGCCCCGCCCGACTCCTGGAACGACGAGCACATCAGCGACGAGTGGTTCGCCAGCCACTTCCGCTATGCCGCCGACGTGGTGCAAAGTGCGCTGGTTCCGCCGCTGGATCCGGCCGCGACGACGCTGCTCGACTTCGGCTGCTACGACGGCATCACCGCACTGGGCCTGATGCTGCGACATGGCTGGAAGCACGTCGTCGGCGTCGACATCGATCCGGGCTTCGCGGCACTGCCGCGGCTGGCGCAGCAGCAGATCGGCCTGGCGCGTCTGCCCGACAGGCTGCGCTTCGTTCGCATCGTTCCAGGCGAATCGCTGGCGGCTGCCGGCCGCGTCGGCGCGATCATGACCTGGTCGGTGTTCGAGCACGTCGAGCGTTCGATCCTCGACCGGGTCGTCGCCGACTTCCATTCGGCGCTTGCGCCCGGCGGCTTCTGTTTCGTGCAGATCGACCCGCTGTACTACTCGCCACAGGGTTCCCATCTCGGCCGCTTCGCGACCGCGCCATGGGCCCATCTGCGGATGAGCGAGGCGGCGCTGCAGGAGTTCGTGCTGGCGGCGGCGCCGGGAACCGTCCCGGCCGACGAGATCACCGAGCAGTTCCGCAGCATGAGCTTCGACGAGTACAAGCGCTTCATCTTCCGTCATTACCAGGAACTGAACCGCATCACCGCCGACGAACTCGTGGCGCTGTTCAAGCGCAACGGCTTCGAGTTGCTGTGGCAGAAGCGACGCCGCACCGAAGAGCCGATCCCGGCCGAACTGCGCGGCTGCGACGAGGACCTGCTCAGGACCTGCGAGGTCTTCGCGCTGTTCCGCTCGACCCGCGGCGGCTGAACACGCCTGCCCGGACGCAGCCGCCGCTACTGATCGACGACGCGGAAGAAACGCGCCGCGATGCTCCAGAAGTGCCATGCGGCTGGTTCTTCGGCGATGGCCCACTCGAGGTACGAAAACACCTCGCGCGCCAGCGGCTCGACTTCGGCGCGGGTGCCGAGTTGGCGGATCTGCAGCGGCCGCTTGCCGTCACTGAGGCGGATGCCGAGCAGGTAGACGGTCACCGGCAAGCCGGAGTCGCAGGCCATCCGCAGCAGGCCACGCGGCACGTGCACCGGCGCACCGAGGAAGTCGATCGCCAGGCTGGCCGCGACCTGGTCGGCCGGAACGTCGACGACCGCAAGGACCTGTTCCGACGCGCGCAGCGCCTGCAGGATGCGGCGCGGCGAAGCCGTGGCCTCGATCGGCTCGCGCCCGAGCGCCTGCGGAACTGCGCGGATCCGCCTGCGGTAGTACCAGTGACGAACGGTCCGCCCGGAGAAGTTCGCGCGCGAGTACGGCGCGATCAGCGGATGCACGTGAAGTCCGTTAGCAGCGAGATGCCGCAGCGCCCACATGCCGGCGCCCCAGTGGAAGGTGCACAGGATTCCGGGCCGCGACGGCTCGGGCCAGGTGCCGTCGACGAGCAGGTGCCGGGACATCCAGCGGTCCGAGCGCGTCAGCGCGAGGTAGTAGTCGGCGTGGTCGATCAGCGTCACCAGCCGATGCCGCTGCCGCCAGCTTGCCGGTTCGCCGCGCAACCAGCCGCGCGCCTGCGCCTGCCGCGCCGCCTCGTGCGACTCGCGGTAAAGAGACTCGGCGCGGCAGACGTAGCGGAAGATGCGGAAGCACAGCGACCACGGCAGCACGGCGGCGAGTCCGGGAAGCAGCACCAGTTCGAGCAGGTCGCGCAATTCGGCGCGCAGCCGGATGACGCTCACCGAGCCCGCCTCGCGCCGGATCGATCGCCGGCCGCTCGGGCGCCGTTCGGGGCGGCGATCATGACCAGTGATGCCGCAGCGACACCAGCCCGGGAAGCCGCGCCGGCGACGCGTACAGGAAGCGCGCGTGCTGGTGCCACTCGTCGTAGACGAGAACGCCATGTCCGTCGAAGAGGTAGGCGCTGACGACGTACTCGCCGCTGTGCAAAGGCAGTTCCGGGAACGTGACCGTCGCCCTCCACTTGCCGTCGGGCTGCCGTGCCGGCCGGGTCCCGTCGACATGCGTGGCCACCGACGTGATGCCGACGCCGCCGACCTGTTCCAGCATCACCGCGATGTGCGGCTGCTCGTCGCCCGCGGTTTCGGCGAGCACCGTGACCTCGAGCGTGTCGCCCTGCAGCGTCGGCGGCGTGCCGCCGGCCAGCGGGCCGATCGCCAGATCCCGGATCACGCCGCGTCGGCCCGGCTCGATCGCGCGTGCTGCCGCCGGCTCCGCGGTCGTCGCCGGCCCGGCTGGCTGCTTCGCATCGAGCAGGCGCACGTGGGTCTCGTAGGCCGCCAGCACCATCTCGGTCGGGCCCATCAGACGCACGCGGCCTTCGTCGAGCCACAGCGCCACATCGCAGATCTGGCGGATGTGGTACTGGCTGTGCGAGCAGAACAGGATCGTGCAGCCGTTGCGGCGGAAGGCGTCGATCCGTTCGATGCACTTCTTCTGGAAGTGCTGGTCGCCGACGGCGAGTGCCTCGTCGATGATCAGCACGTCGGGCTCGATGGCGGTGGCAAGCGCAAAGGCCAGCCTCACCGTCATGCCGGACGAGTAGGTCTTGACCGGACGGTCGATTGCCTCTTCGATCTCGGCAAAGGCGATGATGCCGTCCTCGAGCCGCGCCGCGTCGGCGGCGGAAATCCCGATCAGCGCACTGGCGAAACGCAGGTTCTCGCGTCCGGTGAAGTCGGGATGAAAGCCGGCGCCGAGTTCGAGGATCGCCGTGACCCGGCCGCCGCCGCCGCGCCGGATGGTGCCGGTGCTGGGCCGGAGCGTGCCGGCGATCAGCTTCAGCAGCGTGCTCTTGCCGGCGCCATTGACGCCGATCACGCCCAGGCAGTGACCACGTTCGAGCGCGAAGCTGACGTCGTGCAGGACCCAGTGCGGCCGATGCAGGTCGCGCCCGGTGAGAAGCGCCAGCAGCCGCGCACGCGGCGAGTCGTACTGCTTGTAGAGCTTGCCGAGACCGGAAACGGTGAGGACGGCCATGGCAGGCCCGTCACAGCCAGTCGATCAGCTGCTCGCGGCTGCGGGCGATCAGCCGGTCGAGCACGATAGCGAACACCGCGGTCCACAGGGCCAGCGCCAGCCAGACTTCGGCCGCCGGCGGCTCGCCCTTCAGCAGCAGCCCCTGAACCGCCAGCACGGTGGGCGTCATCGGATTGATCCACAGCAGCCAGGCGAGCGAGGCCGGAAACATGCTCGGCGGAAACAGCACCGGCGAAATGAACATGCCGACGCTGAGCGCGAAGGCGACCACCTGGATCGTGTCGCGAACGGCCGCGGACAGGATCGCCAGCCCGTAGGCCAGCAGGCACCAGTTGACGACCGAAAGCGCAAGCAGCGGCAGCAGCAGCAGCAGCCAGGGACTGAAGCCGTGTTCGTGCGCATACACCGGCACCAGCACGACGACCAATGGCAGGAAGACAGCGGCGCTCGCCAGCACCGCGCGGACCGGAAACAGCACCGGCGGCATCGCGTTCTTCTGCAGCAGGCCGCCGGCTTCGACGAGGCTCAGCGTGCCGCGCCCGACGGCGTCGGCGAAGGCCAGCCAGGGAACGAGTCCGACCACCAGATAGGCGCCGAGCTGCCGTGTCGGCGCTCCTTCGCCCAGACGCAGTTTGAAGACGACGTCGAAGACGAGGAAGTAGGCGCCGATCGTCAGCAGCGGCTGCGCGTAGAGCCAGAGCGCGCCGAGTGCGGAGCCTGCATGGCGCGACTTCAGATCACGCGCCGCCATTACCGCGAGCAGCGCGCGGCCGTTCCACAGCTCGGCGGCATCCTTCGCCAGCGATTTCATCGGTCGACCACCGCACACCTTAGGGCCGGCGCCACGTTACCGCTTCGGGGGACGGAACCGATCGGCAGCTTCGCCGAGTTTGACCGTGGACTGCCGTCCGGCATCGAGTCTGGTTTCACCTCTGGGCCCTGCGCCCGTCGCGGCATGCCCGCCCGCGGCAGCCCAGGCTCAGTTGCTCTTCGGCGCCAGCGGCCGGCTGGCGACCAGCGCCTCGAGGGCGCTCTGGTTGAACTGGATCTCGGAGGTGATCTTTTCGACCGCCAGCTGGCGCCTGGCGCGCACGTCCGAGTCGACAAGTCCTTTGGTCAAGGTATCGCGGACGACATCGAAAGATTCGCGGCTCGACGGCTTGCGCTCGTCGAGGCGAATGATGTGGTAGCCGAATTCCGACTTCACGATGCCGCTGAGATCGCCGGGCTGCTTCAGTGCGAAGGCCGCCGCCTCGAAGGCGGGCACCATCCGGCCCCGGCTGAAGAGGCCGAGGTCCCCGCCGCGTGCTGCGCTTCCCGGATCGTCGGAGAATTCCCGCGCGAGCGCGGCGAAGTCGGCTCCCGGCTGGCTGGCGCGAGCCAGCAGGTCGCGCGCGCGCGCTTCGGGCTCGCAGGCCTTCGAGGACACCAGGATGTGGCTGACGCGGATCTGTTCCGGCGTCGTGAACTTCTCCGGCGTGGCGTCGTACTGATTCCTCGCCAGCTTCTCGAAGGCCGCGCGGTTCGGCCCCTTGGCATCGAGGCGCGCGAGGCTGGCATCGGCAAGGATGCGTTCGCGCGCCGCGCGCAAGGCCGCAGCGACGGCCGGATCGTTCTGCAGGCCTTCGGTTTCCGCCCGCCGCGCCAGTTCACGTCGCACCAGCAGGCTCTGCGCAAGCTGCGCCGCATCGCCGGGCCGCGCCAGCACTTGCGACTGGACCTGGGGCGGCAGCGCCCGCGCCTCCAGGGTCATCTCGTCATCCGTGACCTCGAGGCCATTCGGGAGTTTGGCGACCACCTCTCCGGCAGCGATCGCCTGGGTGGTGGTTGCCAGAAAAATCAGGGAAAGCAGTTGGTGCGCGCGACGGTGCATGGCAGTCATCGGGGATCGTGCGCTCAAAGAGAACGCGAATTCGGAAAAGAAAAGGGCGGGGTGTCCCCCGCCCTTCTTGAAACCCGCAGAGACTTGTTACGGACGCAGCGAGCCGTTCACGGTCACACGAGCCGAATACGACAGGCCGTAGAACACGTTGGTCTGGGTATTGTTGACACGCGTGTACTGGCGAGCCAGCACCGGCAGGCCTTCGGCGCTCGGGACGGTGACCGAACCCCAGCCCTCGATGAAGCCGTTGGAGATGTCGGTACGCGTCAGAGAGCCGAACGTTGCCGAGCCGGCAACACCAGCACCGTTGATGCCGACAACCGACACTTCACCGCACAGCGACAGCGACGTCGGCGTTCCCGGCGAAATCACGATGTTGTCGGTGATCCGCGGCGTCTCTTCACGGTCCCAGAAGGCGACGGCGTTCAGGCCGAGTTTCTGGCAAAGCTGGAACGCCCGGCCAGCGCCTGCCACGCTACCCATCTCGGTGTTGACCGAGTTGAAGTAGACGTTCAGAGACGAGGAGTTGTACACCGCGGCCGGAGCGCCCGAACCCGTGTAGCGAACCGCCGCGAAATAACGGCGGGTCGGGAAGGCAACCACCCAGTCCGTCGCCGCACCAACCGATGCCAGGTTGTAGAACTCGCCAACGATCTGACGGGCGGCGATCGAGTTGCTGAGTTCCCATGCCTGCACGGTCGGCGTCGACGTGCCGGCCGTATACGGCGTCGACAGGTCGGGCAGGTCGTAGCGGGCCGGGCTGACCCAGGGCGACGAGCCGACGAGCAGCGGATCGGCCGTGTTGGCGGCCGCATCGGCCGGGGTGATGCCGGTTGACCGCTGATCCCAGTAGACGATCGCGCCGGTGCCCGCCACGCCGGTCGAAGCGTTACGCGCCTCGATCGCCGTCGCTTCGCCCGAATAAGCCACGATGCGCGTCGTGTTGATGATCGTCCAGTTGCCGTACAGACCCGTGGTCGGGTTGCGCAGGTAGCTGGCCGAATTCTCGCGAGTGAGTGCGCTCATCACCGACGTGGTGCAGGGTGCGACGCCATTGACGTGCTTGGTGGCGTTGTACAGCGCCCGCGCATTGCTGCCGGTCGAGCCCTCGTAGATATCGCCCATGTTGAGGACTTCGATGTAGCCCTCGCGGGTTTCCGCATTGCGGTCAGTCGCCTGGGCAGCCGTCGGGAGGCGATCCACGATGAACGAACCGTTGACGTTCGCCGGCAGCGTGCACGACTTGTCGGTCGTCGCGAGTTGTGAACGGCCATCCGCGCCGCGCGAGATCCCGGCGGTCCAGACATCGCTCGGCGACAGGAAGACCTGGAAGTCGTAGACGTCGTCGGAGTTCGACGCGCCGCGGAAGCGAATCTTGAGCGCCTTGCCGTTGACCGTATCGGTGTTGACGATGTTCAGCGCCGAGACGTTGCCGTCCTGGGTGCTGAAGTACGGCACCAGCAGGATGTGGCCCACGCCCTCTCGGTTGAACTCGAGCGTATTTGCGGTCTGGGCGCTCGCCGTACCGGCAACCCCCCCCATCGCCGCCGCAATACCCAGAGCAATGATGTGTTTCTTCATGAAGACTCCTGTTTTAGGAAAGTTGTGCGCACAACCCAATAACGGCAACGCGCCCGCAAGTTAGCACGTACAGGGCAAAACCAACAACTCAGCTCCCCGCGGGCGTGACCTAAACCGGGGCGAAGTTGCATGAATGCAACGCCGGTTTCGTCCCAGAGTGCTGCCAATTGCAACTACAACTTCTCGAACTTGTACCACTGCCCGTCTTCGAGCAGCCAGACCTCTTCGAGAAAGGTCGAGGAAACACGATCCCTGTGCCCTGACAGCAACAGCTTGAACGTGATCTCCACGGTTACTACGCAGCGCTGCCCCTCGCACTCCGCGCTATGCGCCTTGGCAGCCTCCCACTGCAACGGCCCGCTGAACTGGTTGCCGTAGCGATCGAGAGGCACGGTAGCCCGGTATCCCGATGAAAGATAACTGTAGGCAAGAGCCCAGTCGCGCTTGAGCAGGGCTGCCCATCGCGACTGTGCCCGCTCCAGCACGACCTCGGTCGCCGGCCGGGACGATGCCGACGTGGCACAGCCGGACATCAGCTGGGAGGCCACGATAGCGAAGCCCGCAAGAGCGGCAGTCAACCTGTGAAGCTGCATCAAGTCTCCAATCCTCGGAAATCCGGGCCTTACGGTAACCCGTAAGGATGGCTCGTCATCACCCGTCACGGCGGCGGCAACGCGCGGCGGCGGATTCTAGCGAGCTACTTTGGCAAGCCATTGGCCGGCATGTTCTGCGGCGCAGTCGCCGGCGGGCGCTGCGGCGCCAGGTGGTCAAGAAACTCCTTGGGCAGCAGTTCGTTCTGTTCCTGCACCAGCGCCCGGAAGCCGCGCATCCGCTCGCGCATCTCGGTGCTGACGGTGCGGGCGTCATGCGAGTTGCGGACCACCTTGGGCGTGATCACCACCAGCAGTTCGGTGCGGGCGCCATTGCGCGTCTGGGTCCCGAACAGCGCGCCGATGATCGGGATCTTGCTCAGTATCGGCAGCCCGGAACTGCCGTCGGTGACCGCATCGCGGATCAGCCCGCCGAGCACAAGCGCCTCGCCGGAGCGCACCGCCACGCGGCTGCCGATCTGCCGGTTCAGGAAGGCGCGCTGCCCGGTCGCGATGTCGATCGGCCCTACATCGGTGATCGACTGGTTGATCGTCATGGCGACCATGTCGCCGGAATTGACCGAAGGCGTCACGGCCAGCAGCACGCCGGTGTCCTTGTACTCGATCGAGTTGGTGACGTTGCCCCCCGAGGTAACGGTCTCCGAGCTGCGAATGGGCTGCTGGTCGCCGACCTGGATGGCCGCCGTGTGGTTGTCAATCACCATCACCGACGGGCTCGAGATCACGCGGATCAGTGAACGCTCGGCCAGCGCATTGAGCACGACGCGGATCTGCCCGAGACCGTTGAGGATCGAGTAGGAGAAGCCCGGCTGTTGTGGCCCGATGCCGCCGGTCCGGTTCGGGTTCAGCTGTCCTTCGCTGGTGTAGCTGCCGCCGAGGCCGGCGGTGAAGTACCACTGCAGCCCGTACTGCAGGTCATCGACCAGCGACACCTCGACGATCGTCGCCTCGATGATCACCTGGGTCACGGGCGCATCGAGTCGGCGCAGCGTCTCCTCGATCTTGGAGAACTCCAGCGGCGTGGCATAGACGAGCACGGCGTTGTTCAGGTCGTCGCCGACGATGCGGATGCCGATGCCGAGTGTCGAGGTCGTGACGTTGCCCGTGCCGGCAGCCCGGGTGCCGGTCTGCGGCATGGCTGCCAGGCCGGCGCCAGTGCCGGTGCGAGCGCCGCCAAAGGGCAGCGACTGCTGCTGGCCGCCACTGCCTGCCAGCCGCGAGCCCACCGCCGAGGCACCGAGCGCGGTTCGTAGGCCGGGCGCAACCCCGGAGTCCGCCGGGCCGGTCGGTCCGCCCATGCCGAAAAGTCCGTTCAATACATTAGCGAGGTGGGTCGCCGAGCCGTTCTGCACCTGATAGACGAACAGGCGCGGGTCGCCGTCGCCGCCACCGGGGCGGTCCATCCGGTCGATCCAGACCTTGATCTCGTCGAGATACGCCGGGCGCGGCGTGATGACGATCAGGCTGTTCAGCCGCTCGAGCGGAATCAGGCGGATCGCACCGAACAGCGGGTGCCGCGGCAGTGCGCCGATCTGGGCCTGCGCCTGCGCCTGGGCCTGCGCCTGGGCGGCAGGAGCGGGCGGTGCGCCGGGCAGCCCTGCTTCGGCGCCGGCTACCAGCGACCGCAGCGCGCTGTCGATCTCGCGCACCGAGGCGTATTGCAGCGGGAAGACGCCGATCGACATGCCCTTGAGCAGATCGACGTCGAAGATGCGCACGATCTCCAGCCAGCCGTCGATCTGGTTGCGCGAGCCCGCAAGCATCAGCAGGTTGCGCAGGTTGTCGACACGCTGGATCGACTCCGGCCGCGCCACGGGCCGCAGGACGTCGGCCATCTCGGCGGCGCCGATGTACTTGAGCGGCACGATCGCCGTTCCGTAGCCCGCCGGCAGAGGCGACATCTCGATCCGCTTCGGCGACGGCACGATGCCGCGCAAGGCGTCGGGCGGCCCGATATGGAACACGCCGGCGGCGTCCTGAGCCATCAGCAGGCCGTTGCCCTGCAGGACCGCTTCGAGCACCGACAGCGCCTGATCGGCCGGCAGCGGCGCCGCCGTCGACACGGTCACCGTGCCGGCAGCCGCCTGATGGATCACATAGGTGTAGCCGAGCAGTTCGCCCAGGACCGCATGCACGACTTCGCGCACCGGCGCCTGCTCGAACTTGAACGAAACGTCCTGGCTGCCGGGCGCCCGCTCCACCCGCGGCCGCGCCGGCGCGATGACCTCGCCAGTGCCCTTGAACAGCGACGGGCCGGAACCGGTCACCGGCACTTGCTGGCCGCCGACCGATAGCGACGGGCCGCCGATATTGCGCCCGCCGATTTCGGGCGCCGGAGGCGGCACCGTGCCGCGAACCGTTCCGCCGCCGCCGGAGTTCAGCGCCTTGCCCGATTCGCCGGCGACCAGCGCAACCTCGCCGTTGCGCTGGGAAGCCGCTGCGCCGCCGTTCGCTGCCGCCTTTGGCGCCACGTCGGACGTGGTCGCGCAGGCGGCAACAAGCAACAGCAGCGGCAAGGTCAGGATTCGCGAGTGGAAGCTAGGAGGCATGTGACTCATTCCGGAAGTGGCGGCAGGCCGGCCTGGGCCCGCCGCGCATTGAGGCGTTCCAGCCGCTGGCGGCGGATGACTTCGCGACTCGGCCCGCCGTCGTTGCCGGCCGAACGAGCCGGCGCCGGTCGCGCCGGCGCCGTTCCCGCCGTCACTGGGGCGGCATCGGGCTTTGCTGCGGCGCCGGCGGGCGCCGTCGTATTGAGCACCAGATCGATCGTCCGCCGCTCGCCGTTGGCGCGCTCCAGCGCTGCGCCGCGGCCTTCGCTGCCGGCCACCTTCCACTGGCCGATGCTGGCGCCGACGGGCACCCGTTCGACCTTGCCGCCGCGCGAAACGATGATGCCGCCCTTGGCGCCCGAGCCGTAGGTTCCCAGGAGCTTGAGGTCACGCAGTTCGACCGCCTCCTGGGCTTCGCCGGCCGGATCCTTCTTCGGGCCGGGACGGCGCGAAGCCAGAAACAGCGGCCGCTCGAGAGTCTCACGGAAGCGCGAGACCTCGGCTGGCTCCGTCGCCGCCACGTCGATGCTTTCCTCGAAGGCGGGCGCAAGCGGCGCCGGCTCGCTCCAGATGCGCCGGCTGTCGTCGCTCCACAGCCAGGCCAGCGCGGCGGCCAGCACGACGTTCACCGCCGCCACCGCGGTCAGCAGATTG
>Ga0105096_10000216_pt1 | contig 17485 bp, 19 predicted proteins | sample PPLLak3cmMay2015_FD_87036 | JGI IMG/M metagenome (GOLD analysis project Ga0105096, IMG submission 87036) | Freshwater sediment microbial communities from Prairie Pothole Lake near Jamestown, North Dakota, USA - PPLs Lake P7 Core (1) Depth... | ecosystem: Environmental > Aquatic > Freshwater >... | reverse complement strand
CGTGGGCGGCACCGCTCTGCATGGTGTTCTCGAGCTGGTCGAGCTTGCCCTGGCGGATCAGGTTCGACACCGCCGGGGTGTTGACCAGGATCTCGAGCGCGGCCACGCGGCCCCGCTTGTCCGAGCGCTGGATCAGCTGCTGGGAGATCACGCCGCGCAGCGAGGTCGAGAGCATGGTGCGCACGTGTGCCTGCTTGTCGGCCGGGAAGGCATTGACGATTCGGTCGACGGTGGCGGCGGCGCCGTTGGTGTGCAGCGTGCCCATCACCAGGATGCCCATCTCGGCCGCGGTGACCGCGATGCTCATGGTCTCGAGGTCGCGCAACTCGCCGACCAGCACCACGTCCGGGTCCTCGCGCAGGGCCGAGTGCAGCGCCTCGGCGAAGCCGGGGCTGTGGATGCCGACCTCGCGCTGGCTGACGAGGCAGTTGCGGCGCGGGTGCACGAACTCGATCGGGTCCTCGATGGTCAGGATGTGGCCCTTCACCCGCGCGTTGATGTCGTCGATCATCGCCGCGAGCGTGGTGGACTTGCCCGAGCCAGTCTTGCCGGTGACCAGGATCAGGCCGTTGTTGGCGCGGCACAGGCTGCGCACCGACTCGGGCATGTTGAGCTGGTCGAGGGTGAGCGCCTTGGACGGGATGGCGCGGAACACGCCGCCGAGGCCGCCGATGTGGCGGAACACGTTGACGCGGAAGCGAGACACGCCGGGGATGGTGTAGGCGAAGTCGGCGCCGTCCTTTTCCTCGAGCCGCGCCAGCGCCTGGCGCGTCATGATCTCGGTGAGCGCCTCGCGCACCTGGTCCTGCGTGAGCGGCTCGTCGCGCAGCGTCTGCAGCTCGCCGTAGATGCGGATTCGCGGCGGGTCGCCGGCGACGAAATGCAGGTCCGAGCCGCCCTTCGACAACACGTCGGTGAGGAACTCGTCGATGCGTCGCGACACGTGCGGTGCGGCATCGCCCGCGGCGATCTGGCTGCCCCCGGTGGTCACTGGTCGAGCCCCTGCGTCACGTCGGCCTTGAGGATGGCCGTGCCGTCCGGCACGAAGCGCGTGAACGGGCGCTTGTCGACCGCGTAGTCGAAGGCGTCCTCCGGGTCGACCTCCTTCGCGGCGATGGCCGCGAGCAACGCCTGGTCCATGGTCTGCATGCTGGCTTCCTTGCCGGTCTGCAGCTGGCTCGGGAGCATGTGCGTCTGGTCGGTCATGATTAGCTTGCCGATGGCACGGTTCATCACCATCACCTCGCACACCGCGCGGCGGCCGCGCAGGTCCGGCGTGCGCACCAGCACCTGCGTCACGACGCCGATCAGGCTCTGCGACAGGAAGCTCTTGGTCTGCTCGCGCTCCTCGGCGGGCAGCGCGTCCACCATGCGGTCGATGGTCTTCACCGCGCTGGTGGTGTGCAGCGTGCCGAGCACCAGGTGGCCGGTCTCGGCCGCGGTCATGGCCCAGCGCACCGTGTCGGCGTCGCGCAGCTCGCCCACCAGGATCACGTCGGGGTCCTCGCGCATCGCCGCGCGCACGCCCTCGGCGAACGACGGCAGGTGGGTGTGCAGCTCGCGCTGGATCACCTGCGAGTTCTTGCTGCGGTGGACGAACTCGATCGGGTCCTCGAGGCTCACGATATTGAGCCGCCGCGTGCGGTTCAGGTGGTCGATCATCGCGGCGAGCGTGGTCGACTTGCCGGTGCCGGTCGAGCCGGTGACCAGCACCATGCCCTGGTGGTAGTCGCAGAACCTGCGCACGATGGGTGGCAGGCTCAGCGACTCCAGCGTCGGCACGTCGGTCGGGATGGTGCGGAACACGGCGCCCACGCCGGTGTCCTTGCGGAACAGGTTGACGCGGAAGCGCGCGCCGCTCTCGGCGACGTACGAGAAGTCGATGTCGTGGCCCTGGCGGAACTGCTCCTGCTGCGCGGGGCTCAGGACTTCGGTGACGTAACTCTCGAGCTCGGCGTCGCCCAGGTTGCGGAACTTGATCGGCAGCAGGTCGCCGTTCATGCGCAGCATGGGCGGCACGCCCACGGCGAGGTGCACGTCGGAGCAGCCTTGTGCGGCGCCGAGTTTCAGGAAGGCGTCGATGCGTGCCATGGCAACCTCAGAGGTACTTCTCGAGGGCGGAGCGCAGCTCGTCCATGCTCTGGAAGCGGCGCGCCTTGTCGACCGACATGGCCTTCATGACGATCTCCGACAGGCCGGGCGGGATCGCGGCGTTGGCGTCGATCGGCGGCTTCGCCTTGCCCTGCACGTGCTGGTACATCACGGCCATGTGGTCGCCGCGGTGGTAGGGCGGCTCGCCGGTGAGCATCTCGTAGAGGATCACGCCGAGGCTGTAGATGTCGGCGCGCTCGTCCACCTTCTTGCCGAGGATCTGCTCCGGCGCCATGTACTTCGGCGAGCCGATCACGTAGCCGGTCTTGGTGAGCTGCGTGTCGCCCTGGTGCTGCGCGGCGGCGACGCCGAAATCCACGACCTTGACGAGGCCCTCCTCGTTGATCAGTACGTTGGCGGGCTTGAGGTCGCGGTGGATGATGCCCGACTGGTGCGCGACCGACATGCCGGTGGCGATGTCGGATGCGTAGCGGACGGCCTTGGCGACCTGCAGCGGCTTGTCGTTCACCTCGTGGCCGAGCGTGTGCGAGGGGAAATACTCCATCGAGATGGCGTAGTTGCCGCGGATGTAAAGGAAGTCGTAGATGCGGATGACGTTGCGGTGGGTGATCTTGCGCGAATAGCGCAGCTCGTGCACGAACCGCTTGAGCATCTCCTCGTCCTGGGAGACGTTCGGGTTGAGGAACTTGAGCACCAGCCGCTCGTCGACGACCTTGTCCTCCATCAGCAGCACCGTGCCGAAGGCGCCTTTGCCGATCTTCTGCACGAACGTGTAGCGCCCTTCCAGCACGTCCCCCTGCTGCAGCGTCGAGATGTCGAGGCGCTGCTGCTCGCGCGACTCGCGCAGCACGCCGTCGAGCTCGGCGCGTTCCGCGAGCAGCAGCGTGCGGGAGGTCTCGCCTCCGCGCGAGCCGGCCGCCGGCGCCTTGTCGGTCGCCCGCACCGGCGCGGCGCGGCCGGCGAAGCGGCTGCCGAGATCCTCGGCGGCGCGCAGCGCCGCGTGGCTGACGGTCGCGTCCGGCACGGTGCTTCCGAGTTGCTCGAGGCGCGCGAGCACGGCATCCGAGGTCCGTTCGTCAACCAGCCGCGTCAGGGCTCCGATGGTCTCGACGCGAACCTCCTTGGAAGCATGGTCCAGCAGTGGCAGCAGGCGGACGATCTGGGCCGACTCCCCGACCTTGCCGATCGCGCGGACCACGGTGGGCAGCGACCGGTCGTCGCCCGCCTCGAGCATCGTGAGCAGCGCTGGAAGCGCCGTCCGGCTGCCGATCTCGGCGAGCGCGTCCACGGCGCGCTCGCGTACCCACCAGTCGGGGTCGCGGGTGGCGTCGATGAGGAAGCGGATCGCGCGCTCGTCCTTGGTCTGGTTCAGGATCTCGATCGCCGCCCGGCGGACATCCTCGTCCTCGTCGTGGATCAACTCCAGCGCCGCGTCGATGACGCGCGGTCCGCCGATCTTGGCGAGCGCATCGGCCGCCCGGCTGCGCACCCACCAGTCGTCGTCCTTGATCGACTGGAGCAGGTGCCTGACGTGCTGTGCAGTGCCGATCTCGTTCAGGACCTCGACGGCGGCTCGCCGCGCGCCCTCGTTCTCGTCCCGCAGGACCACCGCGAGGTGGTGGATGGTGTCCGGGTGGTTGACTCGCACGATCGCCTGGATGGCCTTCTGCTGGGTCTCGACGTCGGGATCGCGCAGCACCTCGCAGAGCAGGGCGGGGTCGACGCTGCTGCCGAGTCGCTCGAGCGCGTTGAGGACCGCCTGCCGGATGAACTTGTTGCTGTCCTTGAGCTGCGCCTGCAGCGCCCGGGCCACCTCCGGCCGGTTGAATCGCGCGACGATGTTGATGATGTGGGTGCGTGCGATCGGGTCCTTGCCCTCGAGGCGGCTGAGCAGCTCGGGCACCAGTGTCTCGTCCGCGACCTCGGCCACGATGCGGAACAGGGCGGCCTTCTCGGCGGGCTCCTGGCCGTAGGCGTGCTTGAGGATCTCGCGAGGGTTGAGCCGGGACTTCTGCGCGCTGATGACCGTGACGAGGGGACCCTTGGGGGCCGCCGGATCTTCCAGCATGCCGAGCAGCAGTTGGGGGTTGTAGTTGCGTGCCGAGGCCAGCGCCGTGGTGACCGCGCCCACCGTGCGCTGGTTGCCATCGGTCAGCCCGGCCGCGACCGCCGGCAGTGACTTGTTGTCGAGCAGCGCCACGAGCACGGCGACGAAGCCCGCGGTCTCCTGGTTGTCCGCGCTCGCGAGTGCATCGATGATGCGCGGGACGGCCGTCGGGCCGAGGGCAGCGAGCTTCTCGTAGGATCGGACCGCCGCTGGGTTGTCTGCGCTGCCCGCTGCCTTGATGGCGGCGATCAGTCGCTCGGCGCGCAGGTTGGTGATGAAGCTCATGGGCTGCGGAGGAAATCCTTCGGCGGGCGTGCTGGCCGGCTCAGGCCGCGGCGCAGATAGCAACGATCCCGGGCGGCTGGCAAGTATGCCACGCCGTCGCCGCTGTACCGGGCCGCGGCCGGCAAGCGAGGCGGCCGGCCGATTCCGCTACAATCCGTTTTCGTCGGCTCATGCCGCTCTCCCGTTTCTTCCTTACTGCACCGTCCAGCCATGACAGACGATCGCGTCCGCGAAGCCCGCCGTGTGGTCGGGAATTATGTCGAACCGTATCTCGGTATGCCTCTCTCGGAGGCCAAAGCTGTGACATCGGTCCGGTCTGAGGGTGGGTCGACCGTGGTCGCGGTCGATCTCGGCTTCCCCGCAGGGCGCTATGGCCCCGAGCTGGCGGCCGGTCTCGAGGCTGCGCTCGCGGCCGATCCCGGCGTCGGGCCGGTGCGCGTGAACGTCGGCTGGCGGGTCGCCGCGCAGGCGGTGCAGGGCGGCCTCAAGCCGCTGCCCGGGATCAGCAACGTGATCGCGGTCGCCTCGGGGAAAGGCGGCGTCGGCAAGTCCACCACGGCAGCGAACCTCGCGCTGGCGCTGGCGCTCGAGGGCGCGCGCGTCGGCCTGCTCGACGCCGACATCTACGGTCCCAGCCAGCCGCGGATGATGGGCCTGCAGGGCGAGCGTCCCGTGACGCGCGACGGCCGACGGCTCGAGCCCCTCGAAGCCCACGGGGTCAAGGTCATGTCGATCGGTTTCCTCATCGAGGAGGAACAGCCGATGGTGTGGCGCGGGCCCATGGTCACGCAGGCGCTCACCCAGCTGCTCGGCGACACGAACTGGGGCGAGCTCGACTACCTGATCGTCGACATGCCGCCCGGCACTGGAGACATCCAGCTCACGCTGTCGCAGCGAGTGCCGGTCAGCGGGGCCGTGATCGTGACGACGCCCCAGGACATCGCGCTGCTCGATGCCCGCAAGGGCCTGCGAATGTTCCAGAAGGTCGCCGTCCCGGTCCTCGGGGTGATCGAGAACATGAGCACCCACGTCTGCTCGCGATGCGGCCACGAGGAGCCGGTATTCGGCACGGGCGGTGGCGCGCGAATGGCGGCGCAGTACGGCGTAGCGCTGCTCGGCCAGCTGCCGCTCGACATCCGCATCCGCGAGGAGACCGACGCCGGGCACCCCACGGTCGCGGTCGATCCCGACGGGCCGGTGGGGCGGGCGTATGTCGAGGCCGCAAGGCGCACCGCCGCGCGCCTGTCGGTCACCGGCGTGGCGGCCGCGCCGCGCATCACCGTCGAGGACACCTGAACGTGAGCATCAAGTCCGACCGCTGGATCCGCCGCATGGCCGCGAGCCACGGCATGATCGAACCCTTCGAGCCCGGCCAGGTGCGCACCGTGGGCGGCCAGCGCATCGTTTCCTACGGCACCTCCAGCTACGGCTACGACGTGCGCTGCGCCGCCGAGTTCAAGATCTTCACGAACATCAACTCGACGATCGTCGACCCGAAGGACTTCGATCCCGATTCCTTCGTGGATTTCGGCGGCGAGGTGTGCATCATCCCGCCGAACTCGTTCGCGCTGGCGCGCACGGTCGAGTACTTCCGCATCCCGCGCAACGTGCTCACCGTCTGCCTCGGCAAGTCCACCTACGCGCGCTGCGGGATCATCGTCAACGTGACGCCGCTCGAGCCGGAGTGGGAGGGGCACGTGACGCTCGAGTTCTCCAATACGACGACGCTGCCGGCGAAGATCTACGCCAACGAGGGCGTCGCGCAGATGCTGTTCTTCGAGTCCGACGAGGTCTGCGAGGTGTCCTACCGCGACCGCGGCGGCAAGTACATGGGGCAGACGGGCGTCACTCTCCCGAAGGCCTGATCTCGCGCCACGGGCGCGCGACGGGGCTAGAGGCGCTCCAGGCCCACGAGCTTGAGCTGGGTCTCGAGCTGGCCCTTGCGGAACTGCACGGCCTGGACCGGCACGTAGCCGAGCGACGGGGCGTGCCACACCTTGACGACGCGGTCCGAGCCGTCGCGCTGGTTCGCCCAGACGACCGTGTCGAACTGGCCCATCGGGGTCACCACGGTGGCGCGGCCCTCGCTCCAGTAGCGGTATTCGCGCAGCCGCTTGCCCATCAGGATCGTGAAGCCCTTGGGCTCGCGGCCGGCCAGCAGCTCGACGATCATCGCGGCCTGCACCGATGCCGTGTCCTGCGTGCCCGGGGCGACGGGCAGGTCGAAGGCCTCGCCCTGGGCCACGCCCGCGACGCGGCCGGCGCTCCAGTCGAAGGCGAAGCGCACGTCCTTGGCGAGGTCGGACTTGCCGTCGTCGAACTGGAAGCTGAGCGGACGCACGCCCGCGGACGTCACTTCCATGGTCCCGCGTTCCCGCGCCTGCGGGCTTACCGCGACGCGACCGAGCAGGTTCGGGAAGGCGCGCGTCTCGTAGATCCACTGCCCCGGCCGTTCGCCACGGCGCAGGCCGTTCTCGATCTGGCCGCCGCTGATGCCACGGAACGTCGCCTGGTAGCGGACCTTGAAGGGTTGCAACCCGGCCGGCCCGCCTTCCGCCGCCGCGGCGCCCGGAGCGGGCGCACCGAGCAGCAGGGCGACGGCGATCAGCCCGAGCGCGCCGCGCCGGGTGGTCCGGTCAGGCCGCGAGTTCATCGTGCGCCTCCCGCACCAGGGGCGCCTCGAGCGTCCGGCCGTCGAGCAGCACCCGTCCGTCGCGGCACGCAAGGCGCCCGGTGGCGAACCAGTCGATGCACTCGGGGTAGATGCGGTGTTCCTGGGCGAGCACGCGGGCAGCCAGACGGGCCTCGTCATCGTCGTCCCGGACGGGGACGCGTGCCTGTAGGACCACCGGGCCGCCGTCGAGTTCGCGCGTGACGAAATGCACGCTCGCGCCGTGCACCCGGTCGCCCGCCTCGAGCGCCCTGCGGTGGGTGTTCAGGCCGCGGTGCTTCGGCAGCAACGATGGGTGGACGTTGAGCAGCCGCCCGGCGTAGCGATCGACGAAACCCGCGCCCAGCACCCGCATGAAACCGGCGAGCACGACCAGCCCGGGCGCATGGCGGTCGACTTCGGCGGCGAGCGCGGCATCGAAGTCGGCGCGGTCCTGGAACGCGCGGGCCGGCACGACCGCCGTGTTCAGCCCGGCTGCGGCGGCCCAGGCGAGCCCGGGCGCGTCGGCACGGTCGCTCACGACGGCGCGGATCTCGACGCGGAGGGCGCCGGTCTCGGCTTGCCTCGCGATGGCGCGCAGATTGCTGCCGTTGCCCGAGATCAGGACGACGATCGGCAGCCGGTCGGCTGCGCCGCTCATCGCTCGATCACGGCGCCGCGCGTGCCGCGGCGGACTTCGCCCACCACGCTCACCCGCTCGCCGCGGTCACGCAGGATGGCGAGGGCGCGGTCGGCATCGGCCGCGGAGACCGTCATCGTCATCCCGAGCCCGCAGTTGAAGGTGCGGTGCATCTCGTCGCGATCGATGCGGCCGGTGCGCTGGAGCCAGTCGAACACGGCGGGACGCGGCCAGGCGCGCTCCTCGATGACCGCCTCGAGGCCGTCCGGCAGCGTGCGCGGAATGTTGCCCGTCGGGCCGCCGCCAGTGATGTGTGCGATGGCGTGCACGGGCAGCTCGGCGAGGACGGCGAGCACCGACTTCACGTAGATGCGCGTCGGCGCGAGCAGCAGGTCGTACAGCGGCGTGCCGTCCAGCAGGGTCGCGGGAGTGGCGCCGCCCTGGGCGAGCAGCCGGCGGATGAGCGAGTAGCCGTTCGAGTGCGGCCCGGAGGAGGCGAGGCCGAGGATCACGTCGCCGGCGCCGGTGCGGCTGCCGTCGATGATGCGGTCCTTCTCCACGAGCCCGACGCAGAAGCCGGCGAGGTCGTAGTCCTCGCCCGCGTACATGCCGGGCATCTCGGCGGTCTCGCCGCCGACCAGCGCGCAACCGGCCTGCAGGCAGCCCTCGACGATGCCCTTGATCACGCGCTCGGCGACCTCCACCCGCAGCTTGCCGGTCGCGTAGTAGTCGAGGAAGAACAGCGGCTCCGCGCCCTGCACGACGACGTCGTTCGCGCACATGGCGACCAGATCGATGCCGATCGTGTCGTGGCGGCCGGTCTCGATGGCGAGCCGCAGCTTGGTCCCGACGCCGTCCGTGCCCGACACCATCACCGGGCGGCGGTAGCGTTCGAGCGGGACCTCCACGAGCGCGCCGAATCCGCCGAGTCCGCCGAGCACTTCGGGCCGCATCGAGCGCCGCACCGCGGGCTTGATGCGCTCGACGAGTTCGTCGCCCGCGTCGATGTCGACGCCGGCGTCGCGATAGGTGGTCGGTCGTGTGTCTGACATCTGGGTCTCGCGCGGGCCGGCGGCCCAGGGAGGGCTCGGGTCTGTGCTATTTTACACGGCGCATCCCCGCCGAGCCCGCTCCCCCACTGATGCGCCCGCTCCCACGCCTCTCCCGCCTTCACTGGCATCTCCTCGCGGCCGCGATGGTGGCCGGGGCCACGCTCGTCGCCAGCAACGCGGGCGCCGCGGACGTGCGCCTGTACGAGGTGAAGGTCCCGCTGAAAGGCAATTCCGAGGCCGATCGGAGTGCCGCGCTCGCCGCAGCGACGAGCGCGGTCGCAGTACGCGTGTCCGGGCGCAGGGATGCCGCCGCGAACGCCACGGTCACCGCGGCTGATCCGGCGCGCTACGTCCAGCGTTATGCGGCCGGTGCCGACCGGACCCTCACGGTCGGCTTCGATGGCGCCGCGGTCGAACGCCTGCTGCAGCAGGCGGGTTTGACCTACTGGGCGGCGGAGCGGCCGCTCACGCTCGTGGACGTTGTCACGGAAGACCGCGGCGCCGCGCTCGAGGCGGCCGAGTGGCGCGGCCTCCCGATCGCCTGGCAGTCGGGTGCAGTGGCGACCGGTCCGGGCCAGGCGGTGCTCCGCGGGACGCCGAATGGCGCGCAGTTCGACTGGTCGTTCAGCCACGGTGGCGAGACCGCGCAGGGTCGGGGCACGCTTGCGGACGGCATCCACCTGGCGGCCGACGCCCTGGCCGCGCGTTACGCGCCGGCGTCCTCCCGAGGTACCTCGACCCTGGTGCTCCGGGTCAAGGGCGCCGACGACCTGCGCGATTACATGGGCATGCTCGACTACCTCGAGTCGCTCAGTCTCGTCCGGCGCGTCGAGGTCGAAGCGCTGGAGGGCGATGTGCTGCGGCTGCGAGTGACGATGCGCGGCGACCGGGACCTGCTCGGTCGGATCGCGGCGCTCGAGGCGAAGCTGCAACCGGTGGCCCGCGGCACCGAACCGTCCACGGATGCGGACTTCACGTTCGAGCCATGACACTGCGAGTCCTGCCGAACCTCCCCAATCTGATCTGCGTGTTGCGGATCGCGCTGATCTACCCGGTGGCACTGTGGATCCTGCAGGGGCGGTATGCCGAGGTCATGGGACTTTTCGCACTCGCCGCGTTCACCGACGCGCTCGACGGCTTTCTCGCCAAGCGGTTCGGCTGGACCAGCGAGCTGGGCAAGGTGCTCGACCCGGCCGCCGACAAGCTGTTGCTGGTGACGGTGTTCGTGTGCCTGAGCGTCGTCGGTCTGGTGCCGTGGTGGCTCACCGCGCTCGTGATCCTGCGTGACCTCGTGATCCTGTTCGGCGCACTGACGTTCATCCGCCTGTTCGGACCGCTGCGGGGCTCGCCGACCGCCGTGAGCAAGCTCAACACGCTGTGCCAGATCCTCTTCTGCCTCGCGGTGGTGGCCATGGCAGCCTATGGCTGGCCCGGGGCCACCGCAGTCACCGCCCTCGGCGCGCTCGTGCTGCTCACGACGGCCGTGAGTGGCATCGATTACGTGCTGATCTACTCGCGGCGCGCGGCGGCGGTCGTCCGCGGACGCGCCACGGCCGCCGGCTGAGTTGCCGTGCAGCAGCTGCCGCTCGGCGTGCGCCTCGCCGAAACCGCCCGGTTCGACGGATTCTTCGCCGGGCCGAACCGCGAGACGCTCGAGCTGCTTTCGGGAGCTTCGCCGCCGCGCCTGCTGTGGCTCTGGGGTCGGGCCGGGACCGGCAAGACGCATCTGCTGCAGGCGTCCTGCGCGTCGGTCGGCGTGGCGGGTGGAGCCGCCGCCTACCTCGACCTCGAGACGGCTGGCACGCCGTACCTGCTCGAGGGCTTCGAAGGGCTCGACCTGGTATGCCTAGACTCGCTCGAGCGCGTCTCGGACGACGCCGCATGGAACGCCGCGATCTTCCGCCTCTACACGCTGATGCAGGACGTTGCCGGACGATTGTACGTCGCGAGCACCGGACCGCCGGCCGCGCTGCGTTTCCGGCTGCCTGACCTGCGCTCGCGGCTGCTCGCCGCACCGGTCCACCAGTTGCATGAACTCGCCGAGGAAGAACGCATGGCTGCTCTGGAGCAGCGGGCCGCTCGCCTCGGGCTGACGCTGCCGAGGGAGTCCTCGGCATACCTCGTGCACCGGCTGCCCCGCGACATGCATTCGCTGTGCGCCGTGCTGGACCGGCTCGACGTGGCCGCGCTCGCCGCCCAGCGGCGACTCACCGTGCCGTTCCTGCGCCAGGTGCTGGAGCCTCAGTCCGCCGCAGTCTCCTGACGGCCGGGATCCACGGGTTTCGTCACCCGCAGGCAGTACACCAGGCTGACGAACCAGGCGAGGCTGGCGAAGAGGATGGCGCTCGCCTCGACGCGCACCGCCGGGTTGGCGATCACCTCGGTAATGCCGTAGGCGAAGTAGGGGGCGACGCACAGCGTCGCCCAGGCGCAGGTGCGCCGCGTGCGGCGCCACAGGCCGGGCAACGGGAGCAGCACGGGAATCAGCAGCACGGCCAGCCACGCGACGCTGGCCGGCCAGGAGGCTTCGCGCAGCGCCGCCGACGCGACACAGGCGGCGAGTAGCGCTGCTCCCGTGAGCGTCAGGCGCCACGCGCGGTCGATGGGCGGCGAGGCGCCCCGGTCCGCGCTCACGATCTCAGCGTCCGCGCGGCGACCGCGAGCTCCGCGACCCTGCGACCGAGCAGGCGCGCGAGCTCCCGTTCGTCGTCGCTGAGTCGCGACGGGTCGGCGCTGCCCGGTTCCGCCCAGTGGCTCGCGCCGTAGGGCGTGCCGCCGGTGCGGGTACGGTTGAGCCCCTCCGCAGTGAACGGCAGTCCGACGAGGTACATGCCGTGGTGCAGCAGCGGCACCATCATGGTGAGGAGCGTGGATTCCTGGCCGCCGTGCAGGGACCCCGTGGAGGTGAACACGCCGGCGGGCTTGCGGTCGAGTCCGCCGTTGAGCCACAGCGCACTGGTGCCGTCCAGGAAGTGCTTGAGCGGTGCCGCCATGTTGCCGAAGCGCGTCGGGCTGCCGATCAGCAGGCCGTCGCAGTCGCGCAGGTCCTCGTGCGTGGCGTAGGGCGGCCCGCTGTCGGGAACCGCGGGCGCGGCGGCCTCGCACACCGGCGAGACCGGCGGCACCGTGCGCACGCGCGCGCTCGCTCCGTCCACGGACTCGACGCCGCGCGCCACCTGCCGCGCGAGCTCCGCCGTGGCGCCGTGGCGCGAGTAGTACAGCACGAGCACGTCGGCCATCGGTTTCAGCTCCAGGTCCCGTGATTGCAGCCGCTATGCAGCGCACGCGGCCGCGCGGATTCTAGGTCCGGCAACCTTGACGGTACAGGGTGCAGTTGTTACGGTCGATGACAGCTGCTGTCGCTCCCCCTTATGCCCTCCAAGCGCCGATACACCCCGTCCCTGCTGCTGGCTGCATTGCTGGCCGGCGCGGCGCTGGCCGGCTGCGCAGGGGCGCCGTTGCAGGAGATGAGCGACGCGAGGCAGGCGGTCCGCGCCGCCGAGCGCGCGGGTGCGGAGAAGCACGCTCCCGAGCCACTCGCGGAAGCCCGCCAACTGGTCGAGCGGGCCCGGCTCGGCATGCAGCAACGCGAGTACAAGGAGGCGCGCGAAAACGCCGAGATGGCCCGCGAGAAGGCCGTGGAGGCCCGACGGCTTGCCGAGGCAACCGCCAAGCCTTCGTCCGGGGGCTGATGCCAAATGGCCGGCTGGGTGGCGCGGCGCTGCTACGTCGCCGGTCGCGTTCAGGGCGTGTTCTATCGTGCCAGCACGCGCTCGCGCGCCGAGGTACTCGGCGTGACGGGCCATGCCCGCAACCTTCCGGACGGCCGGGTCGAGGTGCTCGCCTGCGGGTCGCCCGAGGCGGTAGAGGCCCTGTGCGCTTGGTTGTGGGAGGGCCCGCCGGCGGCCCACGTGACGGCGGTGGAGATCGAGCCCGTCGCGACCGGGTCCCTTCCCGACCGACCCGTCGCGTTCACGACCGCCTGATGCGACTCACTGATCGTAGCGCCAGCGCGACACCATGCGGTCGATGACGAGATCCGAGTAGGTCGGGCGACCGAGGCTGCCGTTGTAGCGCTGCAGCGCGCGCGGGTAGTCGCCGCGTTCCTTGCGCAGGTAATAGCCGAGGATGGTCGCGCCCATGCGGACGTTGTCCGGGATGCGCACCAGCTGCTCGTTGCTCATGCCGAGCTCGCGCGGCCAGAACGGCATCACCTGCATGAGTCCCACTGCGCCCGCGGATGAGACCGCGTAGCGGTCGAAGCGGCTCTCGACGTCCATGACGGCGAGCACCAGCTCCGGCGGGACGTCCACGCGGCGCGCCTCGCAGTGCACGTGATGCAGGATCTGCTCGCGCTCCCGTTCGTCCTTCACGTAGCGCTGGAGGCGCGGCTCCATGAACGCGAACCACACCGCGCGCTCGTAGCGGTCCGCGAAGCAGTCGGTGGGCTCGATCACCTCGGCGAGCACGCCGCGCAGCTCGGGATCCATCTGCCGGTCGGCGCGTGCCGGCGCCGCGGGCAGCATCGCGACCAGCACCATGACCGTGAGTGCCGCGGGCCGCATGGCGCGTCAGCGGCCCGCGCCGCTCCGCTCCCGCAGGAACTGCACCACGGCGTCGAGCGGCACGTCCGCGCCGGCACCCCCGGAGCGAGGCTTGTACTCGAGTGCGCCGCGCTCCAGTCCCTTGTCGCCGACCACGATGCGGTGGGGGATGCCGAGCAGCTCGTCGTCCGCGAACTTGACGCCCGGACGGGCGTCGCGGTCGTCGAACAGCACCTCGAAGCCGGCCGCCTGCAGCTCGCCATAGAGGCGCTCTGCGACCTCGCGGACGCGCTCGGACTTCTGCAGGTTGATCGGGATCAGGGACACCTGGAACGGGGCGATCGGCTCGGGCCAGAGGATGCCGCGCTCATCGTGATTCTGCTCGATGGCCGCCGCCACGACCCGCGTCACACCGATGCCATAGCAGCCCATGAACATGGTCACGGCCTGGCCCTGCTCGTCGAGCACGGTGGCGTTCATGGCCTCGCTGTACTTGCGCCCGAGCTGGAAGATGTGGCCGACCTCGATGCCGCGGGCGATGCCGAGGGTGCCGCGGCCGGACGGGCTCGGATCGCCGGGAACCACGTTGCGGATGTCGACCACCTCGGGCTCGGCGAGGTCGCGGCGCCAGTTCACCCCGACGAGGTGCGCGTCGCGACGGTTGGCGCCGCAGACGAAGTCGGCAGCCTGAGCTGCCGCGCGGTCGGCATAGATCCTGAGCGCGAGGCCGACCGGGCCGATGAAGCCCGGCTCGCATCCGGTGGCGGAGCGGATCTGCTCGGGCGAGGCCATCTTGAGGGGCGAGGAGACGCCCGGCAGCTTCTGCGCCTTCACGGCGTTGAGCTCGTGGTCTCCTCGCACCACGAGCGCGACAACGCCCCCGTCGGTGCCCTCGACCAGCAGCGTCTTGAGGCACGCCGCCGCGTCCACCTTCAGGAAGGCGGTCAGCTCGACAATCGTCCTCACGCCGGGCGTGCTGACCTCCTGCATCGCGACCGTGGCCGCCCCGCGCGGCGCCGCCGGCGCCAGCGCCTCCGCCATCTCGATGTTCGCCGCGTAGTCGTCGGCATCGGACCAGGCGATCGCGTCCTCGCCGGAGTCCGCCAGCACGTGGAACTCCTGCGAGGCGTTGCCGCCGATGCTGCCGGTGTCGGCACGCACGGCGCGAAAGCGCAGGTTCATTCGGGAGAAAATCCGCGAATAGGCCTCGTACATCGCCTGGTAACCCTGCTCGAGCGAGGCCTCGTCGAGGTGGAAGGAGTAGGCGTCCTTCATCGTGAACTCGCGTGCGCGCATGACGCCGAAGCGCGGGCGGATCTCGTCACGGAACTTGGTCTGGATCTGGTAGAAGTTGACCGGCAGCTGGCGGTAGCTCCTGAGCTCGCGCCGCGCGATGTCGGTGATGACCTCCTCGTGGGTCGGCCCGTAGCAGAACGGCCGCTCGTTGCGGTCCTTCATGCGCAGCAGCTCGGGACCGAACTGTTCCCAGCGACCGGACTCCTGCCACAGTTCCGCGGGCTGCACCGTCGGCATCAGCAGCTCGATGGCGCCCGCCCGGTTCATCTCCTCGCGCACGATGGTCTCGACCTTGCGGAGCACCCGAAGGCCGATCGGCAGCCAGGTGTACAGGCCGGCCGCGAGGCGACGGATCAGCCCGGCCCGCAACATCAGCTGGTGACTGACGACCTCGGCATCGGCCGGCACGTCGCGGAGGGTAGTGATCGGGTACTGGGACAGGCGCATCGGGATTTCGCAGCCGACGAAGGGGGCGCGTATGGTAGCAAAGCGCCCGGGACGGCCCGGTGCGTGCCGCTCGTTGTGCCGCGCCGGCGGCCGACCTAGGATGGCGCCTCCTGCGACGCCGGGTGGGTGCCCATGACGACTGATCCCTCTGCTTCCCCGGACGCCGCCCGGCCGGGTCCGCGCCGCCGCGGCATCTACCTGCTGCCGAACCTGTTCACCACGGCGGTGCTGTTCTCGGGCTTCTACGCCATCGTGGCGGCGAGCGACGGCAACTTCGATCGAGCGGGCATCGCGATCTTCGTCGCCATGGTCTGCGACGGGCTCGACGGACGCATCGCGCGCTGGACCAACACGCAGAGCGAGTTCGGCAAGGAATACGACAGCCTCTCCGACATGGTGGCCTTCGGGGTCGCCCCGGCGATCGTCGCTTACCAGTGGGGCGTGGCGCGCATCGCCGAGTACGGCAGCGTCTGGGGCCGGGTCGGCTGGCTCGCGACCTTCTTCTACGCGGCCTGTGCCGCGTTCCGGCTGGCGCGCTTCAACGCCCGCTCAAGTGGCGCCGACAAGCGCTTTTTCGAGGGCTTGCCGAGCCCGTCGGGCGCGGCGCTGCTGGCCGGGTTCGTCTGGATGCTCAACGACCTGCAGCGCGAGGGCCTGCGGGTCTTCATCCTCGCTTTCGCAGTGGCGCTGATCGCGGGCGGACTCATGGTGAGCCGTTTTCCGTACCTGAGCGGGAAGGACTTCAACCTCAACCGGCGCATTCCCTTCGCGTTCCTGCTGCTCGTGCCGCTCGGCTTCGTGGTGGTCGGCTCGAGCCCGCCCGAGATGCTGTTCGGCCTGTTCGCGCTGTATGCAGCCTCGGGACCGGCCGTCTGGCTGTGGCGTCGCGCGCTGCGCCTGCGCCGTCCGCCCCGGCCGGCCGGCGGCCAGCCCCCCGCGTGACGGGACCGCTGTCGTGACCGACGCCCGCAGGCTCGCCTGCCTCGAGGCGATGGGCGTGGACGTGTACGTCCGTCGTTCGTTGCCTCCCGCGTCCGCGGCAACCGGGTCGCTGCCCGCGCCCGAGACGTCCCCCGCGAGCGCGACCCCGATGCCGCCGGCGCCGCCGGGGCCCGAGGCGGCTCTCGACTGGGAGGCGCTGCAGGCGGCGGTGTCCGCCTGCACGCGCTGCTCGCTCGCCGGGACCCGCACGCAGACCGTGTTCGGGGTCGGTAACCCGAAGGCGCGCTGGATGTTCATCGGCGAGGCGCCGGGCGCGGAGGAGGACAAGCGCGGCGAGCCGTTCGTCGGGCGGGCCGGCCAGTTGCTCACGGCCATGCTCAAGGCGGTCGGACTGCGGCGCGAGGACGTCTACATCGCCAACGTGCTCAAGTGCCGACCACCCGGCAACCGCGACCCCAGGCCCGAGGAGGCGGCGCACTGCCGTGGGTACCTCGAGCGGCAGATCGAGCTCGTGGCGCCCGCACTCGTGATCGCGGTCGGGCGCATCGCCGCGCAGAACCTGCTTGCCACCGACGTGCCGCTCGCGCGGCTGCGCAGCCGGGTGCACGCGCTCGGGCCCCGTGGCTGGCCGCTGGTGGTCACCTACCACCCGGCTTACCTGCTGCGCAGCCCAGGGGAGAAGCGCAAGGCCTGGCAGGACCTGCTGTTCGCGAAGCAGGTGTCCGCCCGCCTCGAGCGCGGCGAGGCGGTGCTGCCGTGAGCGCGGCTGCCGGCGCCGGTCCGCACGCGCGACCGCGCCTGGTGCGCTTCCGTGCCATGACGCCGTCGGACCTGCCGGCGGTGGCGGCCGTCGAGCGGGCGGCCTACCCGTTTCCGTGGAGCGAGGGCATCTTCCGCGACTGCCTGCGGGTGGGCTACCTGTGCCGCGTCGCCGAGCTCGATGGCGAGATCGTCGGCTACGGCATCGTCGCCATGGGCGCGGGCGAGTCCCACCTGCTCAACCTCTGCGTGCGCCGCGACGTGCGCAACCGGGGCGTCGGACGGCGGATGCTGCGCCTGTGCATCGAGCGCGCGCGGCAGGCGGGCGTGGAGGCGATGTTCCTCGAGGTGCGGCCGTCGAACCCGCGCGCCATCGCGCTGTACGAATCCGAGGGCTTCGTGCAGGTCGGCCGGCGCAAGGGCTATTACCAGGCGGAGGGCGGCCGCGAGGACGCACTGGTGCTGAAGCTGGATCTCACCGCCGGCCGGTCCGGCGGGCCGGCCTGATAGAATCGCGCCCCCTCCGAGACCGACCCGGCCCCGACCGCATGAGCCCCCTCCGCGACGAAGTGGCGCGACGCCGCACCTTCGCCATCATCTCGCACCCCGACGCGGGCAAGACCACGCTCACCGAGAAGCTGCTGCTGTTCG
>Ga0105096_10000215_pt1 | contig 17489 bp, 40 predicted proteins | sample PPLLak3cmMay2015_FD_87036 | JGI IMG/M metagenome (GOLD analysis project Ga0105096, IMG submission 87036) | Freshwater sediment microbial communities from Prairie Pothole Lake near Jamestown, North Dakota, USA - PPLs Lake P7 Core (1) Depth... | ecosystem: Environmental > Aquatic > Freshwater >... | reverse complement strand
CACAAATGGATAGATTGCTTTCATCTTAGTCCATATTCCGTAGCCTTTTAAGTCAACAACAAGTTTGTCAATTGCGCTCTTTTGTGTAGGGTTGGTAATACCTGCATTTGTAATGAATAACTGTGCATCCGCATCGTAAGCAGGTGCACTACTCCAAACAAGCGTGCCACCAATTCGCACTTCATTTACTTGGGTGCTTCCAATTTTGCAGTTATTTATTGTAATTGCTCCGATTTTCATTATACGATAAAATAAAGTGTCGATGCGTTAGGTGTTCCGATTGCTGCGTATTCAGCAGCCGTTAAAGTTTGTATTGCATTTGTATCATAGGTTGTTCCATCGTGTTTTGCTAACTTGGCAACCAACCCTACGAACACCGCATTAGAATCGATTGGGTTTGTACTACCACTAGTTGGTACAGTGTCGACTTCTTCGTCCCTTAGATCTATTGCCATCTTACTTGTTTTTATATAATATCTTACTTATAGGGTGCTCGTTTAGAGCCTCCTTTCTTTTCTCACATCCGCAGTCAGATACGCCAGCCGAACTAGCAGCCATCTTGACAGCGTAAGCTATGCCAGTCTTCTGTAATAAGAATTCAACAGTGTCTCCAAGACCCTTGTGAGATCTTATGACCTGCATGTTACTTTCTTTTACCCATCTTACAGAACTCCATTCCACGCTTGCCATACTCCTGCATGCGTTCCTTCTTGCCCTCAGACTTCTCGTGCTTCATCTCGGCAGCCTTACTCTTATAAGTCTCGCCAGTCTTTTTTTCTTTGATCATACTGCAAAGTTAAGCAATTTTTTCATTACATTTGCCTCATGGAAATAAACAAGAAAAAGATTAGAATCGCCGACCGTAAGAAGTACATAGTGCAGTACAGGACATCACCAGACAATGACTACATGAAGCACTGGAGAGTGATAAGGTACTGGGCAACTAGGCGTTATGACGTGACACCACCAGAGCTGGACATACTATTCTTCCTGTACTCAGAGCGTCTGTTCAACTACTCAAAGTTCCTGGAGTTCTGCAACATAATGTCGTGGGACCGCGCACGTTTTAAGACTCTAAAGGACAAGGGATTCATACACGTGTGGCGAAAGCCAGCCTGGAAGGAGATCAGGATGTACGAGATGACTAGTTCAGCCAAAAAAATGATTAATAGTATCTACAAGAAGATGAACCGTGAGGAGCCTATCCCCGTGTCTATCCGTCGGAACCCTATTATGAGACCCGACGGAAAGTATGCAGACAAGGTGATGGCAATCGCCATACTTAACTTCAACTCAGAGGTTAGAGCACGACAGCAACGTCTCGTTCTAGAATGACTCTGTACGTCACGTTATCGATCGTGACGTGGTGACCCTGCGCACGGTCGTACACAACAGTCTCCCCAACCTTAACACTGTCGACATCAGAACCAGGCATGACCACTAAGGCCTCCTGGTATCTCATGTTCTCCACGGCAGTTGCGGTATTAAATAATCCGCTTGCAGCCGTCGTTTCTTTTGCAACTATCTCAGTTACAAGTATATACTTACTTAGAACCTTCATAGTCTCTGATATTTGTAATGATTGCGTTCGTGCTAAGTATCGTGGTGGCCACAGACACGGCGTTCTTTAGCGCTGTGCGTGTAACCTTCGTAGGATCTATGATACCCATCTTGAGCATGTCTCCGAACCTGTCGTTCTTTACGTCGTACCCGTAGTTAGACGTGCTGCTCTCGTCAAGCTTGATGCCTATCTCGATGTGGTCACGTCCAGCGTTACGAATGATCGTAGCGAAGGGCACGATGACTGCGTCGTGCATGATATAAGCAGCAGAGTCGTAGTCTACGTTAGTGCCAATCTCTGGCCAGTTCTTGCTTGAGTTCATTAGCGCGATGCCTCCACCTGGAAGTACGCCCTCCTCTAGCGCAGCCTTCACGGCCAACACAGCGTCGTCCGTTCTATCCTTCAACTCCTTCTGCTCGATGTCAGAGTTAGCCCCGACATAGATCACACCAACGCCTCCAGAGATGTTAGCGATACGCTCACGAGTGAACTCGATGTCCTCCTGGTCCGTCTTGTCTTGGATGCTAGCAGCCAGGTCAGACACGTGAGACTTCAGCGCCTCGTTGTCGTCAGCCATAGGCACGATGATGGCCTTGTCCATCCCAACGATCACCTTGGACGCACGCCCTAGGTCCTCTAGTCTTACGTTGGCGATGTTATCACCAGTGGTTGTCGAGAAGAAGTGTCCACCAAGCGCGATGGCAAGGTCTGTCATCAACTCGTCCTGACGGTAGCCCATGCTCGGAGGGATGATGTTACACGCCTTGATGCGTCCCTCGTACACGTTCTTGTTGAGCGTGCCCATGGTCGCCAAGTTAAGCTGGCCGATGATCATCAACGACTCGCCCCTCTCGATGATTGGCCCTAACACGCCAACCATGTGTTCCAGGTTGGTGATCTCCTGGTTAGTTATTAGGATGTACGGGTTGTTTAACACGCACTCGTTCTTCTTGATGTCGTTAACGAAGAAGCGACTAGAGAAGCCCCTGTCGACTTTAATCCCGTTAACCACTTCAGTATATGTCTTGGTGGTCTTGGAGTTCTCTACGGTCACGTGAGACACCTGTGCGTAGGTGTCAGCGATGAGCTTACCGAGCACTGGGTCGTTGTTCGACGAGATTGTAGCGACATCTAGCAGCCTCTTGCCAGAAACTTGCTTGGATGCCTTCACTAGGTTGGCGTCCATCTTACCTGCGATGACTCCGACGTGTCTGAGCACCTCAGTAAGGTTGTTCTTATCAGAGATGTGCGTCTCGGCCGCGTTTATGATCGCCTCGGTAAGCACGACGGATGTCGTCGTCCCATCTCCAGCCTGGATCGCCGTCTGTGAGGCCGCCTGTCTTACAAGCTGCACCGCAAGGTTCTCCACTGGATCCATAAGGTTGATGCCCTTGGCAACACTCACCCCGTCCTTCGTAACGGTGATGCCGCCTACGTGGTTCTCCGACTCCATTAGCACCGTGTTACCACACGGTCCGAGTGTTGATCCGACCGCCTTAGATATCGTTCGGATACCCTTCTTTAATTTTTCTCTACCATTCTCGTCGAATAGGATCTGTTTTACTACCATTTTATTTAATTTTTATGCGAATATAGTAAATTTTTCATTATAACTGGCTAAAACTTTGTCTGCAAATGTTATCGGGTCAGGGTGCTTGGAGTTGGTGGCCGATATCACGGCCTGTCTCCATAGCTCCGACTGGTGCGACTCGTTGTTTACACGATCTCGGATCTCCTTCTGCGTGTCCTCCATGATGGCACGCTCAGATTTTTCGAACATGTCGTCCATCTTCTCCATAAGGAAGCTAAACTCCTCGCTGTTGTTACTAACCTTGTACGCCTCGATGGAGTCCGTCAAGATATTAAGCAACGACTCGGTCGTTGATATCGTGCACATGGCACTGATGACGTCTTGCGTTAGTAGTCTCCTTAGTTCTGACATACCTCTTGTTGTTGGTTTACTTCAGCCATGTCCTCGTGCAGCTCCTGGAACCTCGTGATGCGGAACGCTGGCTCCTGCATGCGTCCGCCCAACAGCTCCTGCGGTATGGGGTCGTTGATCACCTCATCCAACAGAACACCCGTCACGATACCATCGTTGTCCAGTACCTCCCTTATCGTGTACTCAGACCCCTTGTCGACCCACATGCTGTAGACCCTGCTCACCATAAATATCTCGCTCGCCTTGATCGACGAGTCCGTACATAAAACCCTGCTCCCTACTTTCATATGCCAAATATACAAACTATTTTTATTAGTGTCGCAAGAAACTTAATGTTTATGCGGCTTTTAGCGATCTAGTGTAGCTTAGTGTAGGACTAGTGTCGCAAAAATGTCGCACATTTTTCGCTTAAAAGATTGATGGTCAGATAGTTAAGTGTTTTTAGTGTCGCACGGAGCACTTTTGAGATTTTTTCAAATAAAAAAAATACTAGGGCAGTATACCTTCTTTTATTACTTTTTTTTTATTTTAATTTTGATTTGATCTTTCTACTACACTAAATAATAAAAAAAGAGTAAAAAGTCAGTAATAGCAAGGGATACAGAGTATTTTCGTGCAGCACTAATGCAGCACTAGTGCGACATTATGCGACACTAAGCAGCACTAAAAAGCCCCTAACTCGAAAATTAGGGGCTCTGTTAACATTTTATTGTTATTAATTTCTAGGCTTACCGTAGTTTGATCCGCCCTTCTGTCTAGACATATAATCTTCGTACTGAGATGGACTTAGAATAGTTTCTTGACTTTGACCACCAAGAGTTACTGCTTTAGATCCAACTGGCGCAATCCTCTTCTTTCCTTCTTCGTATTTAGATGCACTTAACGTTTGAAGGTTTGACCCCTTTGGCGCCTTACCAGCTTTTTGTAAAGCAACGGCTCTAGAATGCTCTTTCGCTGTTAGCTCTATGTAATCTCCACCAGCAGTTCGTTGCACATACCTATTAGTATTTACAGCTTCTTTAACTGGAGGAGTTGTTGGTTTAGTTACAGTTCCAGTTACCTTCTTCTTAGTTGCAGACACCGTAACCTCTGGGATGTTCTGAGTCTTCATTGTAGACTTAGTCGGAGGGGTAGTAGGCTTCTTGTAGCTACCAGTTGTCTTAGTAGCGCTAGACTTCGTTGGAGCACTAGGCTTTGCTGGAGTAGTGGCACTCTTAGCAGGTTTACCCATAGCGTTAGCTACGTCCTTTGCGGACATTCTTCCAGTGGCTACTCCCATAGCTACTTGAGCACCAGTCATCTTACCTGCTGCATCGTTTCTTTGTGTGAATTTTGTGTTTGTTGGCATGATTATTTGTTTTTATAGTTATCACTAGCTGGTGTGTAGTAATGCTTTGGACCTTTAGCTTTAGAATATTCTTCTTTACTAACTGGAGATCCAGCACCCTCTTTACCTACGTAGTATTGGTTCTTATCTGTTGATATTGGTTGTTCTTTTTTAACTCCCTTTACATTTGCCACTGGCAATATTGGATTATCCCATTTTCTTCCTGCGGCTGAATTTCTTTGTACAAACTTTGTTTCTTCTGGCATGATTACTTATTTACTATATTTTCCAATTTTTCCTTTAATAGCTCTTGTCTGGTATCTTTCAGCCAGCTTTATATCCTTAAGCGCTGACTTTACATCTACGGTCTTGTCCTTCTTGATTGACTTAAGAATACCCTTTTCTGCCTTAATAGCTCCAAGTCCTTCCTTCTTGTTCATCATTCCGACACCAGCTCCACCCATAAGGTCGTTAGATCTCTTGTATCCTGCCGCTAGTTTTTGTTCTCTCTTGAAAACAGCCTTTGATGGTACATTAGCAATAGCTGTAGCAACTCTCTTAACTGGAGCATTACGTAGCTGATTACCAACCTTACCACTTAACTTACCCTGAGCGCTAACCGTACCCTTGAATATAGGCTTAGCTTCAGGTTTTACAATCTTTCTCTTTGGCGCACTAACGATACCTTTTCTGACATAGTTAGTAACCTGAGCGACTGGCTTTGTTTTTAACGTCATCCCGTCTCCAGGACCGTTTGTTTTTTTTACTGCCATAATTATGTTTTTATATGTTTATAAACAGTACAAAGGTAATAAAAAATTATCGCACGTTCGGAGGGAATGGGTAATATATCCATTTCACGCACGATTCTCATAAAGGAAAACGATTCCTATTTCGCTAGGGGGGTGTTGTTTTGAGATTTTTGCCTCGGATTTTCTAGCTTTTAGTAGGGGCACCCTACGTGCACGCACACATACACGTTACGCGCGCGGGTATCCTATCTTCGACGCGCTGTAGTTCGTCCGCTATACCTCACCTATCACCCGAACGAACGTACTATGCTAGGTAATGTATACGAGTAAACAATACGTTCTATTTAACATAATAACAATTATAAGACAATCCGCTCGTAGCAAGGGTTTCGGGGAAACCATATTGAAATATCGGTAGACATGTATACATTCATACGGGCAAACCTTACTCCTATTCGTCATTCGAGGGCGATTCTTACGCTTGTTATGCTAGGCTGTCGGACGTTATGAGCATAAGAATAACAACTCCCACCCACAAAAATACCAAAAGACAAAAAAAACTATATATTTTTTTCACTGCATAACTATCTGTCTTTCAGACCATTGCGCTACCAAACCAAAATGTTTTACGTGTCTTTCAGAAAATAAATGTTAAAAAACTTGTGGGAACGAAAAAGAGTATATATATTTGTTGTGTAGCAAACGAGCTAAGAATACAAAATGACATCTTACTAGAAGCAATTAGAGGAATAAAGAGTGCGCCGCAATGAGTCGGCTAAATGGAACGGATAAAAAGACCCCGAAAGGAAATGATAGAATCTAGAACAAAGTAAGACCTAACATACACACACTAATAGTCACAGCGTAATTAAAAGCGGGTGACAAAGCCCACCACGATACCGACAACAAAAAAAAGTGTTAAAAAGTTAGGAATATTGAAAAGTAATTTGAAACATTTGTAAAAGTTCTTTGATTCACGGCATATGAGATAGGATGCAACAGCAACGAGGGTAGTAAGTCTTTATAGAGCGTCCCTGCAAGTGGAAACCTTGTCGCTTTAGCACACGAATAACCAAACCGTCGGCTAAACGTAACAGCAGTAATAACAGTACTGCTAACCTATAGGGATGTGTGTCCCTACCGATGATTCGAAAACGATGAAAGGTTAATTATTTAATACATAGAAATTATGAACAAGATTAAAAGACAAGTAAATGAATTATACATGCAACTAGAGATGGGCAGGATGTTTAATGCTTACCACGACATGATGTACTACATGTGTAAAGAAATTGACTACCTAGAAGATGATGACATCGAAGATGCAAAAGACATATTAGCTAAGTGTAAGGCAATAATCAAGGCACAAAATATATTACAAGAACAAGGCTTGTTGAAACATAACAAATAGAAATTATGTTTGAAATTGAAGAGTACAACCAACACGACTTAGAAGAGACTAGGTACGTAGTTGTAGATGAGCACGGGATGATGGTATCATCTGAGCACATGACCTTAGAAGAGGCAGAAGAGGAGTTAGCTGATATGAACAGCAGAGTTTAATTATTTAATACTTAGAAATTATGAATCACAAAATAGAAGTAATAAGCGGAAACGCTTTGAATGAAGTTTACAGAATTGTATTCTTTAAATTAGCAGAGAAAATCATTGTCATTTCTTATAGTTACGAAGATAACGATGACAGCGAATTTGCAGGTGTTACATCGTTTATTGCAAACGAGTTAAATGTAGAATTGTCAGACATAAGCTACTTAGAAGGTAGTAATATTTGGGATGCTGACTATTGGCATGAAGAATTAGTATAGATTAATCAATTAATACTTAGAAATTATGAAGAATTTTATAGAACTCACCACAGCTGATGGTAAAAAAATGATTGCCAACATCAATCAAATCCAAAGAGTAATCGAAGAGGAAGATGGAAGTGCATACATTTCAGGGATTACCAATAATGGGGGAATAGTTGTAAGAGAAGATTACGACCTAGTATTAACATTGATAAAAAATGCACAATTATGAGAACAGAAACTAAAGATTAACTGACGATGGCTTTAATAGCCGAAACGGCACGACAACACGTGCCGTCTTAATCAATTAATATTTTAATTATGAGCATGAAAGTAATCAGAATCGAGGGTAAGTACGAGGTTATCGGCTACTTCGTAGAGGGAAAGTTAGTGAGAGAGAGAATGCGCATCGTAAGAGATTGGAGATGAAAGCCTTAATCGTAACGATGTGTATGGTGCCTATTGCATCGTACTACAACCTGCCTGAGCTAGGCGCAGTATTGATAATGAGCGGAATGTTTTTCGTTCGAGTAGTAACAAAGAAAATTAATTAATCATGGAAACAAGAAAAGTATATTGTGTTTCAGAAAATGGTAAACATAAATTAATTGACGATAAGTCAAGAGCAACAAAATTTAGTAAGAGTCAAGCTGAGCACATGCTATCTTCTTATGGTAATGCAAAAATAGAGGAGTTAGACTTACCTATCTTTGCTAGATACATAGTTGTTGCAGAGACTCAAAGTAAAGGCAGTTATACAATTTAAAAATAGGAAATTATGGAATCAAGAAAAGAGAACGACAAGATGTTTATTTTGTCAGCGGTTACGTTAGAGTTATTCGATGTAGCTAAAAAGAAGGATGATTACTTAGACCAATATGGGATGCAACATTTTTATGATATGTGCATCGACATAGTAGAGGAAATGTTAGATGGCGAGGAGTATAAAAAATTCTTAGTAGACAAGGATTACTTCAATACTAACCATGGCACATGTTTCGATTGGTATTACATGACTAAGTCTATAGACATGTTTACTGATGAAAGAATTAGAAGAGTAGCAGGACTTAAATAACAATAAGTATGAATACATATATTGTAAAGACAAATGAAGGAGTATTTCATGTAGAAGCATGGAATGAGAGTAAGGCTATAGACTTGATGTCTTATGAGGGATATGAGGTGATATCAATAATACTCAAGGTTAACTGACGAGTCCTTATGGGACGAAACGCTGTGAAGCGTCTTAACCAATTAATATTTAATGATATGTTAGTAGCAAGAATTTTAACAGCAGTAATGGGAATGATGGCGTTCGGTGGTATCGCTATCGCAGTAGTTAACTTAATCATAGGCAACTATGGTTCAACAGCAAGCTTCGAATAATATGGCATACGGATTTCAAAAGACGTCAGGCACACAGCGTGGGCTTACGTTACGAGACAAGTTGCAACAGATAGTTAATCTAGGGCAACCGCAAACGTTTCACGGACACACGTGGACGGTAAAGATGGCGAAGAATGGGCTTCGTTACTATAGTGAGGATATACTTAACACAGAACTATTATGCTTTTAACATTCAAGACAGACAAGGGAGTCTATAAAAACTTCCATAAGACATTCAAGGATGAGCGTCACTTTGAAAACTTTGTAGACCTGATGTGCAGGGACTACGGATGGAAATTTATAACAGCAATTTAATTATTAGAGACATGAATACAATAAGCAAAAAATATGTAGTAGACTACCTAGTATCTAACTACGGAGAGATGAGACATGACGCAGACCGAATGGTGAAAGCGTTAAGGGTAACGGCTAAGCAGTTCAATCTAAATGTAAAGGACTTGTTCCACTACATCGTGGAGAATTCAGGCACGATACCATCGGCAACATCGTATGGCTTTGATACGGCGTATGGCAGAGAGATAAGAGATACATTTTCATTTAACTATTAGGAATCATGGAAGTAAATAACAGAATTAATTTAAGAGCAATGCTACATGATGCATTAATTGCTGACGCTGAGAGATACTACGGCGGTAAAAATTCAGCCACGATGAGCGGTAAGTATTTCTATATTAACATAGGAATTCATGTATCGTTAATGCTTAAACCAACATTTAAAAAATAGAACTTATGAACATAATTGAAGATAGACTAGAACAACTGAGAGCTGAGCTGAGATCTGAGAGAATCAGCTACGGAGAATTAGTAGAGCTACAGAGTTTAGCTGAGTACATCGACAAGGATGACGTAGAGTTATTAGAGGCAGCAGGTATTAACGAGTATTAAAAAATAGAGATATGTATAACCTAACAGCAACAGACACTAGAGGCGATAAGCTTCCGAGTGTAGTATTCACGGGTACTGAGATGGAATGCCTGAGAGTGTTCCACCTTAAGTGTGGATACTCTTTTATGAACCACAAATTTTACAGCAGTATTCATTTTAACCTTGAGAAGTTATGAGCAAGTACACGGCAGTAGTAAGACCTCTAGGTCTAGCCCAAGAGTGGGTGCTACAAGAATTAGAGGGCGGAGACATCGAGAGCTCCGCTAGAGAGATATACGACCTAATGAAGTTTACAGGAATTAAGGCGTACCAAGTAATACACTACGCAGAGAGCAGTAGTGCAACTAAACTAATCGCAATTGGCGATATTAATTTGAACTAATTATGAAGAACAAGGAGCAATTTATCGCATCTACCATCGAGAATGGTGGAGCTACAATGAACCCATCAACGGGTGACGTACCGACTAGCGGATACGTAGTGTCGATGGCAGGTAACGAGCAGACCTACAAGCTATTCGGCAACGATGTCGTTAAGGAAATCCTAGTCAGCGGAGCTGTCGACCTATACGTAAAAGAGAACGTTGTCGAGCTGTCTCACCCTGAAAACTACCTAGGCAGTTGGATAGACGATGGAATGTTGTACCTAGACATATCTAGGGTATACGAGAGTGAGCACGACGCGTTACGTGAGGCTGTTGCGAACGGGCAGAAGGCGTACTACGACCTTGACAATGCTAAAACTATTGAGCTATGAATTTGCACAAGTTTATGGACGAGCTGTTGGAGGATGGCTCGTCCCGTTTTAATCTATGTACGGGGGTGATGAACGAGCAAAGTTCACACTCATTTAGCAATCCAATGAGCGAAACAATCGAAAACAAATCTGAAGCCGATGAGCTTCTGACTAAATTTATAATTGAAAATGGTTACGAGTTATCCTTGCCTGAAAATAGTATTTCAGGATTTTATATTGATAAATTGCTTGTTTTTGCAATTTTAGTGTAGCACAATGTCGCACTAGTGTCGCACGAAAAACGTCTATATCCCTTTGTTTTACTACTTCTATCTCTTTTTAGTGTCGAAGTGTAGTAAAAAGTACAAATTAAAATTAAAATAAAAATATAGTAGTATATATGGTGGTTGGTTCTAAGTTTTTTTTTCTGTAGAACTGACCACTTCTGCGACACTGCGACACTAGAGCGTATAAGTATTTATTAATCAGAGAGTTGGGCGGTGTCACTTAACTACATAGGTGCGACACTGAACAGCATTACCTTAAAAATCAAACAGTTATGAAAGATTATATTGTAAATGAAAGAAGATTCTATATTTGGAAATTAGAATTATGGTACGTAGCTTTTAATGATTCACAATTTTACCCAGATTGTAGGGTAAAACTAAAAGGTAATTGGTTTTGGAGAAAATAAAAAACAGATGACATGAGAGATAAAATTTTATACCACATAACCATCTATGAGAATGGCATGTGGCGAGTAGGCGGTATTAATTTAAAGCAATTAGTGGAGGCGTCCTTTAAGTATGAGGACAAGTCTGACGAGGAGTTGTTCGAGATATTAATGCAGGCGATTGATGAACGTATAGAATCTGTGTATTGATAAAGTACCTACTAACGATATTTGCGATGAACGTATTGGTCATCGTTGGGATATGGAAGTCGTTCGAGTATAGCGCGTTATGGGGATTCGCGCTAGTGTTAGTAATCCCTATTTATGTATGGTTAATTGGAAAGATATGAACAACGGAGAGAAGGGCGCGTTCGCTTGCGAGACGAACGCCAAATGGAATTTAGGACTCACAAAGCGTGAGTACATGGCAACTGCGATGTTGCAGGGAATACTTAGTGGTGACTTCGAGCACACTTCAGATGACATGATTAAGGCATCGGTGTCATTAGCAGATAAACTTTTAAAAGAATTAGAGTCATGAGAAGATTAGTATTAGTGGTAGCATCCGTGCTACTGAGTTTAGAATTAAGCGCACAGGTTGGCGTGATAACAATCGAGGCAAAGGCAGAGAACGTTCCGTTGGGGCACTGGTACGTGTCCAAGGACAAGACGCTTGAGAATCATGCGTTCTACTACATCGACGAGAAGACCGCAGCGTACATGCTCGGCAACATCTTAGAGCAGGAGGGTCAGGACATCGACCTACCTGAGGGTATGGATCCAGACGGCGACCTATACTGGATAGTTACATGGGAGAGCGGCTTTGTGTCGACCATCTACCTAACCACGGTTAAGGGCTTCAGCTTGATAACTGTGTTCACCGAATGATCCCGTTGTATGTGTTACTAGTGTTCGCATCCTTTTGGCTTGCGACGTACTCGGCAAGGCACGTGAAGCCTATATGGGTACACCAGCTACTGACACTGGTGTGCCTACTATCAATCCTAATAAACTTAGTATGCATAGTATTGTCTATAATAGAGCACTGATATTTATTGTCTTACTGATGACGACTATCATTGCCGTGCAGGGCTCAAGGGAGCCCCGTACAAGCACTAAAACAATCGTAAGGTACGTTCCGTTACCTGAGGACACGTTCAGCCCTGAGGCGTTAGATAAATACATCGGCGAGCTTAACCTACGTCATGCGGACATCGTGTTTGCTCAGGCTAGGCTGGAGAGTGGTAACTTCTCCTCTAAGATTTTCAGGGAGAACAACAACCTATTCGGCATGAAGCTGGCTAGACAGAGGGCAACGACCGCGACGGGCGAGAGCAGGGGTCATGCGACCTATAGCTCATGGCGTCAGTCTGTCGACGACTATGCGATGTACTACAATAAATATTTGTCAAGACTATCACGCAGCGAGTACATCGAGTACTTGGGCAAGAACTACGCGCAGGACGCGAACTATATAAGTAAGTTATGAAGAAAGATTTTAAGTTAAGGCTGAAGGAGGCCGAGAAGAGACTGGAGTTATTGCGTGGGGCTGAGTACTTGTACGACTACTTCTACCCCGTGCGCAAGGCTCGAACGAGTTACATCGTCGAGATGCGTAAGGTCGTGTCGTTGAGGCTGCTTGATCAGGGGCTATTGAAGATCGACCTCGCGACCATCTTTGGGAAGGATCACGCGAGCGTGTTGCATAACCTGATAACGGATGGCATGCCTAACGTCATCGACGTCGTGAGTGTGAACTACGAGCAGTGGATAGCTGACGGTGTCTATCCAGACACGGTCTATGTTACCGAGCACTCAAACTTGCACGCTAACGGCGTTGCGACTATTATTAACTACGAGCTGGTGGACATGCTGGATGTAAACAGGGATCCTAGTACTAGATTCATAAGTAAGAAAAAAGACAAACAGTCATGAGAAAGGTACAACTAGTAAAGATTGGAGATAAGTATGCTATTAAGTTTAGATACTATTTTGGCAGGAGTAATTATTTAGATTTTCTAACTAAAGGTTTTAAGTGGAAAAAAGATTCTAAACATTTCAAAGATTGTTTAACCACAAAGGAAATAGCTGAGGAAGTTTTTAGTATGTTTGAACGTGATACAATTATAAAAAACGTAGATTTATGAAAGCTTGGAAAGAACTAAAGAACAACGACGACGTCACGATATGTAAGACGTCCAACAGTGAGTGGTACATAAACCACGGAGTGAAGATCGAGAGGTTCAACAACGGGAAGATAGATGTCAAGAACACGATGACTAACTCGGATCACTACGAGAACCTGAGCAAGGATATGCTCGACGTGTTCATATATCAGGGCTGGCAGGCTGGCGCGTTCTGTGTGTGCATCGACGTGCACCACAAGAGGGCTGCCGTGTATGAGAGGCTGACGAACAGGGCTGTTATCAACAAGAAGTACGAGGTAGCTTCTAGGTTAAAGGAGTCTAGAGAAAAAGTTATCAACAAAATGAACTACTATGTTGATAGGTTACAAAAATTATTACCATCTTTGCATCCCCTAAATGGTGACGGGGAAATTAAGTCACCTATAACTCAACTCAATTAAATAAATATGGCACACTATCGCCAAAGATTCAATGAATCTGACAAGCACCTAGGGGCATGGGACCTCTGGGACGACGAGAACAAGAAGTACATCCAGGTGGAGGTGACAATCGACAAGTTCGTCAACGACGTACTGGTAGGCTCGATGGGAACCGAGAAGAAGGTCTTCGTTAAGCTGAAGGAGTACCCGAAGTTGATGGTTACAAACGTGACCAACTTCAAGCGACTAAGTAAGTTGTTCAACTCGGTTGACGAGGACGACTTCGTGGGTAAGCGAGTGGTCTTGTGTGTGGAGAAGGTTAAGTCACCTGAGGGTCAGGTCGACGCGCTACGTTTCTCTACACGACCTATCGTTACACCTTCACTACCACCGATCTCTGCGGCTGACTTCCCGAAGGCTATCGCATCTATCGAGAAGGGCAGCACCACTGTAGAGAAGATCATGTCTACACGCAGCCTTACACCTGAACAAATCAAGGCACTTAATGAGATTTAGGGCTAGCGGTATTGCTCCTCTCTTCTTAGGAAGGGATGGGCTTACGGATGTTCAGGAGAGAGACCTAGAGGCATTGGTCGTTAGGTTCAGGTCATGGAGAGACGAGACAGACGATAAGTTGAAGGCTAAGTTTAAGCTAACTGACATCATGATGGCTAAGCTAGAGGAGCTTAAGGAGGCTAAGCAACAGTTCATAAGCGGCAACATCGAGCTGTCTAAGGGAGCGCAGACATTCATCAAGGACGTCGTCCGTCAGGGCATCATGAAGTTCAGCGCACCGTTTGGTGGCAACAAGTACACCGAGAAGGGTAACCAGTGCGAGGACATGGCCATCGAGCTATACAACTCAATCTTCTTCAAGGACTACAAGAAGCTGGTCGAGGGTGACGAGTTCTACGAGCTTAGCTACGGCCTTGTCGGAGGACATCCTGACATCGTGGACGTCGACAATAAGAAGGTCATAGACATCAAGGTTCCATGGAGCAAGGACACGTTCCCTGACTTCGAGGAGGACGGAGAGTCGGACCTTTACGTGTGGCAGATCAGGACGTACCTATACATGTTGCGTAAGATCACTGGCAACGACGGATGGTCGGACGGAGAGATCGCCTACATGCTGATCGACACGCCAGAGGTCTTGGTTCCAGAGAATGATGGGGATGACTTACACATGATGTCGGACGTGGCTGATAACTTACGCAGCACCATCGTGACTGTGACTCTTACAGACGAGCACGTGGAGCACATGGACAGAAGGGTAGCAGCAGCCATTAAATTTGCTGATAAGTATAAACAACGATTACTAAATAAGAACACAAATGTTTAAATTAAATGGAACGCTAAAGGTGGTTAAGGATACCATCCAAGTATCGGACAAGTTCTCCAAGAGAGAGTTCGTGCTAACAGACAGAACGAACGAGACCTATCCACAGGATATCTTGTTTCAGTTGACACAGGACAAGTGCTCGATGCTTGACATGTTCATGGAGGGCCAGGAGCTAGAGGTGTCGTTCAACCTACGTGGACGTGAGTGGACAAGCCCACAAGGCGAGGTGAAGTTCTTCAACAGCCTAGAGGCGTTCAGGGTTGAGTCTAACCAGCCTATGAGTAAGCCAGCACCTAAGAAGGTTGTTGAGACTGAAGTAACGGACGATGATCTTCCTTTCTGATTTACACTAGATAGGTTACTGTAAACAAACATTAGTAGCGCCAAGCATAGGGGAGTCGCCCTGTGGAGATATTTATGTAAAGCATCTGTGAAAACACGTAACGGGAATATCTTTTGAGGCGCTACTTATTTTAGTATATCTTTTTTAATTGAGTATAACACCCGTATAACCGCAGTTTTAATTGCGTTTATACTTTGTTATAATTAGCCAAAAGTAAACTTTATATATAGTTTTGGCACAGTATAAAAATAGTGAGGTGGCGTAATGAGGCGAGGTTGCCGAGTCCTATATGGTTGCTTTACGGTTCGAGTCCGCCCTCACTGCACTAGCCCTCTGCCTAGCGCTGGGTATGGATCGAAGATGGTGATGACCTCTTGAACGTTAGTTAGAATACTTCGGTATTCTTTAATCAATGTATATTCATCCCGAATCGTGTGTCGGCACAGTTTGTACGTTCTGGGGATAATACAAAGACGTACATTTTTTAGATAGTGGCGGAATGGTAGACGCTTTAATGTGTGATAATATGTTGATGCAAATTTGCATAAGAACGAAAGAGAATAATAAGCGCACGTTAAGATTATAGGAGCAATCCAATTATTAAATACTAGTTCGAATCTAGTCTATCTAACTAAATTAATTACTATGAGAGTTAAAATTGAAGAAACCTACCTAGACGTAGAGTACTACTTCGCTGATGACGAGGTATCGTTAGAGTGTATGAGGATAGAGGAGGTATGCACGGAGCATGGTGACGACATCACGGAGCTCATGCACCACTACTATCAGAAGATAGCTGAAGAAATTTATAAAAAAATGATAGACCATGGTTACATACTTTAAGACACTGAACGACACGTCCAAGCCATTCTATAAGGACGTGGAGCATGCGTTCGAGCGAATCAAGAATGGTTCATCCAAGAGTCTGTGCGAGCAGATCAGGATGTACCCAGGCCCAGACAATAAGCCTACAAGGAATAAGTTCAAGAAGATGCTGCCTGCGATATGTTTCTCTGGCAAGTTCTCTCGTCGTGACTCGTCTGCTATCATGGAGCACAGCGGACTGATCTGCATTGACTTCGACGGATTCGAGGACGAGTGGACCATGATGGACTATCGAGTACACCTATGCCAGGACCAGTACTCGTTCTCTGTGTTCACCTCACCATCTGGTGACGGGCTCAAGGTGATTGTGAAGATACCGAAGGATATCAAGAACCACAAGAACTACTTCCTGTCGCTTGAGAAGTACTACAACAAGCCAGAGTTTGACACCACGACCAAGGATATAAGCCGTATCTGCTATGAGTCTTACGACCCAGAGATATACGTAAACAACGAGAGCGTCGTGTGGACAGAACTACTTACAGATGAGCACACCGTGTTCGAGACTAAGACGGCACGATGCACGATAAAGATCGAGAGCACAAACGAGAGAGTTCGTCGGCTCATCATATGGTGGGAGCGTGAGTTCGGTATGGTCGCTGGACAGAAGAACAACAACCTGTTCGTGCTGTCTGCTGCACTTAATGAGTTTGGTATACCAGAGTCTGAGGCTAAGTCAGTCATAATGTCATATGACGAGGGTGGAAAGGAACGCGAGCTAGTCAACATACTCAGGTCAGCCTATAAGAATGCTGCGGCACACGGGACCAAGTTCTACGAGGACACCAACAAGGTAGACTCTATCAAGGCGATGGCCAAGAAGGGCGTTCCGATCGATCAACTTGTTGAGATCAACAAGAAGATAGACCAGGACATCGTTCGATCAATCTCAGACGATAACGACGACGACCCAGAGTGCTTCTGGACCAAGTCTAGTAAGGGCGTTGTGTCGCACGTTAACCACTTGTATAAGTACTACCTAGAGGGTATAGGTTATGCCAAGCTGTATGTAGAGGGTGGGATGATACCTATCCTTGTTCAGATCAAGAACAACACGATATCTGACGTGTTTCAGGACGAGATCAAGAACCTGGTTCTCAACGAGTACCTTATAAAGCTAGAGGACAAGTCGATATTCAACTACTTCGCAGACAAGAACAGGCTGTTCGAGGAGACGCACCTGTCATTCCTTAAGACCATCGAGCCTAAGATCATGCAGGACACCGCGAAGGTTGGATAACTGTACTATACACACAGCGTCGT
>Ga0105096_10000213_pt1 | contig 17550 bp, 15 predicted proteins | sample PPLLak3cmMay2015_FD_87036 | JGI IMG/M metagenome (GOLD analysis project Ga0105096, IMG submission 87036) | Freshwater sediment microbial communities from Prairie Pothole Lake near Jamestown, North Dakota, USA - PPLs Lake P7 Core (1) Depth... | ecosystem: Environmental > Aquatic > Freshwater >... | reverse complement strand
GACCGATTCGTTTGATGGTATGCGCGTGGTTTTGACCACCGATAAACAAAGCTGGAGCGCAGTCTTTCAGAATAAATTCCAGTTCGTGGTCTGTCAGTCGCGTGTTCAAGGGCACCAGGGTAAAGCCGGAACGCAGACAGGCTGCCATTATTTCGGCAAAGTGTAATTCGTTATCCGCCAGCAATGCGATCCGGTCGCCGGGCACGAGACCCCTGGCCCTGAAGGCGGCCCCCAATTGGCCCGCCCGCTCGTGAACCTCCTTGAAAGTGAGCTGGTCAGGACCGCAAACAACGGCAGTGGCGCCAGGCTTTCTGAGCGCTGAGCCGTGTACAAGGTCGATGTATCGTTTGATCGGACGGGTCATGGGAAATTTCCTGACAACAGCACTTTTGATTCAATCGAAGAGTGCAACTGGTACGGTTTGGGTCATTCCATCGGCGTTAAGCGTGTTAAGCGAAGCCCTAACGGGTGGTTTTGCAAAAGGCATCAGTAATGCGCCCAGCAATACGATCCCCATGGTGGCGTAAAACGCCGGTCCATACGACCCGGTCCGGTCATATACAAGTCCGGCAAGTATAGGTGAAGAAGCCGCCATCACGGTGGCGATGGAAAGTATCAGCCCGGTGATTTGAGCATACGCCCGGGCGCCGAAATAATTTCCTATCAGGGTGATCATGCAAACATAAGACGCACCCATGCCGAACCCAAGCGTGGCGGCATAGGCATAGATCATGTTTGGGCTTGAGGCGTTCCGGAGTAAGAAGATGCCGATAAACATCATGGCCAATGCGAAAGTCCAGATAAACCTCGGTTCTATAAAATCACCCAACCAACCCCCGAGTAATCGTCCCGCAATACTCCACACCAATACCAGTCCGATTGAGAAACTTGCCAACTCCTTGCCATGCCCCAGGTCGAGCAGGTGCACCATGCCATGACCCATGGCAATATAAAACGGCACCAGGAAGGCAAAAGTTCCCAGTGCCAGCAGCCACCACGAAGGTTTCTTAATGGCTTCGGAGACAGTCCAGTTGCAGGAGGTTTGGTAAACGCTGGTCGCGGGTTCAATGCCGCTGGAGTCAGCTACCCTGATGAGATCATCAATGCCATCCGGGTGCTGGCAAATGTTTTCCGGTTTATCAATAGCGCCAAAGGCGACAAACACGGCAGAAATAATAGCGGTAATCGCGACGACCACCCATCCCATCCGCCAATTGCCGCTGAGATCGATGGCACTCGCCAGCAGGGGTGCAGATATCAGGGCGCCTATGCCTGAAGCCGACATCACGATGGCCATGGCCGTTGCCTTGCGGCGTTTAAACCAGTAAGTCAGGCTCGTCTGGATGGGAATGACACCGCTCAGGCTGACGCCAGCGCCTATGATGACACCAAAATACACAACGTAATGCCAGGCGCTGGTCACTGCAAAAGCCATGAGCAATGAACCCGCGGTAATGACAGCACAACCGTAAAGCAAGGTCCTGCGTGCGCCGGACCAGGCCACCAGGGTTCCAACCAGTGGGGATGTTAAACCAAATGCAACATTAAAAATCGAGAAGCCGAGACCGAGCGTGCTCCTGTCCAGACCCATTTCCGTCGACATGAATGAGTTGATGACCACGCCGCCGTAATAGGGAAACGAACTATTGAAGAAGTAAACAACAAAAAGCACCACGACCAGCTTCCAGCCATAGAACTTTGTGATTCTTTCGTTCATTCAACGCCCCTGCATTGAGGTTCAAGCCTGCAACTGTGCTCAACCAACCATGGTTTTTGAGTAGTGTCTCAGAAAGGACATTTTGTTGACCTGTCATTTATGGTATACGTATTGTGACCGTGAGTCATTATAAGATTGGGTTTGCGCAGTTGCAGGTGAAAATATACATTTGACTGCTGGATGAGGCTTCTTTCTGACGGGTACCGGGCATGATGAATTTACAGACACTATTTTCTCTTGAAGGCAAAACGGCCCTGGTGACCGGTGGTTCACGCGGGGTTGGCGCCATGATTACGGAAGGCCTGGTGGCCGCAGGCTGTCGTGTCTATATCTCTTCGCGCACAACTGAGCAGTGTGTAAAGACTGCTGAGAGATTAAAAAATTACCCCGGAGAATGTTTGCCGTTGCCGGGTGATGTTGCATCGATGGATGGTATTGAAACCCTGGTTGCCAGTCTTTCATCACGTGAAAACGCAGTTAATATCCTGGTCAATAATGCCGGTGTTGCCTGGGGCGAGCCTTTTGAAAAGTTTTCGGAGAAGGGTTGGGATAAGGTCATGAATCTGAATACCAGATCGGTGTTCTTTCTGACCCAGAAAATGATGCCGTTGCTAAAGCGCCCGGCCAGTGCAGAAGACCCTTCACGGGTCATCAACATTACCTCGATTCTGGGCGCCAGGCCGGATCCGATGATGGCGTATTCCTATTGCGCCAGCAAAGCGGCACTGGCGCAAATGACAAAGAATCTTGCTTACGACCTCGCCAGGGATAACATCACCGTCAACGGCATTAGTCCCGGGTTCTTCCCCAGCCAGATGACCGCGCATCTCATGGAAGACGAGCAAGCCAATAAGGCAATGTTAAGCAAAGCCCGTTTCCAGCGATATGGAAAGGCAGAGGAAATTGCCGGTTTGTCAATCTACCTGTGTTCCAGGAGTGGCGCCTATGTGACGGGAGATATTATTTCCGTAGACGGTGGCTTGCTGTTGGCCTGTTAGTGATTCCATACACATGAGCTTTGTACCCGATCTGCTCTCGTATGCTTCCATCCATGCGCCTGACCGGCCCGCGGTCATTGCTGCAAATAGAAGTCTTGCTTTCAGGGAGCTGGATTCCCGCGCCCGCCGCCTGGTGCGGTTATTCCGTGATTATTCCTTACAGGCGGGTGATATTGTCGCCTTGCTGGCTAAAAATGAGGCCGAATATTTCGAACTTCATGTGGCCGCCATGCGCACCGGGCTGATCCTGTTGCCGCTAAATTTCCGGCTTGCTTTACCCGAGTTGGAATATATTATCAGTGACAGCAGGCCAAAATTACTGATTTACGCTGAAGAGTATTCTGCAACTGCGGCAGCCCTCAAGGTAAACAGGAAACTGACACTGGGAGCGGGTTACGAAGCCACGATGGCAGCGGTTGAACCGGCAAACGACAAGCACTGGTTCATTTCGGCTGACGCAACATTTGTGATTCTCTACACCAGCGGCACCACGGGTCGACCCAAGGGTGCGATTATCAGCAACCGGGCATTATTTGCCCGTATCAATTGCAACTTATTTGAATACCGGATGACGGCTGATGACCGGTTTTTAATGTGTCTGCAATTATTTCATATAGGCTCCACCAATTGCCTTAGCCATCTCTACGTTGGTTCTACCGTGGTAATCATTAAGGATTTCGACCCAGGACGGGTGCTCGAGCTATTGCCCCGGCACCGGATAACAGTGGCGTTGTGGGTGCCCACGATGATCAATGCCATCATCAACTTGCCGGACGTGGATAACGCCGACTTTACAAGTTTGCGTTTGGTGGTCTACGGTGGTTCGCCCATTCCCCCGGTAACGCTGTCCCGGGCCGTCGCATTAATGGGCTGCGGATTTCTGCAGACCTATGGAATGACCGAAACCAACGCCATTACGTTTTTGCGTCCCCGTGATCACGATCCCATCAACCAACCTCACCGTCTGGCCAGTGCCGGGACACCGGGACTGGGAATGGAGGCGCGGGTCGTGGATAGCACGGACAGGGATGTGGACATCGGACAGCCCGGGGAGATTGTATGCCGGGGCCCTTGTCTGATGGATGAATATCTGAATCTACCCGAGGCCACCGCGGAAGCTTTACGTGGCGGTTGGATGCATACCGGTGATGTCGGTTACTTCGATCACGAGGGCTACCTGTACGTTACAGACCGTAAGAAAGACATGATCGTCAGTGGCGGGGAGAACGTTTATCCACGCGAAGTCGAAGATGTCCTGTTTGAGCATCCCGCTATCCTCGAAGCCGCGGTCATCGGGCTACCGGATGAAAAATGGGGTGAGCGGGTACACGCTGTTCTGGTGTTCAAGGCAGGTGTCGCAACCGATACAGACGGCGTAATTGCTTTTGCCCGCACCCGGCTGGCCGGTTACAAATTGCCCAAGACTGTGGAGGTCGTTTCCGCACTGCCAAAAAACGCGGCCGGAAAAGTGGCAAAAAATGAACTGCGTAAGGCCTGTGCCGGCACGCAATGAAAATGCGCAGCGCTTTTGCTTTAGGGAAGCTCTGACTAATGCCGTCCTGGCATTATCAGAGCGCGGCAGCCGAAAAGTGTGATTTTCGACTGCCTTACAAATCAACGGCTTGGCGCCGCTGATTTGGCGACACATCCGTGTGTCGCGAGAACCTCTGAATTAATCAGAGGTTCCTTAGCAAGGAGAAGAACTGATGGCTGTCAATAAAAAAGTAGTGCGGTTTGGTCCCTTCAAGAATGCCGTTGCCAATGCTGTCCAGGTCGACAATATTATCTATCTTTCAGGTCAGGTCAGTGTCGATAGCACAGGCAATTTTGTGGGTCTCAATGATCTCACGGCACAGGTTCGACAGGTCTATATCAATATCAGTGATGTGCTGGCCAGGTTCGATGCAGGTTTGGAAAACGTGGTGGATGAAACCTGGTTCGTAACCGAAATAGCACAGGTCATGGCTAATTTCCGCGAGATATATGCTGTGCGTGAAAAGGCCTATGGGGCCTCGCCAGCAACGACACAAACGCTGGTTCAGGTAGCCGGCCTCGCAATGCCGGAGTTAATGGTCGAGATAAAGTGTATTGCCCACTTGTAGCCTGGCTATGATCCGGCTACGCCTTGTCGGCAAATAGAAGCTCAAAAACAGGCATTTGATACTATAATGAACGGCTCACAGTATTGCTGACAGGAATCAATGCCAACCGTTGAGTTTGGCCGCAAGTCAATATGAAACAACTCTCCCCGGTAGACTCCATCTTTGTGTACAACGAGCAACCCCACGCTCCGCTGCACATCAGTCCCATCATGATCTATGACCCCCGCACCTCAGAAAAGGGGGCAGTGAGCTTTCAGGACGTGCTCCAAACATTCAGATCGCGACTGCAATTGTCGCCGGTGTTCCGGCGTAAACTGGTGAAGGTACCGTTCAATCTGGACAACCCGTACTGGGTCGAAGACAAGGGTTTCGATCTGGAATTTCACGTCCGCCAGCTGGCACTGCCAAAACCCGGCGACCTGCGGCAGCTCAACACGCTGCTGGCGCGTTTACACAGCCGCCCGCTTGACCTCAACCGGCCACCCTGGGAAGCCTATGTCATCGAGGGGCTCGACAATATCGAGGGATTTCCTTCCGGTTGCTTCGCGATGTACCTGAAAATCCACCACAGTGCCATTGATGGCGCAACCGGCAACCAGATTATCGAGGCATTGCATGATCTGACCGTGGTACCCGGTAACTTCAGAAAAGAAGACAAATGGCAGGCCGAAGAGGACCCTGGTCAGCTTGCCTTGCTCGGACAATCCTATGTCAACCTGCTCAAACAGCCTTCAAAGATTTTTAACCTGCTCAAGAATTCGGTCAGATCCATAAGTCTGCCCGCCGATATCGGGCAGAAAATGCATGAAATGGAAGATCACGGAATCAGGGAATTAACCCGCTTTAATCAGAAGGTGTCCCCGCATCGCGTATTCGGTGCCATGCACATGGAGCTTGACCGTCTCAAGGCGATAAAAAATGTGGTCGGGAGTTGCACGCTAAATGACGTGGTACTGGCCATCGTCAGTGGTGGATTGCGTCATTATCTGATCGACAAAGACGAACTACCCGAAACCTCATTGATTGCCGGTGTACCGATGAGTACCCGCGCGCCCGATAATGTCGACGCGAAAGGCGGAAACTCGGTGTCCGGTATGCGGGTCAGCTTAAGAACAGATATTGCCGACCCCGTTAACCGTCTGATCATGATCAATGCCGACGCCGTGGCGTCGAAGATGTACGCCAATGCGGTTGGCGCTCAAATACTGGTGGATATTGCGGAATCAATCCCTTCAAGCGTCGCAGCCCTGGGCATGAGAATCATGGCGGCGACGGGTCTTGGCTCCCGTAATCCTTGGATACACACCGTGGTCACCAATGTCCCGGGCCCCCAGGCGCCCATCTACATGTGTGGTGCGAAGGGATTGCTGTGGCTCGGCGCCGGCCCTCTTTTGGATGGTATGGGATTGTTCAACACCATCAATAGCTACAACGGAATAGTGAACATTGCCTTTATATCGGATCGAAGCATGATGCCCGATCCGGAGTTTTACACCGAGTGCATCAAGCGCTCCTTTCACGATCTGGAGAGTGCTGTGTCACGGCCGTTGGCGGCAGTAAAACCAAAAGCTGCACGCAAGCGCATCATTGGAAAAACCACCGCCAGGAAGTCAACAGGCAAGAAGGCAACCGCCAAAAAGCCGACAACCACCAGAGCAAAAGTTTCTTAAGCCTGACCGTTTGCTAAATGACGGTTCAGCCGATATTGCGGCCTGTTCCAGCCCAGTAGGGGTCACGTAAGACAGTCTTCAGAATTTTTCCTGAAGCATTTCGCGGTAAGGCATCGACAACTTTCAATTGCCGTGGAATTTTATACCCCGCGATTTTCTCCCGGCAAAATTCCAGTAACTCGTCAGCCGTCAAACTGGCTCCCTGTTTAAGTGCCACGACGGCCAGGAGCGCTTCACCAAACTTTTTATCCGGAATGCCAATGATGGCAACCTCCAGTATTGCGGGATGCCCGCCGAGGACTTTTTCAACCTCTGCCGGGTAGATGTTTTCACCGCCGCTGATCACCATGTCCTTGATTCGATCACGAAGAAACACGTAACCCTCTGTATCCACGTAGCCCGCGTCACCGGTATGCACCCATCCGTTGTGCAGTGTTTGTCGCGTCGCCTCAGGCAACCTCCAATATGCAAGCATGTTGGTATCCGACTTGATCGTAAGTTCCCCGGTTTCACCAATGGGCAGCTCGTTACCTTGTTCATCGGTTACCTTGATACTCACGCCGGCCATCGCCCGCCCGCATGAAAGCAGCAATCCGGGCTGCCCCGAAAGGGCTTTTTGGTGATCCGGCCAGGTCAGCGACAACACCCCTCCACAGGTCTCGGTTTGTCCAAAATACTGTACGAATTCGCAATCAAAAACCTCTAGCGCCTCACTTAAAAGGCCTGGAGATATTGGAGCTGCGCCATAGGTAATACACTTTAATCGGCTGAAATCACGCTGCCGGATATCGGCCACTTGATTGATCAGCGCCTGGATCATTGCCGGCACCATGAAAACCGCGGTGATACCATCGCGCTCCAGGGCGTCAGCCACACTGACAGGGTTGAATACCCGGTGCAGAACGACAGCCCCACCGCCCAGCAGAGCAATGATTGCGGTGGCCAATCCCCCCACGTGGAACAGGGGTGCAATAATCAAATCACGGGTGCCATAACCCGGCTTGTGCAACAATCCCGCAAAGTTCTGCACTCTTAGACTGAGCAGGTTGTTGTGACTTAACATCACGCCTTTTGGCCGGCCGGTTGTGCCGCTGGTATAGAGTTGCAGGATGGCGCTGTCGGGAACCAGCGACTCGCGTGTTGCTATGGGTGTGTCAGCGCAGGTGCTGAGCGCTGCATCCCAGCTGTTGCACGTTGATTTGAAGTTGGTAAAAATCTCGATGCCGGCAATCCTGGCTGCCAGTTTCTCGGCTTTTTTTAAGCTTTCATCGTCAGTGACCAGCAGCAGCGAAGTGGCTGCATCATTAATAATATATTCGAGTTCGTCGACCGCCAGCCTGTAATTCAAAGGTACCATTACGACGCCCAACTGTCCGGCTGCAAACAACAACATGATGTGGTCGGCCGAATTTTCCCCCAGGATGGCCACGCGAGCGCCCATCGACAGACCCTTGTCAATCAGCAGGTTGGCTAGCCGGTTGATATAACTGTTACCAGAGGCAAAGCTGAAGCTCCTGCCCGCCTCACTTAACATCAATTCATCAGGAAAAGAGCGTGCAAAAAACTGGATGAGCTGGTGTAACAACATGTGAATTTATCTGCGCGAGCCCGCCAGGGACTTTTTTTGCGGGTAGTGATCCACACCCAAAGTGGCCAGGGCCATCGACAGCTCACGGCTCTTGAAGTCATCGAGCAGATCATCGAGGACACGACCAATTTTGGTACAGGTGCGAATGGTCTCAATTTTTGGCCAGGTCGCCCGCTCTCCCTGGCGGATCATTTCCATCATTTCTTCGGGGGTCAGATGTGTCAACAGCCGACGGGGGTCCTTTATATCGAACTGGTAAATGATATTAATGTCACCTGTGTAGCTTTGGGATAACACCGAAAAATACAGGCTTAACAAGCTCTCGATGCGGGGAAAACCATTCATGAAGCGGCGATTCAGTTTTCCCATGAAAGATGCGTATTCAGTCATGCCCGCTTTTACCAGTCGTGATGCCATCTGGCGAAACTGACTGCTATAGGCCGGGTCCGAAACAAAAGGTAATACAAAAGGATTTGCCAGGCTGACAATGTAGTGATTCACACCATAAAGCCGGGCCAGGCGTTTTGCCGGAAGATCATCCGAGAATGCACCATCGATCCATTTGCGCAAAGGCAAATAAGGTTTGATCTCGCCATCTTTATTCTTGGCCATCAGTGTAACCGGAGGGAAAATACCCGGCACTGCTGTCGAGGCCAGGACCGCCGTTCGGACCAGAACATTGGGTGAGGTGATGGAGTTTAGAAGACGTGCTTTTTGCAACGGTTCTGCAGGAGAAACGGTAATGTTGATGTGTTGGCCGGTGAGATCAAAAGCTTCCTGAAAGGTCAAATCCTGTACATATTTATTGATGATGGCAACGACACTGTCACGATCCATCTTTTGATAGCCATGATCCCAAAGCCGCCGGATGATGCTTGCTTCCTGTTTTGAGGCAGTCAGCAGATTTTTCACCTTGAAAAACCCTTTCAGTTTTTGGCGTTTGTTGGTGCCGACCATTGCTGCAAATATGGCGCCTGCGCTGGCTCCGGAAATAACCCTGGGTATCAAATCTTCTTCGACCAGTGCTTTGATTACGCCCAGATGGAAATTACCCAGGGCGGCGCCACCGCTGAGCATTAACGCTGAGCGGCCAAAACACAGGCTGGCGCGATTGAAAAAATCGAGTTTTTCTTCAAAGGTAATATCGGGGTTGTCCAGATCACCAACATGTTTAAGGGAGTTTGCGATCTCGTCAATATACTCGTTTATCAGGTCCTTGGTGCCAAACTTGGCCACGGTGTGAACCGCATCGTTTCCCATCCCGCCAATGTTGCCGTGAATGCCCTCATTGAGAAGAAACAACAAACCCTTGTCGTCGCCACTCAGGCGGCAATTACGTAAACCCTGCAGCCTGGTTCGAATAACCTGGTAATCGTATAAACGACTGCGCTCCCTTTTCTTCCAGGCTGCCCTGCCGGAAACCTCATCGTGAGCAAGGGCCGCTTCAGACCATTGTGCATAGCTCGTTGCAGCGGCCATGTGTTGTTCGATGTGTTTGAGCGGAGTGGATTCTGACAGCGATTTCATCATTGTTTATCCATGATACCAGTGGCGCTGGCCTATCAGTATATTGCCGTTTCAACCAACAAACCATGCTTTCCATGCACTGTGGGTGGGTGGTTTTCAGCGTCTTTGAATGGATTTCCTTGACCGGTCTGATGGTGTTTGACATGCTCAAGGCGAGACCCCTTCACCGCGGATTATAAGGGGTGGGTTTTTACGTAAGGGTTAAGGTCTGAGCATCAACATGGAGAGTTTGTATGAGTTCAGTATTTCAGGGGCAGTCGGGGATCGTGACCGGTGCCTCAAGTGGTATCGGCAGACAGATTGCCCAGACCCTGGGAAGTGCAGGCATGGATCTGTGGCTGGTGGGCAGGTCGGCTGCAGAACTGCAGCTTACAGCAAAAGGCATCACGGCAAACGGCGGTTCAAAAGCCCACTGTGTGCCAATGGACATCAGTGTGCCGGGCGCGTTGGCGGCATTGGTCAAGGAGGTCGGCGAGCGGCACCCCAATTTGTTTACCCTGATCAATAATGCGGGTGTCATGTATCCCGAACCGGTGATTGAAGCGGATCCGGCGCGCTCCTACGAGATGCTCATGATCAACCTGGTAGCGCCGATGGAGGGATGCCGTGCCGCTGTTGCGGTCATGCGCAGACAGGGCTGTCGCGGCCATCTGATCAATATAAGCTCGCTGGCCGGTGGCAATGACGGCTACGGCGCTTATAGTATATCCAAGGCGGCTTTGAACCAGCTGGGGCGGGTGCTTCGCAAAGAACTGGAACAGGATGATATCAGGGTAACCACCATAATTCCGGGGGGGTTTGCTACACAGTTGGCCAGGGGTTTTTCTGAAGCGTCCATGGCCCGCTTGGGGAAGGCCGCAGCCGCTTTCGGATTTGACCCTGCAGGGCCGCACGCGCAACGTTTTTTGGGAGACCCGCAACACATAGCCAATTTGGTCAGGTATGTTCTTGAACAACCGATCGATTTGAATCTGGAAGAAATCACCATTCGCCCACCGATCAGTCTTGATCTGTAGCCCGACGGAGAACGGTTTTCGCGCGCTTGCCGTGCGCTGTCAGCTATTTTTCAGCCAGCTGCTTTTAGTCGGTTATGTCGGCCACTAATCACGCTTGACTGCGGCAGAAACTAGCTGATATCTATGATCAACGTCTGTCCATCCCAGTCACGCGTGGCCTGCGCAACCCAACGATAAAAGGCGCGGACGCCGGTGTGAGGACGGTAGACTTCCAACATATGCCCGAGCGATTCACGGGTATCAATAAACGCTGCCCCCAGTCCTTGGGTCGTTACGATTTCCGCGGCAATCGAAAACCCGCGGGCCTCATATCCACTGATGACCTGTGCATGGTCTTCAGAAAAAACTGCGACATGATGCAGGCCTTCCTGCCCGCCCGCAAACATGTCGTGAAATACCGAGGGTTCGGGGTTATGTTGACACACCAGCTCGATTTGCAACTCACCGGACTGCACAAAGGCCGCGGAGATGTCCAGCGGCATCGCTGCCCCGCGATAGAATGAGCTGTCGAGCCGCAGATGCCGATTCACGATAAACGGACCCAAACCGAAAGCGCTATGCCAGCGCTCAATGGCCTCGTCCAGGTCCTGCACGTAGTACGCATTCTGTACGATTCGAAGTCGTTCACAATATTTCAAACTCATCAGCAGCCAATCCCTATTACGCTCGAACCCGGAGCATTCGGACAAATTTAGGGAACCTCTGATTAATTCTGAGGTTCCCGCGCTCTGCCAATGCCAGGATGGCATTAAGCTGAGCTTCCCAAGGTTAACCAGTAAGTGCCGCGAGGTACAGGCCACCGTGATGCCAAAGATGCATGACAGGCAGAAATACTATTTAATAGCCATCTATCATGACAATCGTGTCTGACACGCAGTTAATCTCTCTTGCTTCCGGTGTACATCCGGAACTGGGGCCGATTGAAATGGTCCGGGTCGCAGCGGCAGCCGGGTATAACAGCGTGGGTCTGTGGGTGGAGCCCGGTGTCAATTGGAAACCAGCGACCACACCGCTCGTGCGTGAGCAACTTGAAAGTCATCATTTGACCCTTCTTGATGTGGAGGTGATCTGGTTGCAGGCGGGTGCAAAACCCGATCCCGTGCATCACCAGATCATTGAAATCGGTGCCGAACTGGGCGCCCGCAATTGTTTGGTCGTCAGTTCCGAGCCCGACATGGCAAATACCAAACGGCTGTACGAGGATCTATGCGAAAGAGCGGCGGCAGTGAATATGCGCGCCTGTCTTGAGTTCCTGTGGATAACAGAAATAAAAACACTGGCCCATGCAAGGGAGGTTGTAGAAGACGTGGATCACCCTGCCGGTGGACTGCTGATTGATGCCTTTCACTTGGAGCGTGTGGGTCTGGAACCCAGCGCGCTGTTAGACATATCACAAAAATGGCTAACCTACGTTCAGCTTTGTGATGTTCCGCAACGCGGTGTGATTACGGATTATGAAAAATACCTTGAGGATGCACTGGATGGCCGCCTGGCGCCGGGAGAGGGTGAGCTGCCGTTGGCTGATTTATTGAAATACCTGCCGGAAAATCTCCCCATCAGTCTTGAAGTGCGATCAAAGCACTACCGTGATACCTGCCCGGACCAGCTGGAAAGGGCAAAAGTCATACTGGCAAGAACGCAAAGATTTCTACAGGCCCGGTAGTTTTCGATCTGGCACAGCACCCTCAACCAGGTATTCCCGGGCGAGGCCAGATTCATGTGCGTTGCAATGGTGGCAGCAAAACGCCCAGTTGCATCAGGACCATTCATCCTGTATAAAAAACAAACTTTCATGTTTATTTTGGCAGGAATGACCAACCACAGCAGCGCAAAGCCCGGGGAGTGAATTTCGAATGAGCAAAGAACAGGCCAGCCAGGTGGAACAGAATAAGCAGCTTGTTGGCGCCTGGTACGCGGCACTTGCTGCGATGGATGTGGCAGGATTCCTTGCCGTCCAAACCGATGATGTTGCCTACAACGTCAGTGGCAGGACGCCGGTATCCGGCCATTTTCAAGGGAAGAAAACCCTGACAGAAGATATTTTGCCGCTGGTATTTAACGCGCTTCAGACAAAGACTTTCCAGTTTTCCAAGCGGTGGAAGATCATGTGTGCTGATGAGTCGCGGGTTGCTGCGATCATGGAGGCCGAAGGTTTGGCCAGCAATGGATTGCGCTATGATCAGCGCTACTGCCAGATATTCGGGTTCCGGGACGGTAAAATTTCGGAAGTATGGGAATTTTTTGATACCGCTTTGGCCGCGGTTGCTTTGTTTGGAAACGAGCTTGTCAAACCGGAGCCTGATCCGAAGGCGCCATTCCGTTTCTAGCTCTATCTTTCAAACTACCGGGAGAGTCCCGGCAGAAACATCTGATCCAAGGAGAGATTTGTGGTTGATACAACGAACATGACCGAAGGTGAACGGTTGATGAAACTTAATGAAACCAATGTGGCAATCGTCAGCCAGGCGATCGAGGATATTGGTAACCTGAACGTGGAAGGCCTGCTGGCGATCATCGATGATGACATTGATTTTCGCCTGATGGGGACGACACCATTTTCGCGCCATTTACGCGGCAAGCCGGCTTACCTGGAGCTGGTTGGCGAGGTCGGATCCTACCTGGACGGCTTTATTAAGCTGACTGTTGATGAGTTGATTCCGGCCGGCGAGTGGGTCATTGTGCGTTGCTCAGGTCATGCTGTCATGAAAGCGACGGGGGCAGATTACGATAACCAGTATTGTATGCTGTGGAAACTGAAAGACGGCAAGGTGGTGAAGCTGCGCGAGTACACCTGTACCAAGATGGTCATGGAGTATTTTTTCCCCGACCAGTGGTAGCAGAGCGGGCCGAGGGAAAGACCCTGGCCCGGTTGAATAAAATTTATCGACTTTTGGGTACTAACTGACTTGTTGAGCGTGTAACTCGGCCAGTTTATGCGTATCGAAATAATACGGTCTCACTTCGCTGATTTTACCGTCGGTGAAAGTAAACACCTCTGTCATCGGCATATTAAAGGCAACACCCAGTTTATTTTTGCCGGCGAATTCTGACACGACCATCACCATGTCACCTGCTTCGGCCATGGCATTGACCGACAACTGCAGGTCATCCCATGTACCCACCACCGTATGTACCAGCTGAATATAGGCATCCGGACCCCGATGGATGCCGGGGTAAGGCAGGCACTCTGCTTCGGTCACAATTACGTCAGGATGCAAATAGTTCTTCATGAGTTCAAAATCACCTTTCGCCATGGCATCAAACATGGCCTGCACTTTTTCTTTATTTGACTGACGCATAACATCTTCTCCAAACCGGACGCTGTCCCGGATCATAATTCCACGATATTTTTGCCACGATTGGCACCGTTGATCATGTCGCAGAAGGCGCTGGGTACCTGTTCTATTCCATGATAGGTATTGATGACGGTTTTTAATTTTCCAGTGCGTACCCAGCTGCCGATTTTTTCAAGGGCGGCGGGGTAGTGTTCAATATAATCGGTAAACATGTAACCTCTTGCCGTCGCACGCTTGGTAATAAACTCCCACATATGAAAGATACCGGTTTGCCGGTCCATTTTGTCATATTGGGAGATTGCACCGCACAGCACGATGCGGGCATATTCCTTCATGTGCTGCAGGGCGACATCCAGCATGCCGCCACCGACGTTATCAAAATAGATGTCAAAGCCATTGGGCAGTTCCCGTTCAACCTGTGCGGCGAGACCTTCCGGGGCGTTATAGTTGATGGCGGCATCGTAACCGAGCGTGTCGATCAACCAGGCGCATTTTTCATCCGAACTGGTAATGCCGACCGTGCGACAACCTGCCAATTTGGCTAACTGGCCGACAATCGAACCGACGGCACCACCTGCCGCACTGACCAGCACCTCTTCTCCGGCTTGCGGTTTGCCGACGTCAAAAAAGCCAAAATAGGCGGTCATGCCGGTTGGACCCATGGTTGACACGTATTCACTTAGCGGTAGCGAACCGTCATGATCCAGTCGGGTCACGAAATCTTCGCTGCCGACAACGCTGAAGTTTTCCCAAAACGTTCGGCCCATCACCACGGTGCCTTGGGGAAATTCGGGGTTGCGCGATTCGATAACATGGCCGAGGATCATGCTCTGCACCGGGCGGCCCAGTTCCATGGTCTTCAGATAATTATCGTCGGCGCCTTCGTTCATCCATTTGCGGAAGCCGGCATCCATGGATAAATACCGGTTCTGGATCAGATATTGACCGGGCTGAAGTGGTTGAACCTCGACCTCCTGAAATGCAAAGTCCGTGACTTGCATGACGGCTCCGGGCCTGGCTGCCAGGACAACTTGCTGGTTTTTTCTCATGGCTACTCCTAAAAGACTTGTTTTTTCTCATCTGGAGACTATCATAACGTGTGATCATAAAAAACAGTAAAGACTGTTTTATTATCTTAAAGAAGCTCTGAATCAATCAGAGGTATCTTAAATCATGTAAATGAATGCATGGATCAATAACGCGGAAAAAAGTTTGGAACGAAAAAAATCCTATTGCCGGTTCTGCCATGTCTATTGTGCTCTTGAGGTCGAAACCGACCAGGGGCGCGTGGTCAAGGTATTTCCGGATCCCGCCGATCCTGTCTATGCGGGCTACACTTGTCTGAAGGGTCGTGAACTCGCCGCTGTGCATAACCATAAGGACCGGCTCAGATCCTCATTGAAACGGCTGCCCGATGGCCGTTATGCAGAGATCAGCAGCGAGCAGGCGATGGATGAAATCGCCGAAAAGCTCACAGAGATTATCGCGAGGGATGGAGCGCGTGCGGTTGCTTCCTATAACGGCTCCTATGCGTTTCAAAACTCCGCTGCGGTGCCGGTATGTCGCGCCTGGCACGACGGAATCAAATCGCCGTCGTTTTACACCAGCGTGACTATTGATCAGCCAGCCAAGGCTATCTCGGGTCTTCGTGCCGGCTTTTGGGGGGCCGGTGTTCACCGCTTTGCCGAGGCGGACGTCATTATGTTGATTGGCAATAATCCGCTGGTCTCACATTTTTCCAGCAATGGCGGCCTGCCCCCGTTCAGCCCGTCGGCCCGACTGCGCAAGGCCATGAAGGCCGGGCTGAAAATCATTACCGTGGATCCCCGGAAAACGGAGACGGCAGCGCGTTCCGATATTCACCTGGCGACCTATCCCGGTGAAGATCCGGTGCTGTTGGCCGGCATCATCAAATTCATTCTGGATAAGGGTCTTCATGATCGGGAATTCTGCCGGGATCACCTGGCTAACCTGGATGAGTTGAGAACACATATCGAGCCTTTCAACCTGGATTATGTTGCGGCCCGAACTGACGTGCCTGCGGGCACTATCGAAGCGGCGGCAAAGATGTTCGCAACCGCCAGGCGCGGCGCAGCATTGACTGGCACCGGACCTGATATGTCGCCACACCCGAACCTGACTGAACACCTGGTGTTGGCGCTCAATGCCATTTGTGGTCGCTTCAACCGCACCGGTGATCGGTTGAATCCTTCTGTTCTCGGCTCGAACCGGCCCCGTCGGGCGCAAGCCTATGCACCGCGACCACCATCTGCTGAACTGGAAAAATGCCGGTTCAAAGGCCTGACAGAAATTTCCGGCTTAAGCGCTGTTGGCCGCATCAGGGAAATGCCGGTAGCCGTGCTGAGCGACGAAATCCTGACCCCGGGTCCGGGCCAGGTCAGGGCGCTGATTTGTGTCGGCGGCAACCCGGCGGTTGCCTGGCCAGATCAGGAAAAAACCTGCCGGGCCTTACAGGCGCTTGAGCTCAGTGTCAGCATCGATATCAAAATGTCAGCCACTGCCAGGCTGGCCGACTATATTATTGCGCCGAAGATTTGCCTTGAAAGGGAAGATGTAACCCTGCTTGTCGATAGCTGGTACGAAGAGCCATACGCGCATTATACCGAGGCCATGGTTGAACCCGATTTTGACGTAATCGAGGAGTGGGAGTTCTTTTGGGGGCTGGCCAGGCGTATGGGGACGCAAATTATGCTGCCCGGAGGCCCGCTTGACCTTAAAAATAAGCCCAGCAAATATGAGGTTCTCGAAAATATTACCAGGGGGTCCAAGGTTCCAATTGCCGATATTCGTGCCCGCGATGGCGGTCATATTTTTGCCGGTGTCAGCGTTGAGGCGTCACCACCGGCAAATGCCACCGAAAGGCTGGAAATGATGCCCGCCGGTATTGGTGATGAATTGAGGGAGGTTCTTTCAAGCCAGCCCGCCGGCCATGGAGGTTTTAATTTCCTGTTGATATGCCAGCGGCTCAAGCATGTCTACAACTCCAGTGGCCGGGATCTTGATGCCCTGATGAAAAAGGGCACGACGAACCCGGCTTACATGCATCCTGACGACCTTGAAAACATTGGAATCCAGCCGGGTGACGAGGTTCTCCTGGAATCCAGACATGGTCAAATTGCAGCAATTGTGGAGGCATCGGCAAAGATGAAGCGCGGCGTCATTTCGATGGCTCATGCCTGGGGTGATCTGCCGGGTCGCAAGACCGGTCCGTCGGTTCGGGAGGTTGGAACCTGCATTGCCCAACTGGTCAGCAACAGTGAAGAGATGGAGAAATTCTCAGGGATGCCACGCTTCAGCTCGATCCCCGTGAATGTCATCCCAGCAGCCGGACAGGTCCGGGCAAATGGGTAGAGTAGCGGGCAAAGTAGCATTGGTGACCGGCGCGGCCTCCGGTATTGGCGCAGCCAGCAGCATTCTCCTGATAAAAGAAGGGGCCAAAGTGGTCCTCTGTGATATTGACATTGAAAGGGGCGAGGCGCTGGCGTCAAAACTTGGCAGCAATGCGCTTTTTGTGCCGCTTGATGTGAGTCAGGAAGCGCAGTGGATTGCGGCGATCGAGACCCTCCTGTCACATTTTGGCAAGCTGGATATCCTGGTGAACAATGCTGGCGTAGT
>Ga0105096_10000212_pt1 | contig 17564 bp, 15 predicted proteins | sample PPLLak3cmMay2015_FD_87036 | JGI IMG/M metagenome (GOLD analysis project Ga0105096, IMG submission 87036) | Freshwater sediment microbial communities from Prairie Pothole Lake near Jamestown, North Dakota, USA - PPLs Lake P7 Core (1) Depth... | ecosystem: Environmental > Aquatic > Freshwater >... | reverse complement strand
GAACGCGCCACGATCAGGCGCCTGGAGCTGAGGCCGTGACGGCGCGAGCGGCGTGCCTGGCCGCGTTCCTGGTGCTCCCGGCCGCGGGCGTTGGCGTGGCGCAGCCTCGGCCCGCCCAGTCCGCGCCGCCGAGTTTCGAGCAGAAGATGGCGTGGATCCTGCGGCTCGAGGACCAGCGCATCCTCCGCGCGCCCGAGCCGCCGCCGGCCGCGGCCGAGCCCGCGACAGCGAAGGGCCGGCGCGCGAGGCAGGCGCCGCCCGCTCCGCCGCCGCCCCCCGACCTTGTCCGGCTGCTCCAGGATCCGGAGGGCCGGGTGCGCCGCCGCGCGGCGCAGGCTGTGGGTCGCGCGGGGCTGGCCGAAGGCGTCGCGCCGCTGGCCGCGGTGCTCGCCGGCGACCGCGACGCCGAGGTGCGGCAGATGGCGGCCTTCGCGCTGGGGCTTGTCGGCCACCGCTCCGCGGTCGAGCCGCTGCGGGCGGCGCTCGGCGATCCGTCGGCGCTCGTGCGGGGCAGGGCGGCCGAGGCCCTCGGCCTCATTGGCGACACGGCGTCCGCGCAGGCCATCGCCTCGATGGCGGCCGCGCACCTGCCGGCGGTCCTGGCCGCGTCGCTCGACGCAGACGAAGGCGCGAGCCCGGTCGAACCCGCCGCCGAGGCGTTCCGCCTCGGCGTGTACGCGCTGACGCGCCTGAAAGCGGCGGACGCCCTGATGGGGGTCGTGCTCGATCCGGCGGGGCAGCCGCGACTCGCGTGGTGGCCGGTGGCGTACGCGCTGTCGCGGCTCGAGGACCCGCGCGTGGTGCCCGCGCTGGTCACCCTGCTCAGGAGCGGGGGGAGCGTCACGCGGGCGTTCGCGGCGCGCGGGCTCGGCGCCCGGAACGCGACAGCCAGCGCCGGCGCGCTCGTGCCCCTCGCCGAGGCCTGGCGCACCGACCCGCGCGTCGCGGTGTCGGCGATCCGGGCGCTCGCCCAGATGGGCGCCGGCGAGGCGGCCGCCCCGCTCAGAGCGCTGGCCCTGGCCCGCGAGGTCGACGCGAATGTGCGGCTCGAAGCCGTGACGGCGCTCGGCGCGCTGAAGGACCAGGAGGCGCTCGGCCTCGTGCTCGACGCGGTGACGGACCCGTGGCCCGCCATGCGGGCGGCGGGATTGCGCGCGCTGAAGAACATCGACCTCGACACGTTCGTCATCGTGCTGTCGGGCCTCGACGCCGATGCGCATCCCAGCGTGAGGACGGCGACCGTGTCGCTGCTGCCGGCGCTCGGGCCCGCACGCGCGGCGCCGCGCCTCTTTGCGATGATGGACGGCCAGGACCCCGCCGTCGCCGCCGCCGCCATCGAGGCGATGGCGGGCCTGCCGGAGACGCCGACAGCGTTCGCCTCCACGCTGCTGCGCCTGCTCGCGGGCGGCGACGTCATGGTGAGGGCGGCCGCGGCGTCGGCCCTGGGCGGGTTGAAGCCGGCGGGCGGCGACCTGGCGCTCGCCGCCGCGTACAGGGCGGGCGCGGCCGACGAACTCTATCAGGCGCGCGCCGCGGCGCTCACGGCGCTCGCGAAGTACGGAGCCGCCGCGGCGGTGCCCACCCTCGACGAGGCGCTCGCCGACAGAGAGTGGGCCGTTCGCCTGCGCGCGGCCGCGCTGCTGCGGGAGCTCGATCCGGCCGCCGACCCGTCAGGCCGGATCCGGCCGGCCCCGGGACGCGCCGTCGAGGCCTACGCCGAGCCCTCCCTTGTCGCGCCGCAGGTCTCCCCGCACGTGTTCCTCGACACCGACAAGGGCACCATCGAGATCGAACTCGCCGTGCTCGACGCGCCGCTCACCGCCGGGAACTTCCTCGCGCTGGCCAGGCGCGGGTACTTCAGCGGGATGGCCATCCACCGCGTCGTGCCGAACTTCGTCGTCCAGGCGGGCGACCGGCGCGGCGACGGCGAAGGCGGGCCGGGCTACACGCTGCGCGACGAGATCAACATGCTGCCCTACCTGCGCGGCACCGTCGGCATGGCGCTCGATGGCGCCGACACCGGCGGCAGCCAGTTCTTCATCGCCCATTCGCCTCAGCCTCACCTCGACGGCCGGTACACCGTCTTCGGGCGCGTCGTCGCCGGCATGGACGTCGTGGATCGCCTGCAGCAGTGGGATGTCGTCCGCCGCGTCCGCGTGTGGGACGGCGTCGAACTCGTCGTGCGGTAGGGGCGCAGCGGCAGGACCCGTACAAAAAAAACGGGGGTGACATCACCCCCGTCATCGGCGCATCGAAGCTTAGCGCTTCTTCGCGGCCTTCTTCGTCGCCTTCTTCACAGTCTTCTTCGCCATAGTTCCTCCTCGGAATGTAGCTGCTCAGCTGGTTACCGCCGCCGAACGATCACAAGCTCTGGGCTGAGCGAACCAGGCTCATACAAGCTGTAGATTATGGATGAGAACAAAACGATGTCAAGCACAAAGTTGCGCGGACGCGCAATTTTGTCGATCGCGATCCGCGACGACCGCCGTCGCGATCACCCCGCGCGCGGGTGACGAGTGGTGGAGCGGCGGTCAGCGGAGGCGCGCGAGGGCGCGCTCGGCACGCGCGCGCGTCTCGGCGGGCGCGCCGTGCGCGCGCGCGGCGGAGGCGTACATGGCGATCGCGCGCGCGCGATCGGACGAGGCTTCGAACATCGCGCCGAGCTCGAAGTAGCTGCCGGCGACGAAGGGAGGCGGAGGCAGCGGGCGCACCTGCAGCGCGCGCTCGAAGTCGGCGCGCGCGCGCACGCGGTCGCCGGTCGCGCCGAGGGCGCGGCCGCGCCGGTACCGGTGCACGCCGTCGTCCGGCCGCAACTGGACCGCCCGATCGAGCGCGGCGATCGCGCCGGCCGCATCGTGGCGCTCGAACGCCCGCCAGCCGTCGATCGAGAGGCGGCTGGCCTCGGCCGCCTTGCGATCGGGCGCTCGCGACAGGCCCTGGCGCGCCGCTCGGCGCACCTCGCGCGGATCGCCCGCGGGGACGGCGGCCATCGCGGCGCGGTACGCCGCGACGGCCTCGTCGCGGGCGCCGAGCCCGTCGAGCGCGCGGCCGAGGTCGAGCTGCGCCTGCGCCATCGCGCCGTACGGGACCGCGGGGCGGCGGGCGACGACCGCGCGCAGTTCGTCGATGGCGCGATCAGGCTCGGCAAGCGCCGCATGCTGCGCCGCCGCGCCGAGGCGCCCCCATGTCTCCGCGAGGACGGGCTCTTGAAGCGAACCGGCGCGTGCCCCGTCCACGAGCGCCTCGTAGACGGCGAGGGCGGCGGACGGGTCGCTGCGGTAGATCTCGTGCACCTGCGCGGTGTTCAGCAGGAACATCGGGTTGCGCGGGTGGCGCGCGCGCAGCTCGGCGAGCAGCTCGAGCGCCTCGCCGTTGTCGTGCTCGTACCAGAGGTCCACGAAGTGCAGCTGATAGGCGGCCTCTGACCTGAGCAGCACGCCGCGCGCGCGCGCCTGCCGCAGCTGCGCGAGGCCCTGCACCCTGTCGCCGCCCGGAAGCCCGAGAAACCACCGGAGCACTTTCAGCACCGACGGCGCGACATCGGCGTAGTACTGATACAGGCCCAGGCCCGCGTTGGCGTCGTCGAGGCCCGGGTCCAGGGCCAGCGCCTTCTCCAGCGAGTGCTTGATCCGCTTGCCGTCGCGGGCGGCGGCGAGGAACTCGAATCGCTGGCCGTGATACTGGACGCGCACGCCGTACGCCGCGCCCAGATAGAACCAGGCTTCGGCCCGCGCGGGCTCGCGCGCGGCCCATCGCTCGCCGTCGGCGATGACCGCGTCGAGGCGCGCCCGAAACGCCCGGTCCGAAGACCGGTTGTCGGCATCGAGGTAGATGCGCCACCAGGCGGACGCCGCGCCGATGACCGCGCACGCCTGGGCCGGGGCCGGCCCGCAGGCCTGCTTCAGCGCGGCGTCGGCGCCGGCGAAGTCGGCGTCGTAGACCAGGTCGAACGCGCGCGCCAGCAGCGGCGCGTGGGTGAGGCCCCTGACGGGCGGGGAGTCGGCAGCCGGCCGCGCCGGGGCGGCCGCCAGGACGCACGCGCACGCCAGCACGAGGGCGCCGGCGCGCCGCGCCCCCGTCATGACGCGCTCGTGCGCAGGTCCTGCTTGGCGGCGTGGCGCGCGAGGCCGAGGTCGATCAGCCGATCCAGCAGCGCGCCATAGGCGAGCCCGCTGGCCTCCCAGAGCCGCGGGTACATGCTGATCGTCGTGAAGCCGGGCATCGTGTTGATCTCGCTCACGTGCCAGGTGCCGGCCTCGCGGTCGAGGAGGAAGTCGACGCGCCCGAGTCCCGCGGCGTCCACCGCGCGGTACGCCTCGATGGCGAGGCGCCGCACCTCCACGGTCTCCCCGGGCGTGAGCGGCGCCGGGACGAGCAGGCCGGAGTCCTTCGTGTACTTGGCCGCGTAGTCGTAGAACGCGCAGCCCTCCGCCGGGATGATCTCGCCGGGCACCGACGCTTCGGGCGTGTCGTTGCCGAGCACCGCGACCTCGATCTCCCGCGCGTTGGGCACCGCCGCTTCGACGAGCACCTTCCGGTCGAACCTGGCGGCGAGATCGATCGCGGTCTCGAGCTCCGCCCGGTTTCCCGCCTTGCTGATGCCGATGCTCGAGCCGAGGTTCGCCGGCTTCACGAACACCGGGAACGCGAAGCCGCCGCACACCCGCCGGAGCACCGAGGCCCGGCTGGCCGTCCATTCCGGTCGCCCGATTGTGTCGAACGCCGCCGTCGGCAGGCCCCGGGTGGCGAAGAGCACCTTCATGATGGACTTGTCCATCCCCACCGCCGACGCCATCACGCCGGCGCCGACGTAGGGGACGTTGGCCAGCTCCAGGAGGCCCTGGATCGTCCCGTCCTCGCCGTACGGCCCGTGCAGCACCGGGAACGCGATGTCGAGGTGCAGTTCGCGGACCGATCCCGCGGCAAGATCGTCGTCGGCCCCGCCGGTGCCGCGCGTGAAGACCAACAGCGTCTCGTCGTCGGCCGGACGCGCCGGCATCACGACCTCGCTGCCGCGCCGGAACGACCGGGCCTGGTCGCGGACGTACTCCCGCGCCTCCGCGTCGGTGGACACCTCGGGCGGCCGGCTCGGCAGGGTCCATCGGCCTTCGCGGCCGATGTAGATGGCCGTGATGTCGTACCGCTTCCTGTCGAGGTGCGCCAGCACGGACGCCGCGGAGCGCACCGACACCTCGTGCTCGCTCGACCGCCCGCCGAAGAGTACGCCGACCCGTTTTCGCTTCACCGGACTACTATACTCTGCAGGCATCCGGTCGCTGTCAGGGCGGGTGATGGCGTTCCGCATCCGAATCCCGAATCCCGAATCCCGAGTCCCGATTATGTCCCCGACCTTCTCCTTCCGCGTCCTCCACACCGACGGCGCCGCCCGCCGCGGGGAGATGCAGACCGCGCACGGGGCGGTGCAGACGCCGGCCTTCATGCCCGTCGGCACGCGGGGCGCGGTCAAAGGCGTGACGCCCAGGGACCTGCGCGAGGTCGGCGCCGAGATCATCCTCGGCAACACCTATCACCTGTGGCTCAGGCCCGGCGACGGCCTGATCGCCGGGCTGGGCGGGATACACCGCTTCACCGGGTGGGACGGCCCGATCCTCACCGACAGCGGAGGGTTCCAGGCCTTCAGCCTCGGCGCCAAGCGGGTGATGACCGAGGACGGCATCCGGTTCCGCTCGCATCTGGACGGCAGCGAGCGCCTGCTGACGCCCGAAGGCGCCACCGACATCCAGGCCCGGCTGGGCCCGGACATCGCCATGGTCCTCGACGAGTGCCTGGCCCAGCCGGCCGCGCTCGCGACCGTCAGGGAATCCACCGAGCGCTCGGCGCGGTGGGCCCGGCGCTGCCGCGATCGCTTCCTGCAACTCGCCGAAACGGAACGTGTCGCCGTTTCTTCCGAATCCCGAATCCCGAATCCCGAATCCCGTCCCCAGGTCACCAACCCCGGCCAGGCGCAGTTCGGCATCATCCAGGGCGGCACCGTTCCCGGGTTGCGCACGCTCAGCGTCGAGCGGACGCTCGCCATCGGCTTCGAGGCCTATGCGATCGGCGGCCTCAGCGTGGGGGAGCCGGCCGACATCATGTACTCGGTTGTCGGGCACACCGCCCCCCAGCTCCCCGCCGACCGGCCGCGGTACCTCATGGGCGTCGGCACCCCGCTGGATATCGTCGAGGCGGTCTCGCGCGGCATCGACCTTTTCGACTGCGTGATGCCCACGCGTAACGCCCGCAACGGCCAGCTGTTCACAAGCGTGGGCCGTCTCACGATCAAGAACGCGAGGTACGCGGGCGATGGCGGGCCCCTGGACCCCGCCTGCTCCTGCTACACCTGCCGGACCCACTCGCGGGCCTATCTTCGCCACCTGTTCGTGTCGGGCGAGATTGGCGCCGCCGTCCTGCATACCATCCACAACCTGCGCTTCTACCTTGACACGATGGCGCGGGTAAGACAGGCTATAGTGTTTGGGACGCTGGAAACACTGAGACAGTCGCTGCAAGCGATGTTCTCCCGCCCGTTGAGTGACTCATGACCCTGACAGCCTTTACGGAACAGGGCCTGGTGCTGGCCATGTCGGCACCGGCCGAAAGCGGCGCGAATCCCTGGGTGCAGCTGATTCCCTTCGCCCTGGTGCTCGCCATCTTCTACTTCCTGATCCTGCTGCCCATGCAGCGGAAGCAGAAGAAGATCCAGCAGTTCATCGAGGCCCTGAAGGTGGGAGACCGCGTTGTCACCACCAGCGGGATCTACGGGCAGATCACCCGGATCTCGGACAAGAGCGTGCAGCTCCAGATCGCGGACAAGGTCCGGATCGAGATCTCCAAGGCGGCCGTGGGCGGCTACCAGGGGCAGGACCCCGTGGCGCCCGACGCGGCCGGGCAGTCGTAACGCCATGGACAAGAATCTTCGCTGGCGCGCCATCGCCATCATCGCCGTCGTCGCGATTTCCATCTGGGGCTTCTACCCGCCGGCCGAGAAGATCAAGCTGGGCCTCGACCTCAGGGGCGGCGTCCACCTCGTGCTCCGCGTCCAGACCGACGACGCCCTCCGTCTCGACACCGAGACGACGATGGAGCAGCTGCGGGAGGCCGTGGAGGCGAAGGGCCTGGTCAACGTCACCTTCACCGGCGTCGACCCGACCCGGTTCAGGGTCGACGGCGTACCCCAGGAACAGGACGCCGCGTTCCGCGAGGCGGCCGTCGAGGTCGAGACCCGCTTCAACCGCGAGTCAGGCACCGCCGGGTCGTACGGCTTCGTGATGAAGCCCAACATGGCGGTGCAGCTGCGCGAGGACGCCGTCGAGCAGGCCCTGCAGACCATCGAGCGCCGGGTCAACGAGCTGGGCGTGGCGGAGCCTGTCGTGGCGAGGACCGGCGCGGCGGGCGACCACATTTTGGTGCAGCTGCCCGGCGTGGCGAATCCCCAGCGGGCGAAGGACATCATCCGGTCGACCGCGCTGCTCGAGCTGAAGATCGTCGAGGACGGGCCGGCCAGCACGCGGGAGCAGCTGCTCCAGTCGCGCGGCGGCGTGGTGCCGGGCAACATGGAAATCCTGCCGGGCATCAGCAACACGGCCGCCGCGGGCGACCGCGCCGAGACGGTCTACTACCTGGTGCGGAAAGTCGCGGTGATCACCGGGCGCGACCTGCGGAACGCGAAGCCGTCGCTCGACGAGATGAACCGGCCGGCGGTCAGCTTCTCGCTCAACGCGGACGGGGCCCGCAAGTTCGGCAAGGCGACCGGGGAGAACGTCGGCCGCCTCCTGGCGATCATCCTGGACGGCCGGGTGCAGTCGGCGCCGGTGATCGAGACCCGCATCTTCGACGAGGGGCGCATCTCGGGCACCTTCACCCAGCAGGAGGTCCAGGACCTGTCCCTCGTCCTGCGGTCGGGCGCCCTGCCGGCGTCGCTGACCTATCTCGAAGAGCGGACCGTCGGCCCGAGCCTCGGGGCCGAGTCGATCCGGTCGGGCGTGACGGCGGCCCTCGGCGGGCTGCTGCTGGTCGTGATCTTCCTGCTGCTCTACTACAAGCTCTCGGGGCTGAACGCGATTGCGGCGATGGTCATCAACCTCGTCGTGCTGCTGGCCATGATGTCCTACTTCGAGGCGGCGATGACCCTGCCCGGCATCGCGGGCTTCATCCTGACCATCGGCATGGGCGTCGACTCGAACGTCCTGATCTTCGAGCGCATCAAGGAGGAACTGGCCGCCCAGAAGACCGTCAAGCAGGCGATCGCCGCCGGCTTCGACCGCGTGTTCCTGACGATCCTCGACACCCACGTCGCCTCGCTCATCGCGGCAGCCTTCCTGTTCCAGTTCGGCACGGGCCCCATCCGCGGCTTCGCCACCACGCTGTCGATCGGTCTCCTGTCCAACGTGTTCACGTCCGTGTTCGTCTCGCGGACATTGTTTGAGCTGGTCCTCTCGCGGCGCCGCGCGGCGACACTGAGCATCTAAGCCATGCAGATCTTCACGAAGCCGAACTTCAACTTCATCCGCTGGCGCTGGCACGCCATCGCCCTGTCGGCGGTCGTCATCGGCGCCGGCCTGGCCTACATGGTGTCCCGCGGCGGCATGCCGCTCGGCATCGACTTCACCGGCGGATCCGTCATCATCCTCAAGTTCGAGCAGCCGGTCGGCGAGGACGCCGTCCGCTCGGCCCTCGCGGCGATGCCCGGCGAGAAGGTCGTCCAGCAGTTCGGCGCCGCGTCGGCCCGGGAGATCCTCGTCAGGCTCCCCCAGACGGTGGAGCGGGAGGAAGGCGGCCTCCTCGACAGAGACGTCAGGACGGCCACCGAGGCCCTGCGGCAGGCGAACCTCGGCAACTTCGAGGTCATCGGCACGGACGTCGTCGGCCCGATCATCGGGGCGCAGCTGCAGCGCAAGGGCCTGATGGCCACGCTGTTCTCCATCCTGGGCATCACCGTCTACATCGCCTTCCGCTTCCGGTTCTCCTTCGCGGCCGGCGCGATCGTGGCGACGTTCCACGACATCCTCGTCACCCTGGTGTTCCTGACCTGGTTCGGGTACGACCTCTCGCTGAACGTCGTCGCGGCCCTCCTGACCATCACCGGGTACTCCGTCAACGACACCATCGTCATCTTCGACCGCGTGCGCGAGAACTTCCGCGTCATGCGCCGTGATTCCCTCGAGCACATCGTCAATACCAGCGTGAACCAGACGCTGGGCCGGACCGTCATCACCGCCGGCACGACCCTGCTGAGCGTCACCGCGCTCTACCTGTTCGGCGGCGAGGTGCTGGAGGCGTTCGCGTTCACGATGATCGTCGGGATCATCAGCGGGACCTACTCGACGGTGTTCATCGCCGCCGCCATCGCGATCATCCTCAGCCGCCAGCGCGATCAGGCGAGGGTGCCCGCGCCGCCCGCGGCCGAGGCGCCCGGCGGCGGCGGCCGGAAACCGAACAACCGGAAGAACCGTTCGTCCCAGGCGTAGCCGGAGCCGGTGGCGTACTTCCAGGCCGTCGTGCTCGGGATCGTGCAGGGGCTGACCGAGTTCCTGCCGGTGTCGAGTTCCGCCCATCTGATCCTGGCCCGCGTGCTGCTCGGCTGGGACGCGGCCGGACTCGGCCTCGCCTTCGATGTGGCGTGCCACGTGGGCACGCTCGGCGCCGTCGTCGCGTACTTCCGGGCCGACCTCGTCGCGCTCGCCGCCGCGGTGCCCGGCCTGCTCCGGCGGCCCCTCCGGCCGGCCGACGCCGCGGGCAGGCGCCTGCAGTTGATCGCCGCCGGCACCGTGCCGGTCGTCATCGTCGGCGTGCTGTTCGCCGACGCGATCGAGGAGACGCTGCGCACGCCGTGGGTGACGGTAGTGACGCTCGTGGCGGTCGCGATCCTCTTCCTGGTCGTGGAGCGGGCCGCCCGCGCGACCCGCGGAGAAGACGCCCTCACGCCCGCCGCGGCGCTGGCCATCGGCGTGGCGCAGGCCGCCGCCCTGATCCCCGGCGTGTCGCGGTCGGGTGCGACCATCACGACCGGGATGTTCCTGGGGATCCGGCGCGAGGCCGCCGCGAGGTTCTCGTTCCTGCTGGGCGTGCCCGCGATCCTCGCGGCCGCGGTGCACGAGGGCCTGCCGCTGCTTGCGACGGGGGTGGGCCGCGAGCAGGCCTGGCTGTTCGTGATTGGCTCGGTCGTGTCGGGTCTGGTGGGGTACGTCACGATCAAGTACTTCCTGAGGTACCTCGTCAGTCACACGCTGGCGCCGTTTGCGTGGTACCGTATCGCGCTCGCGGCTGTGACGGCAGGCTGGCTCCTGTCGGGGCGGAGTTGATCGTGGTCCAGTGGCTGCGGCGCCGGTTCGTCACGGGGTTCGTCGTGACCGTACCCCTGGTCATCAGTCTCGTCAGCCTCGTCTGGGTGTTCCGCGCGGTGGACGGCCTGGTCGGGCCGGTCTACCACCGCTGGATCCCGTTCGCGATCCCGGGCCTCGGCATCGTGACCACCGCCGTGCTGATCCTGGCGGTCGGCACCGTGGCGACCAACGTGTTCGGCAAGCGGCTGCTCCAGCGCGCCGAGGGCTACCTGATGATGGTGCCCGTGTTCCGGACCATCTACTCGCCGGTGAAGCAGATCGTGGCCGCCTTCTCGCCGGACAACAAGTACGGCTTCAAGAAGGTGGCGCTCGTCGAGGATCCCCGCCGCGGGAAGCTGCTGGGCTTCCTCACGAAGGAGTTCTCGGTGGACCTCGGCCGCGGGCCGGAGCCGATGGTGGCCGTCTACCTGCCGACCAACCACCTCTACCTCGGCGACCTGGTGATCGTGCCGAGCGGCGCCGTGTTCTACCCGGATCTCTCGGTCGAGGACGGCGTCCGGATTATCCTGACCGGCGGCATGGCCCTGCCGCCGTCGCTCGTGCCGGAGCGGCCCGTCGGCGGGCCGGGCCGGCTGCAGGCATGACCACGACGTGATGGGAGAGGAAGCTGCCATGGGTGTGAACCGGAAGCGCAATCCCCGCCGGCTGCTCGGGCTGGCCTGGCTCGTCCTCATCGCGGCCATGCTGGCCGGCGGCGCCGCCACGATCCTGGCGTCGGGTGTCCAGCCAGGCCCCGTTGCCGAGGCGCAGGCGCAGGTGCCGGTCCACCATGGCGGCGAAGCCAGCCTCGTGGTGCCCGACCTGTCGCAGGGGCGGTTCCTCGGCCTCACCGGCCACACCCTGCTGATGTTCGGGCTGCTCGTCGCGGTCGGCGGCCTGTTCTTCGGCCACCACATCTACCACCAGGTCCGTCGGCTCCCGGTCCACCAGTCGATGGCCGAGATCGCCGACCTCATCTACGAGACCTGCAAGACGTACCTGCTGCAGCAGGGGAAGTTCCTGCTGATCCTCGAGTCGTTCATCGCCGTCATCATCGTCTTCTACTTCGGGTTCCTCCAGCGCCTCGAGCCGGCCCGCGTGGCGGTCATCCTCCTGTTCAGCCTGGTCGGGATCGCCGGCAGCTACGGCGTGGCGTGGTACGGCATCCGGATCAACACGTTCGCGAACTCCCGGACGGCGTTCGCGAGCCTGCGCGGGATGCCGTTTCCGATCTCGGAGATCCCGCTGCGCGCGGGGATGAGCATCGGGATGATGCTGATCAGCGTCGAGCTGTTCATCATGCTCTGCATCCTGCTCTTCATCCCGGGCGACTACGCCGGCGCCTGCTTCATCGGGTTCGCCATCGGCGAGTCCCTGGGCGCCGCCGCGCTGCGCATCGCCGGCGGCATCTTCACCAAGATCGCCGACATCGGGTCCGACCTGATGAAGATCGCCTTCAACATCAAGGAAGACGATGCGAGGAACCCGGGCGTCATCGCGGACTGCACGGGCGACAACGCCGGCGATTCCGTCGGGCCGAGCGCCGACGGCTTCGAGACCTACGGCGTGACGGGCGTGGCGCTGATCTCCTTCATCCTGCTCGCGGTCCGCGACCCCCAGGTGCAGGTCCAGCTGCTGGTCTGGATCTTCATGATGCGCATCGTGATGGTCGTGGCGAGCGGCCTGTCGTTCAACCTGAACGCGGCGATCTCGCGGGCGCGGTTCGCCACGGCGTCGACGATGAACTTCGAGGCGCCGCTGACGTCGCTCGTGTGGATCACCTCGATCGTGTCGGTGGTGCTGACCTACGGCGCGTCGTACCTGCTCATCCCGACGCTCGGCGACGGCACGCTCTGGTGGAAGCTCTCCACCGTGGTCACCTGCGGCACCCTGGCCGGCGCGATCATCCCCGAACTGGTGAAGATCTTCACCTCGACCGAGTCCGGCCACGTGCGGGAGGTGGTGACCTCGTCGCGGGAAGGCGGCGCGTCGCTGAACATCCTGTCCGGCCTCGTCGCCGGGAACTTCAGCGCCTTCTGGCTCGGCCTCGTCATCGTCGCCCTGATGGCGGCCGGGTACGCCGTGAGCACGCTCGGCCTCGAGGCGCTGATGGTGGCCCCGGCCGTCTTCGCCTTCGGCCTGGTCGCGTTCGGCTTCCTGGGCATGGGCCCCGTGACGATCGCCGTCGACTCCTACGGGCCGGTCACCGACAACGCGCAGTCGGTGTACGAGCTGTCCCTCATCGAGGACGTGCCGGGCATCGAGGCGCAGATCAAGAAGGACTACGGGTTCGAGCCCGACTTCCTCGTCGCGAAGGAACTGCTCGAGCAGAACGACGGTGCCGGCAACACCTTCAAGGCCACCGCGAAGCCCGTGCTGATCGGCACCGCCGTGGTCGGCGCGACGACCATGATCTTCTCGATCATCGTGCTGCTCACCGCCGGCCTGACCGAGAACCTCGACAAGCTGTCCCTGATGCACCCGCCGTTCCTGCTCGGCCTGATTTCCGGCGGCGCGATCATCTACTGGTTCACCGGGGCCTCCATCCAGGCCGTCACGACCGGCGCCTACCGGGCCGTCGAGTTCATCCGGGCCAACATCAAGCTCGAGGGGGTGGTGAAGGCCTCCGTGGCCGACAGCAAGAAGGTCGTGGAGATCTGCACGCTGTACGCCCAGAAGGGGATGTTCAACATCTTCCTCACGGTGTTCTTCATGACGCTGGCATTCGCCTTCGTCGAGCCGTACTTTTTCATCGGGTACCTGATCTCGATCGCGCTCTTCGGGCTGTACCAGGCCATCTTCATGGCCAACGCGGGCGGCGCCTGGGACAACGCCAAGAAGATCGTCGAGGTCGAGCTCAAGGAGAAGGGGACCGCGCTGCACGCCGCCACCGTCGTCGGCGACACGGTGGGCGACCCGTTCAAGGACACCTCGTCGGTGGCGATGAACCCCATCATCAAGTTCACGACGCTGTTCGGGCTGCTGGCCGTCGAGCTTGCCGTGAAACTCACGGCCGACGCGGGCTCCGGCGTGAGCCATGCGCTGGCCGCCCTCTTCTTCGGCGTCGCGATCGTGTTCGTGTGGCGTTCGTTCTACGGGATGCGGATCGGATCGGCCCGGGCCTGAGCCTGGCGCCGGCCCCGCCGGCGGGGCCGGCCGGACCGGCTGGCCGATTTCGGCGATCCGGTGTCTAATCGTGCAGGAGGGCGTCGGGCCGCGGGGCGGGTCGGGTTGCGTTGACACGGCTTTTTGCCTCCCGATATAATCGGCCGCCGTCGTGAATCGTGTACGTCGAAGAGGTTAGGAGGACAGACCGGTGCCACGTGATATGTTCGGGGATGTCGTTCATTCCTCAATCACCCTCGGGAGTCGGAAGTGGTACACCGTGCCGCTCTCGATTTTCGTCCACGCGCTGATCGTCGCGGCGGTCGTCATCATTCCCTTGATGGCGGCAGACATCCTGCCGACGCCGCCCGCGATGATGGCGTTCGTCGCGGCACCGCCGCCGCCACCGCCGCCGCCGCCACCGCCACCGCCACCCGCGGCCGCGGCCCCGAAACCGATGCTGGACGTGAACCCCGCCGCGGCGCCCGTGCAGGCGCCGGCGGAGATCAGGCCAGAGACCGGCATCGAGGCCCCCGAGGGCGGCGTCGCCGGAGGGGTTGAGGGCGGCGTGCCGGGCGGCGTCGTCGGCGGCGTCGTGGGCGGTTTGCCCGAGGCTCCGCCGCCGCCACCGCCGCCCGTTGCGCCGGTGCGTGTCGGCGGCAACATCCGCCCGCCGACGAAGGTCAAGAACGTGAATCCCGTGTACCCGAGCATCGCGCAGTCGGCGCGCGTGCAGGGCGTCGTCATCGTCGAGGCGACGATCGGGCCCGATGGCAGGGTCAGTGATGCGCGCGTGCTGCGGTCGATCCCGCTGCTCGACCAGGCGGCCCTCGACGCCGTGCGCCAGTGGGTGTTCACGCCGACGTTGCTCAACGGCGTGCCGGTTCCCGTCATCATGACGGTCACCGTGAACTTTACGCTGCAGTAGGCCGGGTCGGTCGCAGCGGTTGAGCGGGAACCGGGGGCCGGCGCATCCGGCTGCCCTCGAAGAGTCCGTAACATCGTTCGATTTCTGGAGGATGGAGAGACATGAGCCTTATTGAGATGTGGCACCAGATGGGCTTTTTCGCGAAGGGCATCGCGTATATCCTGTTCGCGATGTCGATGATTTCGTTCGGCGTGTTCGTCGAGCGGTTCTATACGTTCCTGCAGGCCCGGAAGCAGTCCAAGCTGTACGCGCCCCAGGTGGCCAAGTTCCTCAAGGACGGCCGCCTGAAGGAAGCCGTGGCCCTCTCGCAGAAGAAGGAGTTCCGGTACAGCCACCTCGCCAAGGTCGTCCTGTCGGGGCTGAACGAGTACCAGTACACCACTGACGCCGGCGGCGTCGCCCTCAGCCGCGAGGACATGATGGACACCGTCCGCCGCGCCATCCAGCGCGCCTCGGCCCTGACCGCCTCCGACCTGAAGCGCGGCGTGGCCTCGCTCGCGACCATCGGCGCCACCGCCCCGTTCGTCGGACTGCTCGGGACGGTCGTCGGCATCATCACCGCCTTCCAGGGCATCGCGGCCACCGGGTCGGGCGGACTCGGGTCCGTGTCGGCCGGCATCTCGGAAGCCCTCGTGGAGACCGCGCTCGGCCTCGTCGTGGCGATTCCGGCGGTGTGGTTCTACAACTACCTGACCGGCCGCATCGAGTACTTCAACGTCGAGATGGACAACTCCTCGTCGGAGCTCGTCGACTACTTCATCAAGAAGACCGCGTAGGCGCGCGTGCCGGGCCGCGCCCGGCGGGCTGACGCGACAGCAAGACAGAGGAGACGGCCACTATGTCAATGGATGTGGGCGGCAGCAAAGGCGGCCTGAAGGCTGACATCAATGTCACGCCGCTCGTGGACGTCATGCTGGTGCTCCTGATCATCATGATGCTCATCGCCCCGATGTTGCAGCAGGGCGTGAGCGTGAGGTTGCCGCAGGCTGCCAACACCGCGGACAAGCCGGAAACGCAGGACCAGACGGTCGTGGCGGTCACCTCCGACCGCCGACTGTACCTGAACGGCGTCCCGATCCAGGAGGGCGAACTGCAGACCAAGATCCAGACGCTCATGGAGACGAAGAAGGAGAAGATCGTCCTCATCAAGGGCGACGAGGAAGCTCCCTACTCGGCCATCATGAACACCATGGACCGCCTGCGTGGAGCCAACATCGAGAACATCGGCCTCATCACGGAGCGCAAGATCGGCCGGGCCGGGATGGGAGGCCAGTAATGGCACACGCTCACAAGCACTTCGGCGCGGAACTGAACGTCAAGGCGGCAACGCTCAACGCGAGCGCGGACATCAACGTCACGCCGCTCATCGACGTGCTGCTCGTCCTGCTCATCATCTTCATGGCGGCGCTGCCCCTCACGCAGAAGGGCCTCGACATCAATCTGCCGCTGGAGACGAAAGGCGCGGAGCAGCAGGTCGATACCAGCAGCCAGATCGTGCTGGAATACACCGCCGACCGGCGCATCTCGGTGAACAAGCAGGACATCACCATTCAGGATCTGGAGACGCGCCTGCGGCTCATCTTCGAGCAGCGCAAGGAGAAGACGATGTTCATCGTGGCCGCGGGCACGCTGCGGTACGGCGACATCGTCGAGGTCATCGACGCCGCGAAGGGCGCCGGTGTCGAGAAAGTCGGCATCGTCACCGACGGGATGCGCGCCGAGGCCGGCGTCGTCGGCGGCTAGCCGCACCCCGCGGCCTCGTGCCGCACCGTCATCACACGGCCGGCCGCCTCCCGCGGCCGGCCGTGCTCTTTGTACGCCGTTTCTGCCTCTGTGCAGCGCCCGCCGGCCGCCGGGCTCCGGTGTCCCCAGTGCCGCGGCTGCCCCCAGTGGGCGTGGTGCCAGGCGCGCCATCTCGGGAGGGGCGCCTCGAGACCCCTGGCAGGCGGCGCGAAGGGCCCGGCGCCGCGTCAGCGGCGCCGTACAGGCGAAGGGCCGCCCCGCGGGATGCGGGGCGGCCCGGTCGGCGATCGTGGCGTGTCGGCCCCGTGAGGGGCGGCGCGCGGCTACTTGATGCCCGCGGCCTGCTTCTTCTGCAGATCCAGCGCCTGGTCGCGCAGCTTGTCGGCTTCCCTGAGGAGGGCCGACTGCTTGGCGGTGTCCTTCTCGAGGTTGGCCTGGAGCCGGAGCAGGAGGTTCTTGTACGTCAGCGCCTCCATGTAGTCGGCCTTGAGCGCGAGCGCCTTGTCGACCTGCTCGATGCCCTTCAGGACGAATTCCTTCTTTTCGGGCTCCTTCAGACGGAAGTCGCGGTAGGCCTTGTCCCAGTAATAGGTCGAGATCGTGTAGAAGGCCTCGGGATTGTTCGGCTCGATCGCTGCACGCTGCTGCAGGGCTTCGATCGTCTTCTCGAACTCCTCCTGGCGGTTGTAGAACCCGGCGAGCTGCAGGTAGACCTGCGGGTCGTTCGGGCGGGCCTGCTTGGCCTGCAGCAGGACCTCTTCGGCCTTCTCGTAGTCGCCCGCGTCCTCGCGGATCTTCGCCAGCGCGAAGTAGTTGGTCGCGTCCTGCGGATCGAGCTGGATCATGCGATTGACAATGGGCTCCTGCTGCGAGGGATCGTTCATCTTGTCCGGCCCGTAGGCGGCCACGAGGAACTCGAAGGAGCGCTTCCGCAGCGTGGGGTCCTGCTCCTTTTCCGACGCCTTCGTGTAGTACTCGATGGCTTTGCTGAGGTAGGCGTCGTTTTCCGGCTCTCCCTTGCGGGACGGCTTGAACAGGTTGTCGTAGCTGTTGGCGAGGTAGAAATAGGCCACCGACAGCTCAGGATCCTGGACGATGGCCTCTTCGTACAGCACGGCCGCCTTCTTGTAATCCTGCTGCGCATAGACCACGTTGGCGTCCTTGAAGGCCTGCTTGGCCTTGAGCTTTCCGTACTGGCTGCAGCCGACCAGCCCCGCGGCGAACGCCAACACGATCGCCAGCGACGCGATCCGCCCGAGTCCCCTCAACATGATGTCCCCCTTACGTTGCGCGCGACGCGCGGTATCAAGCGGTCCGTGGCGGCCCTGTCGGAATCAAGCCAGACCGCAAAGTGACTGACACGGACGGAATGGAGCGCTCTCTCCCGCAGGGGAGGATTGTCCCAAGCCGGGCCAGTATAGTGAACCGAAAAAGGGGGAGTCAAGCAACCCGGGCCGGCAGCCTTG